>Ga0210020_1001032_pt1 | contig 25559 bp, 29 predicted proteins | sample CryGeymeta201514_FD_183980 | JGI IMG/M metagenome (GOLD analysis project Ga0210020, IMG submission 183980) | Groundwater microbial communities from Crystal Geyser aquifers in Utah, USA - Crystal Geyser metaG 2015-14 (SPAdes) (version 2) | ecosystem: Environmental > Aquatic > Deep subsurface >... | reverse complement strand
AACAAGTTACGCCAAACAGAGCAAAATTGGACATTCAGTATTTGCAAGTAATTGATTTTATTGGTGTTATCTTTTATTAAAAATCAACCATTAAAACCATAACATCCTAACAGACAACGAGTTATGTGAAATAGACACTGTCCAAAAAAATAGCCCATAAAAGGAGACTTTTGTAGAAGTCTGTATATCAAACAAATTAATAGTGTCGATTTTCATAATCTCTCCTGACTGATCTTTTTAATGAATAAGCAAAACTAAAGAAAAAAAGATTAACTCCAGAAACATCAGCAGGAAGAGTTGCTAATTGAAATAACCATCCAATAAATGCAGCGAAAAATGACGCTGTTACAATTCTTGTTTTAGAATCAGTGCTATACTTAAAAGATATTTGAAAATTTTTAAAAGATAACCAATATAAAAGGATAATAGCCACAAATGAAGATATCCCTCCAATTGCCAATGGACGAAGATAGGAATTATGCAGTGTAATATTTAACCCTAACAGTTCGGGTAGCCTTGCAGAACCAACTCCATAAACTAAAATTAAAGGATTTTGTTTTACTATTCTTATAAATTCAGTATGTTGTTCTAAACGACTATATACAGATGATTGTTTAACAGCCTCATCTGATAATTTTAAGCGATAAAAAAGTATTTCTCCCATTCCTGAAGTCATGATAATTGCAGAAGCAATCACTAAAACTATTAAGATAAATTTAGTCATCTTTCCTTTATCCTTCCCTTTTAAAAACAAAAATAATACTATTAAACTGATAATGATGCTAAAAAAACCACCGGTCGAAAATGTAAGAAAACGGCCAGCTTGACTTATAAAAAATGCCAAGAGAGAGAAAAATTTCTTTAAAATATTTTTCTCAATAAGATATACTGTAATAGCTGCTATAGAACATATGTTTAAAATAGCAGCTAACATATTTGAATCTGTTATTTCAGTGCCAGCTCGTAAGAATTTGCCTACATACATGTAGAAATATTTTGTAGGTTTTATAGATATACTAAACCATATTGATAAAACTGCTAAAGCTATTCCATAGATAACAAATGACCAGATCAGAAAATAATAATCATTGGCTTTAAAAGCTAACATAGAAGATATTATGAAAATTATAATCATATATAAAAGCACTATAAGTTCATTCATTGCAAAAATGTTAAAAAGTTCTGTATTAGACTTAGAAAAAAAGAAGTGAATAAGATAGGGTATAGCTAAAAAAAGTGTTATACCCAAATATTTATTACACTCTTTATCTATTAATCTATATTTAGCAACTACCAAGAGACTTATAATGTAAACTAAAAGAGTTCTGGTAATTTTAGATATAAGGTCAGCTGTTTCAAGAGTTGTCATTCTAATGAGAAATCCTAAAAAAGGCATAAGTAGAAATAATATAAGAATTGCAATTTTATTCATGAAAATACTCTCGATATTTTAAGAATCTAAGAAAAATTGGATTTTTCTTAATAAAAATCTTACAAATATAATATCTTATTTTCTCGCAACTCATTTTAGGATATAATAAATAATTCAAAATAACAAAAAACAACCATTGCAATGATTTTTTTCTATAAATTATTATTTGTGAAGTAATTTTTCTAAATAAATCTTCAAAAATTCGCTCTCCTATACGAGTGGTTTTCTTTTTTTTATAACCAATAGGAAGAAGAGAAATTTCACCATTAGATTTGATTCTTTCTATCAAAAGTCGATTAATTGTATTAACTATTTCCATCTGCTGAATTCTTGTGCTAAAAGTAATCCCTTGTGGATCAAGCTTTATATTTATAAGGTGTTCATTCAAAATAACAATTCTTCCTAAAGAGGCTAATCTCAACCATAAATCATAATCTTCTGCAGGATATGCAAACTCTCGATAATATAGATTACCATTCCATCTAAACATAACCGAGGGATGCATAATTATATTATTTTTTAAAAAAAGTTCTTTTCTGATGTTATAATCATCACAAGGAAAACAACTTTTAGAGAGTATTTCTCCTGAGTAGCTTATAAAATCACATTGTGTTGCAACAAGAACAACATCATTATTACTAATTAAATAATTGTATTGTTCCTCAAAACGAGTTTTTTCACTTATATCGCCACAATCCATACGAACTATTATATTTGTTTTTGTCTCTTTCAAACCCCGATTTAAAGAATAAACTATTTTTTTATTTTCATTATTTCTTAATACTTTTATTCTATTGTCAATTTTAACATATTCGTTTAATAGGTTAGGAGTTTCATCAATAGAGCCATCATCTATTATAATAAATTTAAAGTCTTCAAATGACTGAGAAAGGATGCTTTCTATAGTATCTTTTAAAAATTCAGCTCCATTAAAAACTGGCATTATGACTGTTAACTTTGACATCATTTAGTTTCACCTTTACATAAACTTAAACAAAAATTAGTAATTTTAGATGAACTATCAATTATCTTGTCATTCCAAAATTTTTCTTTTATGTTAACATAATCCTTAGATTTAAATGAATAATTTGACAATATCTCTATAAGCATATCAAAGTCTTCTACTACTTCACCTATTTCAGATACAAGACTCATATAATCAAAATAAAAACCTCTTTCTTCAATTAGATATTTATCTTTATCATAACAGTAAAAAATTATTGGTTTATTTAACAGCATATAATCAAAAAAGATAGATGAATAATCTGTAATTAGCAAATCTGTAAAAGGTAAAATAGGATACATATCAATATATGTTGTAAGAATTAAAATATTAGAATAAGAACTGTTTACTTTATTTTTTAAATTTGGATGTTGTTTGATAATAAGCAGAAAGTTTTGTGATACCATAAAGTTATTTAATCTTTCTAAATCAAGTATATTATTTATGTTATTTGATTGTTGCTCTCTAAAAGTTGGCATATAGATGAAAACTCTTTTATGCTTTTTAAATTTTTCTAATATATAAATTAATTCAGGGGATTTTTCTTTGATAAAATCAAGTAGTCTCTCTTTTGTCCAAAAGAAATGCTCACATCGGGGATAGCCAAACTCAAGGTATTGCTCTTGTTTTATTCTGAATGCTCCAGAAAATATTCTACTAATCAAAGGAGCAGTGGATAGTAAAAAATCTGGTTTTTGGAATATATTAGGTTTTGTAATCTTATAAAAAGAGGTAAGTTTGGAATTATAAACTTCCCCTAATTTTCCAATTTTTATATCATACTCAATTTTTTTTAGAGGTATACCGTGCCATAAATTAAACTTTATTGCTCCACCAGATGTCAAAAAATTTATATCTGAAGAGTAAGAACTATAAAAATAAATTTTACCTTTCAAACATGTCCACAAACCTTTTAATGAAGATCTTCTCACAACTTTATAGTTCTTTTGTTTGAGATATTTAATAATTTCTTTATTATTAGTAACCCAAACAGATTCTATTTCCGAATGACTATCAGATATATAATAAAAAAGATATTTCGAGTTATCAGAAAAAGAATTATTATGGCTACCAAAAAGCCACAAGTTTTTCTTTCTGGGAATGATAAAAGATAATAAATATAGCGGATATAAAATCTCAAGTTTTATACTTTTAAGCAACAAACTTAAGATCTTTAATAATCTGATTGAGACCATAGTCACTCCTAATCTTTTAATGTATATGGTGGTATAAAAAGATTACGAATTGTAGCTGATAAATTTAGAAATAAGAAAGACGAATTTAATGACAACGAAATGTTTCTTGCTTGTGGACTTTGGAATTATCAATTAGCATATTGCTAAATCCAAAATTCATAAGAGTAATTCAGAGAAAGTTCATTACATCGTATTATTTCGCAACAAGTCTAATGATAAAGACAGGCTCTTAATCTTTGTCTTTTAGCCTTTCTTTGATAATCAAAACCTTACAAAGATAAAGCTAAAAGAGGCAATCAATCGTTTCATGAACATGGAACTTTTTGGCTCTATGATGTTTCAAGTGTGTAGATAATGTTTATAAGACGGTTTTTAAGGAGATTTTTCTTTAATTCTCAGAGATCCTATAAGAAAGTTTCAGCTCTGATCCCAACCCAGCTGTAGAAAAATTCCCTGTCTGTGGAACCGTAAAACCACTGACAGGGCTAAAAAGCCAGATTGAACCAGGACTCAAGACTCTTTTTATAAACTCTGAGAAAGAAATGAGAAAAATCTCCCTAAAAACCGTTAATCTTTCTTTTTTGACTTACCCACATGATTCGTTAAAGAACCAACTTTTTTAATGCCAGAATCATCTTTATTGCTTTGTTTTATTTTCAAGCAAGCTATTAGCCCTTTTCAAATCTTCCATAAAATCAACTTCCACACACATCAAATCACTAACATCTACAGGATAAATCTTAAACCCTCTCATAATAGCTAATTCTATGCCTCTTTCAAAATAATCATTATCATTACATTCATTCAAACACTCTTTCAACAATTCCAAGTCAGATTTTCTAATGAGGTTTACTCCAAGTGCTTCACCTAAAGGACTTTTTACATTTTTGGATACCTCCTTTATTGAACCATCGTCATAAACAGAATATTTTATCTCTTCATCCAATGCCTCTCCCACATTTACAGCCATACATGAAAATTTGCTTTTTAATAATCTTTCAATTATCCTATGGTCAAACACCACATCACCGTTTAACCATAACACATCTTCATTTTTTACTTTTTGAAGTCCCTTTGATAGACTTTTCGAGGTATTTGTAGTATCAAAATAATCATTATAAGCATACATCAGGTCTGGAAAGGCCTCCATTATCAATTCTTTCTTAAATCCGACTACAACAATAATATCATTGATGGTTATATAACGAGATAAATTTTTAACCTGTGTTTGTAGTATTGAACATCCTGTAGTAAGCATAGTTAGAGTCTTAGGATATGGATTTTCCAATCTTGAGCCTATGCCAGCAGCCAATATTATTGTTTTCATGTTTTTGCCTCCGGGAAAATAGGTTGTTTGTAATTATTGTCAATTTCTAACACATAAATCATTCCACTGGCAAAAAGAGATGGCCATAATTTCCAAAGCCATGTGATACCATATTGACCATGATATACAACCAACTTAAACCCCATATTTTTCGACCAATATTTAAAATCTGAAAAAGTCCAGAATCTGATATGTTCTCTTATATGGAAAAAAATATTTGTAACCGGCATCTTGCCACCAATTGCCAGTCGCAAACGATTAACTATAAATCCAAGATTAGGTATTGTTATAAAATAACGCTTTGCTCCAATATTTCTTAAGTCTCTCATAAGGGTCTCGGGATCATATAAATGCTCAAGGAGTTCCATTACTACAATATAATCAAATTTGATTCTCATTTCTTGTTGCATATTACTTATGGATTCTCTGGTTAAATCTACGATTTTCCCCTTTATATCGTGCATTTTGAGTTTGTTTATTGCAACTTCCGACTGATCAATCCCAAACAAAACAAGATTGGGTTTCACATTTTTTAAGTATTTTAAAAATCTTCCATCCCCACAGCCAACATCCAGTACAGAACTTGACATTGGAAGCATTTCGGCAACATATTTGTATCGAAAAAGAATGACATTCCCTTCACTGCCTCTTTTCCCCCAATATTCATCATAATTACTAAAATCACTCAAAGGCATTTTTGTTATAAAAATTTCCATAAAAAGGCTTTTAAGTATCTTTATAACTTTGAAAGGAATCTTAATAAAAATATTTTTCATTTGACCACCAGATTTTGGAACTTCTTAATTGTGTTTATGAATAGCTGTTTTTCGTCTTTCTGCAAAGAAATCATCATCAAAAGAATAATAGATAATACAAAAACAAAAACAGATGGTATCAGGATAACATTCTTTAGCCAATAAACAATAAAAGTAACTATACATAAGAAAGCCAGACCCTTGCAACAATATATATCAATAAAATTATTTTTGATTAATCTTAAGGTAAAAGAAACATATATAATAACTAACACAATATGTGTTATTATACTAACGACTGCCGCACCTACCGCACCATATCTTGGTATTAAGATAATATTTAAACTGACATTTACGACAATCGAGGCTGCCACACCAATTGCCCTTAAGTTTTGGTTATCAGCAACGGTTATAAACACTGCATAAGATGCCCCCAGAAATCTCAGGAAAATCACAACCGCAAGTAATTGCATTATAATTATAGAATTCGCATATTGCTTTCCATAAATTAAAGGAATGACTTGTTCTGAAAACAAAAACAAGAATGCACTTATTACACCCCCTACAAGAATCATGTATTTATTCAACGCAAGTCCATTCCTTCTAAAACCCTCAATATCAGTTTTTATTTTTTCCGCTATTACAGGAAAATAAGCAGAAACTATGACTTCATAAATAATCATGGTAGCCATTACAATTTTCATCGCTGCCTGATAGTAACCCACTTCCGTATTTCCTCGAAAACAAGATAGAAAAACTGTATCAATCTGAAAATAGAGCGTAGCAAGTATTGCATGAACTCCGTAGGGAAATGATTCTTTCAATATTTTATAGCCATCTGAAAAATCAAGGGACAGTGAAACTCTGCCGATTTTTTTATTCACCAGATATAAACTGACCAGAAAATAGATAATCCTTGAAATAAGATAAATTCCTGCAATAGCAACTGTTTCAAAACCAAGAATGAGCATAATAACCACAAGTAAAAACTGAACGCCATTCAAAAGAACTGTCGGGTATGTCTCATACTGGAATTGATTTAATCCTCTGAATATTGTATTAAAGAAAAGTCCAAAGGAATAGAAAATAACTGCAAGCCAGAGGATATAAACAACCAGTTCAGTCTTAGGTGGATAGTTAAGAGCTTTGAGAATAAAGAACAGTATAACGGTGGATACAAAAGAAAGTATTATCTTCCCACTCAAAACCTTCTCTGCAATCTTTAATACATCTTCAGGCTTTTGTGCTACTTCTTTAACAATAAGGAGATTGAATCCATAATCCACAAGAACGAGGAATATACCAGTAAAAGACAGTGCAAAGGCGAATCTACCAAATTCCTCAACCTCTAACACCCTGGCAAGGATTATAAAGAGCAGGGCAGAGGAGAGAAAACGTAGTCCAAAAGTCATGAAACTGAAAAAAGTATTTTTAACGATTGTAGACATTCTATTCGATCCTTACCATCAAAGAATTTTAATCACAGATTCGGGTAAACCCCTATACTCCTTTTGTAGGGACGCATTGAGAGGTTAAACCCCGAAAGCAGAATTAACTCTACCCCCCCATCTCTCTTTTCCCATTTCTGCTCATTACCTTATCCTTCTCTACTCCAGTTAGTTACAAACCCCCCAATATCCTCACAGCCTCATCTTCCGAAATCCCACTGGCTATCATTTTCTTTAATGCTTCTTTCATTCCTTCTTTCCTGCCTTCTTTCCTGCCTTTTTTCTCCCCTTGCACATAAGTAGAATCATAAAAGCTGGCTCTATCATGTAATGACTCTAAATAATATTTATACGATAACTGTTCTTTCTCAGGAAGTTTCATTGTATCCAGTTTCTTCTTTGCCGCTTCCAGTCCTTTTGCCGTAAAATTATCCTTTATAGTCTCATTCTTTAAGAAATATACCCATTCATCCAGCCTATCCCGGGCTAAATCATTAAACTGATTTACCTTTATTAAATAATATTCAGGAAAGAGTTTATGTATCTGGTCTTTTTGAAATTCTTCCTGTTGCTTTTTACTTAATTTCAAATCTTCATGGCTATGAATACCTGTTAACCTTGTTGTGCCATGATAGATATAATCATCCCCTTGTCCTAAATCAAAATATAGTATGCTTATTGATATTATCTTTTTGATCTCCTTATATGACACAGATTGTTTTATGTATTCTGTTATTGCTTTTGCTGTCCCATATATTAACCGTTGTATATAATCAAGTTGATCCTCTACCTGAACCTCTACTATTATTATTTCTCCTTTACTGTTCTCTACCAGCATATCAACCCGATTAAACTTATCCTCTGCTGTTTCCTTATTCCCTTCACTTTCCAGTATATTTTTTATCCTTATATCTTCTTTAAGCAGCTCACTCAAGAAACCCTCTAATAAATAGGGACAGCGACCATTTATTTATTTTTTATAGGGTCTTCCTTTGGGTTTTCCTATTAAGAGGCAGATTAGTGTCAGACCTCGAAAACAGAATTAACTCTCTAAAACTCCTCCCTACTTTCCTCCCTTTGCTTATTATTCAGACATATTTCTTCCCAACCCTTTTTATTCATCAATCGCTCTCTTTAGACTCAAGCTTTCTTTCAAGAAGTCTCTTAACAAAACTGCCAATATGTTCTACGGCTTCTTGAGCTTTCACTGTCTCTTCTCTTGAAATTTCTGTTGGCCAGTGAACAGGATAACGAGTATCTATATAAAAGTCAGTCAGAAATTCGCACTCCTCTTGCAACTCTGCAAAAGAGTCGCTGTAATTTTGACATATTTTAAGTAGTTCTGGCAAATCGTGTATTTTCCTGAATTCAAGCTCATAAGCCACAATATAGGTTTTAAGATATTTCTCGGCTGCTTGTTGAAAATGAAAACTTATCTGCGAATAAAAGGTGTTATTTTTATCTGCTAAATTTATTGAGGCAAAACCAATATCTTCCTCTGCTTTGTTCAGCCACTCCTTGACAACCTTCTTATCAACCATAGAGAACCCTACCTTCCCTTAAAATGGTATTAATAAAAGGATCCCCCATATGAATCCTTTCGCTAAATTCTTCCGGACGGTAAACAAAAAAATCAACGGGTAAATTCTTCTTGATCAATTTTCTAAGTTCTCTTGCCCGTTCTCTGCCAAGATAAGGGGTATCTTCTTTGATAATCAAGAGATCAACATCACTATCATTGCTGAACCTTCCTTTGGAGGCTGAGCCAAACAAAATTATTTTTATAGGATTATACTTTTCAATTATTTGGATTGCAATATTTTCAATTTCTTCCTCTACTTTTGATGAAATATTATCCATTTTAAGAACTCCTCTGTGGGAGATTAAGGGTTATACCTTGAGGGAGATTGGGGTCAGATCTCGAAAACAGAATTAACTCCCCCTTACTTTCCTCTCTTTGCTCATTATTCAAATATATTCCTTCCCAACCATTTCTATTCATCAATCGTTTTCTTTAGACTCAAGCTTTCCTTAGAAGTCTCTTAACAATCTTATCAACCATAGAGAACTCTACCTTCCCTTAAAATGGTATTAATAAAAGGATCCCCCATATGAACCCTTTCGCTAAGTTCTTCCGGACAGTAAACAAAAAAATCAACAGGTAAACTCTTCTTGATCGGAGAATTGGGGTCAGCCTCTTTCTGTATTCCTCCGGAATCGGTCAATATCTTCTTTGCATTTTCCTCCATCACCAAGGAAATCCGAAACGATGAACATTGCCAACTTATTTATTTACATTACCTCTCATTTGACAGCACCATGGCATTATTATAAAGATAATCGCTTATATAGATTTCTTCAGCAATAAGTCTGTCAAGAAAAGGCTTTAGCTGAAAAATCTTTCCTTCTCTTTTTGCGTCCAACAAAACACCTATAGTTCCAGTACACTTAAGATTGTTTAATTTAGCTATCTTTCTGGCCTTATCTTCATCTATAATAACAAGGTCGGCTTTTATTTCTTGAGCCAGAACAATTACCTCTGCTTCTCCTTCATCAAGAATTAATTCAAGAGATGCCTTTGCTCTAACATCTGTGGTACCCAATGTTCTGTGATTACCCCAGCCCTCAATAACATCAGCCTTTCTTTTCCATTTTATAGTTGCCTCTTTGAAAACAGTCTTAGGTATATAGATTTCATCAAAAAGCTCATCCAATAAAGACAATTTATCGATGATAGCCAGAGAGATTAGAGGCGTGGCATTAATTACTGCCTTCATTTTAACACTTTCCTTGTCTTTTGGATATTGCTTAAGTCCTCTTCCAACTCTTCTGGTAGATAGTTATAAACAGATATTCTGTGCATAGATAATAGTTTCATAAAATCTAATTTATCCATTTCTGCCAGATTGGCAGCCTTTCCAAGAGAGAGTTTCCCTATTTCAAAAAATTTGATGGCAGTAAAAGCTTTTATGTCTTTAAGAAAATCATCAGGTTTTTCGTTTAAGGCTAAGAATATATCTTCAGGAATAGTTAGCTCCATCTTCTTTACTGCTACAGACATTTTTATCGCCTCCTTAATAAATATTAATGGCTCAAATTATCCCTTATTTCATCTTACATTAGGAGTTAGAGGTAAATATTCCGTGAACAATTACCAGTTTTTAACATAAAAAGGGAGATTGGGGTCAGACCCAATACTGTTCGGCACGATTCTTGCTTGTGATTTTGGTCAACATATTGCAAAACAAAACACTATAACAATTGAAAATAAATAGAAGAAAATTCGTAACTACTCAGCTTTCTTGCAAAAATGTCATCCCGAAGGAGTACTCGACTGAGGGATCTTTTCTTATATAATGGTTACGATAATGATGATGATTGAGACAACAGAAAGAAAGATTCCTCACAGTAGTTCGGAATGACAGAAAAGTAAAAGCAAATATGTCCAAAATAACAATAGCTGAGTAGTTACGAAAATTCTTGACTTCTATATGGTAGTCTGACCCATTACTTATAAACATTATCTACTCACTCAAAACATTATAGAACCTACATTCTCTACTTTCCCCTTTCCCTTTACTTATTCTTAATTATCCCTTTCTTAAACATTTCCAACCCATGAGCACCTAATGATCATCATAATGGAACCTCATTTGAAGTACCTTGATAATTCTTCCTTTTGAGTTATCCTTCGAGACATGCAGCCAGAAAGACTACCCTTAAGCCATTCAGGCTGTCCTATAGTTTCAAGACTGGTTGGATCAACTTCCAATTCTTGTAATATTTCCAGGCATTTTCCAAATATCTTGGTATTGGTTTTCTTCCAATGTTTCAAGTCTTTTTCTGCTTGATTGGATAGTTCAACTCCCCAATTCATTAAGGACATCCTTTAGATCTCTACATTTTTTAAGTGGTTCAGCAAGGGTTTCCTGGAGAATTTTAGAGTTCTTTGAAGAAGAAAGCAGGTAAGCTGTCTCACGCCAGCTACAATAATCTTTCTCCTTTAGAACTACAAACCTCTGACCTCTCGAATTAATAAGAATTGGTTCTTTTTCACCTCTCTCCAAATCATCAAGAGCATTAAGAATCTGTATATTAAGTTGTTCAGCAAAGATTGTATTCATAACTCTTACACTTCCATAGAAACAAATTTATACCACTCAATTGTCTTCTTTAATCCCTCTTCAAATGAAATTTCTGCCTTAAACCCAAATTCTTCCTCTGCTTTTGAGGTATCAAGGCATCTTCTCGGTTGATCATTCGGCTTTGAGCTATCCCAGATTACTTGCAGATTACTTGTCCTTCAAATCCGATCAATCTAACTATCATGTGGACAGGTCAGGGTCAGACCTTGAAAGTAGAAAGTAGAATTAACTCTAACACCTCATCTCTCTTTTCCATTTCTGCTCATCTCTTACCTTATCCTTCTCTACTTCAGTCATCTACAAATCCCCCAATATCCTCACAACCTCATCTTCCGAAATCCCACTATCTATCATTTTCCTTAATGCTTTCTGAAGTCCTTTTTTCTCCCCTTCTTTCACTCTTTCTTCCCTGCCTTTCTTCTTCCCTTGCACGAATGTAGATTCATAAAAACTGGCTCTATCGTGTAATGATTCCTAATAATTAACATTATATCACAAAAGAAGATTTTTGGCAAGCATTATTTATCCTCACTGAATATTCGATATAAGCAAACGCCCTCTATATGGAAAAGAGCTTTTTTCCCTTCCCACTTCAGACCAAATCAAAGCAAGAACTTGATTCCCGGGAAAAAAGTTACTTTTTTGAAAAAAATTATCATTAAGGGTAAAAACGAAAAATTTTTACCCTATTATAAAGTCCTTCAAAAACAGCCATTAAAGCCTCTCTATGCCGTCATAGAGAGGCTTTAAGCCATGAGATGTCTCCCCCCGTGTATTGAATGCAGGGGGAAAGAGAGCTGAATCAATAAAAAAATGCTTGACAAATGATATACATATATGGTAATATTATGTGAATTGAAAGGCTATGGCGATGTAGCCAAGTGGTAAGGCAGAGGTCTGCAAAACCTTTATCCCCAGTTCGAATCTGGGCATCGCCTCCAGTAATAATTTTCAATGGGCGGTTAGCTCAGTTGGTTAGAGCGTTTGCTCGACACGCAAAAGGTCACCGGTTCAAATCCAGTACCGCCCACCATTATTTAGAAAGGAATGATAAAAAAGCGTGAAGGAACAATTAGAAACCTTACGACACAGCACAGCTCACATTTTGGCTCAGGCAGTAGCAACACTATTCCCTGGTACAAAATTTGCTATTGGTCCAGCTATAGCTGATGGATTTTACTATGATTTTGACCTGCCAATATCCCTTTCTCAAGAACAGCTTTCTGAGATAGAAAAAAAGATGAAGTTCATTATCAAGTCTAATCTTGCCTTTGAACAAACCATGATGAAAAAGGGTGAGGCAATAGATTTTTTTTCCCAGAAGGGAGAAAAGTATAAGGTAGAACTTATTGAGAATATTCCAGATGAAGAGGTGAGTATCTATAAGCAGGGTGATTTTATTGACCTCTGCCGTGGTCCACATCTCAAGAGAACGGGTGAGATTAAGGCATTTAAGCTCATCTCTGTTGCAGGTGCCTACTGGCGAGGGGATGAAAAAAATCCAATGCTTACCAGAATATATGGGACAGCCTTTGAGACAAAAGAAGAACTGGAGCAACATTTACACAATATAGAAGAGGCAAAAAAAAGGGATCACCGTAAACTTGGAAAAGAACTGGGGATATTTCAACTATATGATGAGGCTGGTCCGGGGCTTATTTATTACCATCCCAAGGGTGCTATTGTCAGGGAAGAGATTTGTCGGTTTTTGCGTCTTGAACATGCCAATCGCGGATACCATGAGGTTGTTACACCCCATATTGCCCGGGTTGATCTGTGGAAGACCTCAGGGCATTATGACTTTTATCGTGAAAATATGTATTTTATGACTGTAGATGGTATGGAATATGTCTTAAAACCCATGAACTGTCCCGGTCATATTCTTATTTATAAAAGTCAGATGCATAGCTATCGGGATTTGCCTTTAAGGTTTTTTGAACTGGGAACAGTATATCGGCATGAACGATCTGGTGTGCTGCATGGTTTGCTCAGGGTTCGTGGGTTTACTCAGGATGATGCCCATATCTTTTGCACTAGAGAACAGCTTAAGGATGAAATACAACAGGTGCTGGAATTTATAATTACTATGCTTGTCTCTTTTGGGTTCAAAGAATATGAAATTTATCTCTCAACCAGACCAGAAAAATATGTTGGTTCAGATGAGATATGGGATATGGCTACCTCAGCCTTAGAAATGTCCTTAAAGGAAAAAGAATTACCCTATCAAATTGATCCGGGTGAAGGGGTTTTTTATGGACCAAAGATAGATATTAAACTCAAGGATGCCTTGTCCAGAACATGGCAGGGGCCAACCATTCAGGTTGATTTTAATCTGCCAGAGCGATTTAATGTGACATATGTTGGTCAGGATGGCAAGGAACATCAACCAGTTATGATCCATCGGGTGGTTCTTGGGAGTTTAGAGAGATTTATGGGGGCACTCATTGAGCATTATGCCGGGGCATTCCCTGTCTGGCTATGCCCAACACAGGTACTCATTGCCACTATTACCGAAAGGCAGACAACATACGGTGAGTTTATCCAGAATCAATTGAGGACTAATCAGATAAGAACAGTTACGGATTTTCGAAATGAAAAAATCGGGTTCAAGATTCGTGAGGCAGGGATGCAAAAACTCCCATATGTCTTGATATTAGGAGATAATGAGGAGCAAAATAAAACCATATCTGTAAGAAAACGAGGCTCTGTGGATATGGGACAAATGAGGGTAGAAGATTTTATTTCTATGATAACTACAGAAATTAGAGAAAAAAGTGTTGACATTTGGTCTTAAGTATGGTATTTTATTGAAAGCATTAAATTAAAGGAGGTGTGTAGTATTTCCAATATTAAGCAAACGGTAAGGATAAATGAAAAGATTTATGCCAAGGAGATTCGTGTAATTGCATCAGATGGTGAACAGAAAGGGATCATGAGTGTAAGGGCAGCATTAGATATTGCCGGGCAAGAAGGGCTTGATCTGGTAGAAATATCCCCTGATGCTCAACCGCCGGTTTGTAAGATTATGGATTATGGAAAATATAAGTATGATCAGTCAATAAAGGCTAAAGAAAACAAAAAACGCCAAACTGTAGTACATGTCAAAGAAATAAAGATGTCTCCAACCATTGACAAACATGATTATGATTTTAAGGCAAAGCATGCCAAAGAATTTTTAGCCGCAGGGGACAAGGTCATGGTTAAGGTTGAATTTAAGGGAAGACAAATGGCGCATACACAATTTGGTGCAAAAATACTTAAGCAATTAATTGAAGAATTGAATGGTTTAGCCATAGTAGAATCACCTCCTAAAATGGAAGGAAGAAGGATGATTGTGCTATTATCTCCTGTTTCAAGTAAAGGATGATTGTTATAATCGTTCAGGTGCAAGCCGTTTAAGCTTCAGAAGAGATTACACCTCTGGCAGAGATAATGCCATAAGGGTCTGTCACAAAATAACTGTATTCGGTTGTCACTTTATCCAGCCCAGCAATGCGAATTGGCAACCTCGATGTAACACATTTATTTTGTGATAGACCCTAATAGCAAAAATAACCCGAAGGGTGAAATTATTGTAGCAATGAAACAAACAAAACAATAAAATGCCAAAGGCATAACATTATTGTAGAAAGGAGAAAAATGCCTAAAATAAAGTCAAATAGATCAGCAGCAAAAAGATTTAAGTTTACAGCAAAGGGAAAGGTAAAGATGAAACAAGCCTTTACAAGTCATCTTTTAAGCAGTAAATCCCCAAGCAGAAAGAGGAATTTAAGGGGTACGGCTATAGCTCATAAGAGCGAAGAGAGAAAGGTAAAGCGAATGTTACCATATGGATGACGACTAAGGGAATTGATATAGACTATGGATTATCGCTATCGAATTTTACATCAGAAAGGAGTGAGGGAAGATGCCAAGGGCTGCAACTAATGTCGCACACAAGAAAAGAACAAATAAGATACATAAGCTCTCAAAAGGCTATTGGGGAGCAAGAAGTCGATGGTATAAGCTGGCTAAAGAAGCTGTTATCCGGGCAGGGGTTTATGCCTATCGAGACAGAAAGGTAAGAAAAAGAGAGTTCAGAAGTTTATGGATTATCAGAATAAATGCAGCTGTAGAAGAGCATGGGCTTTCTTACAGCAAGTTTATTTTTGGATTAAAAAAGAGTGGGTCAGAATTAAATCGAAAGATATTGGCTGATCTGGCAGTAAGGGATAAGGTTGCTTTTGCTCAATTAGTAGAATTATCCCGGCAAGGGCTGGAGATTGCTTGATAAAATTGTGATCTCTAATTATCTTTGACATTTTGGAAAACCGGGGACAGCGCCCGTTTTTCTTGACAAGAGAAGATTTATATGGTAATATTTATTTATTATGGCAAGAATGGCAAGAATTATCGTACCAAACATACCGCATCATCTTACTCAGAGAGGTAATTATAGGCAAATAGTATTTGATACCAACAATGATCGGGTACAATATTTGTCATGGATAAAGGAATACAGTGAAAGATATGGGCTTAAGGTATGGGCATATTGTTTAATGGACAACCATGTACATTTTATTGTTGTGCCAAGTGATACAGATTCATTGGCGAAGACATTTAATCAAGCACATATGCGGTATTCTCAATATCACAATGAGAAGACAGGAAAGAGAGGACATTTATGGCAAGGACGATTTTATCCTTGTCCATTGCATGAAGTTCATCTTTACACAGCGATACGATATGTAGAGAGAAATCCTGTTCGTGCAGGATTGGTGAATCAAGGGGAAGATTATCCATGGTCAAGTGCATTAAGTCATGTAAAAGGGATTAGGGACTGCACAAATACAGGGTATCCTGCTGAAAATGAATCTTTTGTGATGAGATTAGAAGGGTTAGTCTTAGGGGGGAAGGAAGGTTGCCTTGTCCCCGCTGGCGGAGGTTAGTGGGTGGAAAATATCCGGCAAAATTAGATGCGTTTCCCCCAAATGTGCCACCAGTCAATTACAATATTCATATTCGTTGGACAGGATGAAACATCAATCTCTTCCTGCTTTCCTTGCATAAACCATAGCTATTGTTCGATAAACCATGTGTGCCAATTTGGAATAAGGGGCATAAAAGAAGAGGAAAAAAACAGAAACAAGATGAAGGAAATAGATGGGATAGGCAATCATGGCTATACCCAGTAGTCTTGTTACTTCAGAAAGTATGCCGGATAGCACTACAGTATAGATTACCCAAATAAATAGCCAGTCAAAGTAACTGCCAATACCTGCCTGTGCCTTGACCTTGAATCGATTGATAACCATCAGGGTAATGCCAACCAGAAGGGCTATGGCACTAATATTGCCAATTATCTTCAGTGGCGAGTTTAATGGATATGGTGAATGCCGATCAAGTATATACAGATAGAATACAGCCAATGCCGTTGTAATGGCAAGCCCGATAAATCCATACAAAACCCCCATATGAGCAATGGCTCTTCCCTTGTTTACCTCACATTTCCTGAATCTATTGTGTGCTAATATCTCCAGTTTTACTGAGATAAGGGCTGGAATAATGGACGCAAAACTGCATTTACCGTTACATTGACCATGAATATTCTTCCAGAATCGCAATACCCCGCCAGCAAACACTATGGCAGCAAACATAAATACCGGAACAAATACCGCATCAATAATGGTATGAGGCATAAGGTGACCAAATACTATCTCGCCTTCAGGGATATGCAAATGCCCTGTGGCTCCAAGTACAGCCAGAAGAAACAACACAGGAAAAGCAATAAGCAATGGCAAGTATTTTATATTACCAACCATTGTTGCCAGAAATTCGGGAAAGGCATAGTGTCCAATGGTCATTTTTCGGATTGCCCCTATTACCTCACCAGGCTTTGCTCCCCGAGGACAATATGCCGTACAATCACCGCATTGGTGACAGAGCCAGATATCCGGGTCACTTACTAATTTATCCTTTAATCCCCACTGAGCATTGATCATCTCCTTTCTCGGAAATGGGCTATCATCAGGTGAAAGTTTGCATACAACTGAGCATGTGGCACACTGGTAGCACTTTTTCAGTGATTCACCACCGGATGAGATTATTTGCTTGACTACACTTAGGTCTGGCTTGATTATATCTGCCATTTTTTAGCCTCCTCATACACAGACAGGAATGTCTGTGCTACACATTAAAAACCTTTGAATGGATTGGGTCCCACCTTCTCCATCGTTTCCATAAACTCACTAAATATCCCTGGAAGCAGAGAGTACTCGTTTATAGACAGCTCAACCATCTTTACCCGTTCAGATTCAAGCCGCAATCTATCCAATGTCTCCTTAACCTTGCTCAATCTAATGCTTGCCAATTCACTTCCCTTAACAAAATGGCATTGATAATCATCACCATGCTTACACCCGATCAATATTATCCCATCAATCCCCTTGGACAGGGCATCTGTTATCCAGACAAGATGGACAGAACCAAGACATCGCACCGGTATAACCCGAATATAAGGGCTAAGCTTGAGTCGTTTTGCCCCAGCCATATCTAAAGCTGGCACAGCATCATTTTCGCACATAAAAACAAGAACCCTTGGTTTCTCCTCATCCTCCTCCGGTACTTCAATTGCCTTCATCATGGAGGAAATAATATCAATGGAGTAATCCTTGAAACTAATAATCCTTTCCGGGCAAGCTCCCATACATGTCCCGCACCGTCTGCACCTTGTTGGGTTTGGCAATGGGTTAAATTTTTCGTCCTCATTAATTGCCCCAAATGGACACTCATCCGTGCATCGCTTACATTGTGTACACCTTTGCATAAAGAAATCAGGGTAACTCATATCCCCAACCCTTGGGTGAACAGCCTTGCCCTGGCTGGTAAGTTCAATACACTGAATTGCCTTAAGTGCTGCACCTGTTGCATCATCTATACATGCCCCAATATCCATGGGATGACGGACACAACCTGCGGCATATATTCCTGTCCTCCGGGTCTCATACGGAAAGCAGATGAAGTGTGAATCAGGGAATCCATATTTTAGTTGTGGTATTTCCGTGCCTTGTCTGTATTCAAGATTCAAAATATCTGATGGGATGATGACATCACTTGGTACAGCAATATCCTCTGGTTTGCATTGCTCAGGATTACATGTTATTGTCTCTTCAACCTCAATCTTTATGCCTGTTGCCGGCATCATACCTGTAGCCAGAACAACCATGTCTGCCTCAACCTGAATGCTTTTCCCAAGGAGTGTATCCTCAACCGTGATTATCAATTTATCCCCTGCCACAGGTTGCACACTAACTACCTCACCCTTGGTCAAAAATATCCCCTCATCCTCTTGTGCACGGACATAAAAATCCTCATGCTGTCCCATGGTACGCATGTCTTTATAAAAGATATAAGCCGCTGCATTTGTATCTTGTTGCCTGATGTACAATGCTTGTTTTAACGACGACATACAGCAATGGCTTGAGCAATATGGCAGATGATCCTTATCTCGAGAGCCAGCACACTGGATAAAAGCAATGTTTTTCGCCTGCTTGCCATCAGATGGTCGGAGTATTTTGCCATTTTTTGCCAACTCCTCCATCTGTACATTAGTAATCACATTTTTCGATACGCCAAAACCAAGGTGCGTGAGTTTAGTTGCATCATAAGGCACAAATCCGGCAGCCAGAACAATTGCTCCTACACGAAACTGTACAATCTCGCTTTTCTGCTTCAATGATACGACAAACAATCCGGGTGCACCGGTAATCTTTTCAATCTTTGCATCTGTATATACCTTTATCCTTGAATTTGCCTTAATTTCCTTGATCATTGCCTCATGTGGCGGTGTTTGCAGGTCTTGGTATGGCGGATTTATTGGGAAGTGTTTGTGTAGCTTGCTTGAGAATCCACCAAGATTGTCCTGTTTTTCCACAAGCACTACCTCAACCCCAGCCTTTGCAGCGTTCAGGGCAGCGGTTATACCGGTTATCCCGCCGCCAACAACCATCACTATCCTGCTTATCTCTTCCGCAGGCTTATATGGATCCAGAAGTTGAGCCTTTTGTGCCTTAACAATACCCATTCGCAGGTAGTCTTCAGCCATCATCTGAGTATCTTCATTCTTTGCCGGTTGACTCCAGATCACATGCTCTCTCAAATTCACCCTTTCTACAATTCTATCATTGCCAAAGGCAAATACACCCTGATTTGCCCGCAAAGAGCAGGCAGCAATAACAATAGTATTTACCCCTTCAGCCTCACAATCCTTATTAATTATATTTACCCCATCACGGCTACAAAGACAGGCATGTGTTTGACACACAGGCACCTTGTATGTCTTAGTAGCTATTTTTGTTAATTTTTCTATGTCAAGGCTATCCCCAATCCCACAACCGCTGCAAATATAAACACCTAATTTCTTATCCATAATTACCCCCTCACCACACTCTGAATCGCCTTCAAAGCACAACCAGTTGCATCCTGAACAGATGAAGATACATCTGCCGGCTTTCTGGCCACACCAGCAGCATAAATGCCATTTCCCTGCACCTGACTGATAAATCCATTTTGATCGCGGCTAATATTATTCAATGTTCCATTTGTTGGCTGCATACCGCAGGCTAAAACCACCATGTCAACAACTACCCTTAACTTATTCCCGGACAAAATATCCTCAGCCTCAACAGTCAAGCTGTCTCCATCCTGTTCAATTGAAGCCACCTTACCCTTGATAAGGTGAACCCTTTCATCACCCTTGACTTTGGTGTAAAACTCCTCATACTTACCCGGAGTCCGTACATCAATGTAGAACATAAACGCCTCAGAATCAGGAATATTCTCTCGCACATAGGTAATTTGTTTCAGGGAGGCAAGACAACACACAGCCGAGCAATACGGCAGGTGATTTTCATCACGAGAGCCGGCACACTGGACAAATGCAACCTTTTTTGGCTCCTTTTGGTCCGATGGACGGATGATTTTGCCCTGGGTTGGACCATTTGGGGCAGCCAGCCGCTCCATCATCATGTTGGTAATTACATCCTTATATTTGCCAAAGCCAAGGTTATCAATTTTTGAGGCATCATAGGGCTGCCAGCCGGTAGCCATAACAATTGAACCAACCTTTAGCTTGATTGTTTCAGCCTGCATGTTCAGGTCAATTGCCCCATACTTGCACGCCTCAACACATGCCCCACATTTTATACAGGCTTTTGTATCAACAACGAATCGATATGGAAAGGCAAGTTCATGTGGCAGATACACAGCCTTAGTAGTATTCAACCCAAGGTTGAAATCATCCTTCCTTTCAATTGGACATGATGCAGAACATTCCCCACAAGCAGTACACTTTTCAGTAACTTTTCGCGGATTAATCTTAAGTGTTACCTCGTAATTCCCTTCATTCCCTGTGATATTTTGTACCTCTGTCAGGGTGTAATGCTTGATCTTATTATTTGTCCTGATGCGTTTCAGGTTTATCTCCATCCCACAGTATGGTGGGCAGAGCTTTGGAAAATAGCGATTCATCTGGATAACCCTACCACCAAGGTATGGATTCTTTTCAAGCAAGGTAACATTGTACCCTGTTTCAGCTGCTTCAACCGCAGTGGTTATGCCACTGATTCCACCACCAATTATCAGAATATCTTGCATGAGATTTACCTCCAGTATCTAATTTCCACCTGTGCAACCGGAAATTACCACAGATATTTTTAACTACGAAAAACACGAAAGACACGAAAAATAATAATATTACAGAACTTTTCGCGTTTTTTCGTGCCTTTCGTAGTTATGTCTTAAAAATCACAGATTATGCCCTTCTTAAGTATATTTATAATTTTTGTGCCTTTGTGCCTTCGTGGTTAATTCCGATTGCACAGGTCGTCTAATTTTGGAGTGCCACTGGATTGTCAGGAGTACAAATTATACTCAAGTGGGGCATAAATTGCGATTTTTTCGGTGAGAATTAATCAAGGAGAGCAAGGCGCGCAAGGTTCGCAATAGTGTACTATTGCGAACCTGAACAACACAGCTATCGTTGATTAAGACCAGCGAAAAACGCAATTTATGCCCCACTTGAGTATAAAAGCAAAGGCAAGCCTGTACACTCCAAAATTAGGCAGGGGCAAGAGATAACCTCTCGCCCCTGCACGAAAATCCTTACTTAGACACCAAATCCTTATGTGCCTTCTTGAAGGCTGACCACTGACCTGTCTTTGGATCCATCTTGGAATTGACAAAGCACTTCCAATTAGTATCATCAATCAGATCAAAGTCAGACCTGTAGTAGAAACCAGGATACCTTGATTCCTCTCGGAATGCGATATGTCGCAAATGTGCCTCTGCTGTCCAGATACGATGGTAATTTTCCCAGCATCTCATCAACTCATGGAGATCCTTGGCCGCCATATTTGCAGAGTCTTCCTTAAGCATGTCAAGAAGTTCCATTGCCTTGTTTATCATCATATTACTAGTAATATAATTTGTTCCACAACCGCCGCCGTATTCATCCATAATTTTATTGAGCCTGAACAGCAACATCCTTGGCTTGATGTAGTTTGGATTAATCTCAGGATCAACAGAATACCCCTTATGAGTTTCATAGTTATGGAATGGCTTATATATCTCATCAGCCAACACCCTTGGATCAGCAGTAATTGTGGGAGCAATGTTATTGTCCATAATAAATCTGACTGCTTCTTTGCCTGCAATTCTTCCCTCAGTAAATGAACCTGATGAGAACTTATGACCTGATGCACCCACACCGTCACCAGCAGTAAACAGACCATTGACAGTTGTCATTCGGTTATAACCCCAACTCCATTCTGCAGGGGAAAGATCCTCTGGCCCACTGACCCAGAGACCACAACAGCCTGAATGAGAACCCAAAAGATATGGCTCGGTTGGCATAAGCTCTGACCCCTTTGTTTCAGGGGTAATATTCATTCCAGCCCAGAAACCTGCCTGACCACAGCACATATCAAGGAAGTCTTCCCATGCCTCTGACTCAAGCTCTTTGCACTTCTTCTTATCATTGCCATAAGATTCAAAGAGATTTTTCATGGCAGTTGGTGTATCCATGTAAATAGGACCCCTTCCCTCTCGAATCTCTTTAAGCATCTGATGGTTTCTCAAGCATGTTGGTGTAACCTTAGAATTACCATAAGGCAGATAACTTTGAAGCATGGCTGCATTCTTAACACAGTAATCCTCACCCAGGGCATTGATTGCCTTTGCCTTAAAGAGCAAGAACCATGCACCAACAGGTCCAGCCCCATCCTTAAACCTCGCTGGCACAAAGCGGTTTTCCATCATGGTAAGTTCAGCCCCTACCTGAGCAGCCATAGTGTATGTCGAACCAGCATTCCAGATAGGATACCATGCTCTACCCATACCCTCACCAGTTGACTGTCTTGGTTTGAAGATATTGACCGCACCACCGCAAGCCATCATAACAGACTTGGCACGGAAAATGTATATCTTGTTTTCTCGAACGCTGAATCCAACTGCACCAGACACCTTGTTGTCTTGCTTTTCATCCAGCAACAATCTAACAATAAAAACCCTTTCATAAATATTATCCATACCAATGGAAGCCTTAGCAGCCTCAGCCACAATGGTTTTATAGGATTCACCATTGATCATTACCTGCCATTTTCCGCTTCTGACCGGTTTGCCGCCCTCTTCCAGAGTTTTATCTTCATCTCCATGTTGTTTCCATACAGGCAATCCCCATTCTTCAAATCTATGAACACTATCATCCACATGTCTACCAACATCATAGATAAGGTCATCACGGACAATACCCATTAAATCGTTTGAAACCATGCGAACATAATCCTCAGGTGTATTTTCCCCAAGATAGGTATTAATGGCTGAAAGTCCTTGTGCCACAGCACCGCTTCTTTCCATAGCCGCTTTATCTACCAGGGTAATTTTCATACTCTCTGGAGCCCATTTCTTTGCCTCATATGCGGCACCACAAGCAGCCATACCGCCGCCAATAATCAAAAGATCCGTATCTATCTGAACAATTTGCGGATCTTTACAAAAGTGAGAAGTCTCTTGAGTTGCAACAGACATTTGTTTCCTCCTTCTAATAATTTTTTACTTTGCCATTACAGCAAGTGTTTTCCCTATTTCGGTAAAAAGATTGTTCGTTTTAAGGTCAGCCGCTGTTGGTTGTGGCTTCCCTTCATAAGGCTTGATAGAGCCTTCAGCTGTGGTACGGATAGGGAACTTAAACCTCTTGATATTGCCATCTCTGAACTGTATTGTCCACATAATAGAATCTGTTCCTCTCATTGGAAGAACCTTTCCACCCATAGGAACAATGTCTGCATAGGCTCTAATCTCTACTGCCTGTTGGGGACATATCTTGGCACATGAATAACACTCCCAGCACTGATCAGGCTCCTGATTAAATCCCTTGGTCTTTTCCTCGTTCAATCTCATCAAATCATTTGGACAAATGTACTGACATGCAGTCTTATCCTGTCCCTTGCAGCCATCACATTTTTCTGCAATCACAAAACTTGGCATACGAAACCTCCTTGTATAATGTGTAAGCTATCAGCATTCAGCTGTCAGCTATCAGTTTTTAGAAAAACTAACCCACCTCCTTTCGTTTACTTCTCCCCAAACACATGCTTGTGGAGCTTGATTTCAACCTTTTCATCTAATGTCGCATAATACTCTTTTAGCACCTCCAGCACCTCAGGTCTGCTGAAGTGATCAGGAATTACTTGATCCTCGGATAACATCTTTCTCAGCATTGTTCCACTAAGGTTTACCCTGAAACTTACATCATGAGGGCAGGTCTTTGTGGAGGCCATGCCATCACATTTAGTGCAATAAAAAGTCAAATTAATCTTAAGTGGACTAATCAAGAGTCCTTCCTGAGGGACTTCATCAAAGATGCGTTGAGCGTCATATGGTCCGTAATAATCCCCCACGCCTGCATGATCCCTTCCAATTAAAAGATGGCTACAACCATAGTTTTGTCTAAAAACACCATGAAGCAAGGCTTCCCTTGGACCTGCATAACGCATCTCCATTGGATAGACCCCTTGAATACAGGTATCTTTTACAAAATAATTCTCAACCAATACATCAATTGCCTTTACCCTTGTCTTTGCAGGAATATCCCCTTCTTTGAGCTTGCCAACCAATTGATGGATAAGCAAACCATCACAAATTTCAACAGCTATCTTTGCCAGATGCTCGTGGGCACGATGCATGGGATTTCTAAGTTGCAGGGCAGCTACTGTGTTCCAACCCTTTTCCTGAAATATAGCCCTAGTTTGTGCAGGACGCATATATTTAACACCATATTCAGCAGGATAATGCAGCTCATTAAATACCTTTACTGGCCCGGCAATGTTCACCTCTTTCTGAGACATAACCTTGTGTACCCCTGGATGTGCCTGAGCAGTTGTTCTAAACACTTGCTGGCACTCATGCTCCTTGTCAATGGTGTATTTTTCCATCACCTTCATACTGCCCATCAATTCGCTGGTTTCCTCATCAATCAAGGCAACCTCTTCACCAATTGACAAACTATCTGCCTGTCCCTTAGTGGTTGATAGGGTAATGGGAATGGGCCAAAAGATACCATTAGCCATCTTCATTTCATCGCAAACACCCTTCCAATCAGCATAACCCATAAATCCTTCTAATGGCGTAAAAGCACCAATACCCAACATGATCAGGTCAGATGTTTCACGGGAACCCATCTTTATCTGGGTTAAGCCTTTAGCCTTTTCTATCTCATTTTTGAGCTCATCACCATAAAGCAATAATGGCTTTAGCTCACCACCCCCATGTGGGGCAATCAATCTTGACATACATTTCCTCCTTTATAAAAAACAATAGGGGCGGCTTATGCCCCCCTCTAATTATTTTATTAAAATTTAGCAGCTCCCATATGTCCACCCCGTTGGTACAGGGAACGAAACCCCTCCTGAGCCTTTTTCACATTCTTCATGAGTTGTTCCATAAACAAAATGGCTGCATCCCTATCCCCATCTTCACAAATACTTGCTATTTGCATAATCTCTTCTGGAGAAAGCAGTACACTTGTTTCTTTCATCTCTAATGGCATTTAATTTTCTCCAAATGTAACTACTCACCACAAAGGCACGAAAACACAAAAAGTTGATAAGTTGAATAGTTGATGGGTTGATAAGTGGATGAATTGATAGGAAATGTTTATGAATTATGAATCTGTGTTCCTTTAACCTATAAACTCATCAACCTATCAACCTATCAACT
>Ga0210020_1001023_pt1 | contig 25647 bp, 30 predicted proteins | sample CryGeymeta201514_FD_183980 | JGI IMG/M metagenome (GOLD analysis project Ga0210020, IMG submission 183980) | Groundwater microbial communities from Crystal Geyser aquifers in Utah, USA - Crystal Geyser metaG 2015-14 (SPAdes) (version 2) | ecosystem: Environmental > Aquatic > Deep subsurface >... | reverse complement strand
AAAAAATGTAAAAAAAAAAAAAAAAGAATAAAAAAAAATACAGGTACCATTTGGAAATAATTTAGTAGGTAGTTTATATAAAACAATTAATAAGTGTATTATAATACACCCTATTATAATACTATAATATTAATTATGAATAAAAAAAGTATGAGATCGTTTTTAACATTAAATAATATAAAATATTTATGTCACAAATGGAATAAGTATATCTATTTAGTAATATTTGTAATTATCTATTTAGTAATACAGATCAATTGCAGTATTAGTTTTGAAATAAAAACAGTTTATGCAATGGAGGAAATTAAAAAAGGACTATATTATGCAAAAATTAAATTTGATTTTGTATCGTTGAGAGACTACTGCTTAAAAAATACACAAATCTGTGAAAATAGATTAAACGATGTATTAGGTAAAAGTAACTTGGATATGAATGGTCTTTTTAGAAAGAATGGACATATGTTTTTTATTCATGAAAATAAGAAATTTTTATCTAGTTTAACACATAGCCCATCTTTCAAAAGAGATGGCTCAATAATAGAGAATATATTAATTAGTAAAAAAGACTATCGTAATTGGAATATATCTGCGGATAAACCTAAATTAATTAGTGAAGAAAGCTATCTTGATTGGAATAAACCTGATAATAAATTTAGGGATACACGACAATATTTAGGAGACCTTTTCGATTATGTAAACAATGAATATTTTTTAGAAACAATAGATTTAACAAATGAAGACAAACGTGCATTCGAATCATATTATAATGCATATGAAACCACTATAGAAAAAGGGTTAGAAAAACAACAGTGTCAGAAACGAGCAATTATATTATTAGATGATATAAAAAAAGCATCAGGTAATCTATACAAAATTAAAATAAAGCAATAATAATTTATTAAACGTAGTATAATAATAGAAAATAAAAATATAACTTATAAATTAATTAATTATGAGAAACAAGAAAAAGATATAAGATATATTAATAAATTTTATGAAGAGCACCATAAAATACCAGCAATGCGTTTACGTGATAGCATTTTAACATATAGTTATATATAATTACAAAAAAAAATTTAGGTTATTATCGTAAAAGTCAAAAAGATTATGTAAATAATTTATCCATTATTTATGAATAATTATTTTTAAATAAAATTAAATTCAAACAATAACAAGAGAGATGGCCGAGCGGTCTAAGGCATTTGCTTGGAAAGCAAACAGAGTTTTCTCTCGCAGGTTCGAATCCTGTTCTCTCTTATGTGTTAGAAAAGAATGATTTTAGGCAGTAGCAAATTAAATAAATGTTTTTTTTTCAATCATTTTATATTGAAAATATAAAAAAATCAATTGTTTATAATGAAAATAATAAATTAGTTGTTTTAAGTAATAAAAGCCATTCTAAATTATTTATTTCTAAGATAGATCATTTATTATTTAAAAATAATAATATTACTATGTTTTTATGTAATTATGTATATTTTAATAATAAAATAGTTTACTCTTTAAATCAAATTCGTTTTTTCCTTTCCGCTAGCTTATATGGTGTTACAAGTCGATTTCGTATGATAGGTAGAGGTTACTATTTATATAGTAATAAAAACATTTTATATTTTAGATTAGGTTTTAGTCATGTAGTTAAATTTATACTTCCATTAGATATACAAATAAAAAAAAAAAAAAAAAAAAAAAATTTTTGGGTATTACATGGTTTTAGTTTAAATAAATTATCATTAATACAACAAGTTATTCGTGGTTTACGAGGTCCAAATTTATATTCAAAGAGAATAAAAGGTATTTCTTTATACGATGAATTTATTCCTAGAGGTATTAATAGTTTAAGTAAGTTTTAATGTATTTTATTTTTTTTTTTATCATGTCTTTTCTCTTTTTCAACTATAATATACTTTCCATATGGTTTTCTTTTTTTCTAAGTCTTTCTTGTTATCTTTCACCCTTTTTGTGGGAAAATCAATTCTTTTTTAGTAATGTTAATAATTTTTTTTTATATTGGGGGGACAATTTGTCTGTTAATGGTAAAAATTATTTTATAGAAAATATATATTTTTTAGAAGGAACTGTAGTCAATAATTTAATTAGTAATATAAATAATAATATTTATACTAATTTTTATTTAGAAAATATATTATTTTACAACAAACCAAATACGAATTCTTTTTATTTATTATGGCTAGAAGCTAGTTGTAGTCGTAGTAATCTAATTAATTTTTATTGTTTACAGCAACAACAAATTTTATTAGCAGGTGAAACATCACTTTCTTTTTATAGAATTTATAATAAATCTTTACATGAGATATTATTTTATAGTATATATCTTATTAATCCACCAAATTTAAGTTTATATTTAGTTAAAGTACAATGTTTTTGTTTTGAAGAAATTTTAATTGGATCGCATGAATTAATTAATTTGCCTATTTTGATTTATTTAGATAATATTATTTTGTTGGAGAATAAATTAAATTGGTTAAACTTAATTTATTTAGAATATATAGCTTTAATAAAAGAAGTTTAAATGCATATATTAATATGTACTTGTAATTCAATGGTAGAATGTTCCGCTCATAACGGAAAAGCTGTAGGTTCAATTCCTACCAAGTACATTTAATTAGCGGAGTAGATTAATGGTAAATCATCAGACTCATGATCTGAAGTCAAAGGTTCAATTCCTTTCTCCGCTTTTTGCGAGTATAGCTCAATTGGTTAGAGCGTAAGTTTGTGGCACTTAAGGTTGTGGGTTCAAGTCCCATTATTCGCCTCCAAATGTGTTAAAGAGGGATAGTTTAATGATAAAATAGTGGAATCATAATCCATCTGATGTAGGTTTGAATCCTGCTCCCAATAACAAATAAAATTATTTATTTTAATAAAAAAATAACAAAATCTCCAGTTTATCGTACTTCACCAAATTAAAAAAACCAGAATAGTGTACAATGAAACCACTTATCAAATTTAAAGGTTATTTAATGGTAGCAAAAGAAGAACAATTACAAGAAAAAACAAAACAACAGTTTTTTTTGCAACACCAAAAAGAAAAACTTTTAAAATATATAGAAAATGATAAAAAAAGATTAAAATTATCAGATTTACAAATTAATGATCTATATGGAGATAATGACTGGGATAAACTGTATGATGTAATTAATTATTATGAATTTTGTGATTTAGTCAATAGAAGTATGCATATTCATTTTTTAAAAGGTAATGTGTATAATTTTAATTTAACAATTACATATCCTTCAAAAACAGTATTTTATATTAATGATTTAGAATCACATAAAGATTTTAAAAAATTATGTGATTTACTAATTAGTCAGTTATATTATGATTTTAGTTATATTTTAGGGATCCAATCACTTTTTTTTACAATAAAAGAAATACGTTTTGATAAAATTAAAGGAGATGATGAAGATAAATTGATATTAGAAGTAGATGGTTATTACGCACAAACAGAATGGTATGAAAAATCAGATAAACAAAGAATAGAAACATTAGATCAATTGTATTTAGCCAATTTAGAAAATTCTGATTTAGAAAGAAGAAGTAAAATTTATAATATAGATATAGATGTAACAGAAATAAATTATGCAGAATTTAAATTAAAATTTAAAAAAGAAGGGTTAGGTTGGCAAGTAGATAAAATTTATTATTTTACTTATGATTTACCATTTGCATTGTACAAGTATCAGATAACCGAATTTCATTTCAATGAGCGGGGGATGCTAGATTATACTTGGTTAAATTATTTTAATTCATATGTTTATTTTGATTCCATTAATTTTAGTATAAATAGTTTAAAAAATAATAATATGTATGAATCTGTTTTATTAGGTAATCATTTTGATTTATATAATAGTAAATTGCATATAGAAGAATTTAAATATAGAATTCGAAATACACGTATTGTTTTACCATTAAAAGAAATAAATAATAAATTATTTATTCAAATGTATAACATTTATTTAAAAAACAATTCATTGGTTATGTTTAATAATTCAATTTATCAAGTGGATGAAAATGATAAGCCTATTAAATATTACTGTAGTCTTTATAGATTATATAAAAATAGAAAAAAAATTCAAAAAGATATACATGAGTTTTATGGTAAAATATATGTAGAGAATTATATATTAAATTTTAGTTTTGTAGATCTTTTAAAAAATAGAAAGTATTTAATAAAACCATTCAAGAATATTAATGAAAACCAATTTGTTACAATTTATAATATTTATTTAAATAATAATTTGTTAGCAATCAAAAATAATTTAGTTTATAAAATAGATGAAAATAATAAACTTCAATATTATTGTAATCTTTATACATTATATAGAAAAAGAAAAGAAATCTATAACGAAGTAAATAAATTGTTGTTTAAAGAAACTAAAGAAATTGATTTATCTTTTAGTTTCTTATCTTTTTTTAATAATCGAAAAGATTTGTTAAGATTTAATAGAAGACTATATGAGGCATATAAATGGAAAAAAAAAAATAATTATAATAAACAAAACACTAATGAAAAAAATAAGATTAATAATTAATTTATTATTGTTAATAAGTATTATAATAGTACTACACCAATCCTATGATGTAGCAACTAGAATGGTTTATGCAGAAGAAACTACAAAAATAATAACAAATGGGCTAACAGTTGTACGAAATAAATTAAATAAAACAGAAATTCAAAATTATTATTTTGAATATTATAATTTAACACCAAAGACATTTAGTTTTTTATGTAAAAAATCTGATTATGAGGGGTTAATTAAAAAATCACATAATTGTATTTATGATGAGAATAAAGAAACTTATAGCGTATTCAGTCATGGTTCAGATATAATTATGAAAGAAAATGCACTTAAACATTCTTTATATTTTAATAAAATTTCAAACATGGATATAAAAGGAAATTTAAAAACTCAATTTTTAGGAAATCCAATTATAATAGAAAAAAAAATAATAATAGATCAAGAATTAAACTATATAGAGGATATAATAAAATATATGGATTATCATTATGAAAAAATAAATGAAATTTTATCTAGTACAAATGAACCAATTAATTTATATGATTCAATCATCAAAAATAGTTATGATTATTTACAATATAAATATCCAAATTATTATTGTAAAAATCAAGAAGATTATGAAAAAAATTTATTTTATATTTTAAACAAATTATTAGAAGAAGAAACATTTTTTAAAATTAAAATAAAACAATAATAAATAATTTTGAAAAGGGATAGCTTAGTAATCAAATCATAATCCACCTGATGTAGGTTTAAATCCACCTGATGTAGGTTTAAATCCTGCTCCCAATAACAAATAAAATTATTTATTTTAATAAAAAAATAACAAAATCTCCAGTTTATCGTACTTCATCAAATTAAAAAAACCAGAATAGTGTACAATGAAACCACTTATCAAATTTAAAGATTATTTAATGGTAGCAAAATATAAACAGTTAAAAAAGCAAATTGAAGTAATGGAAAGATTTAAAGAAGTATCTACAGCAATTCGTTTTGTTGCTGGAGGTGAATTAGGCCGATTAAGACCGGAGATTAAAGGCCGATTTGTAGGATTGACTAGTGTTGTTCCTATTTTACAAAATGATGAGTTATCTGAGGATATAAGTAGTAGTATGGTTGTTTGTATTACAGATGATAGAGGTACTTGTGGTATGCATAATTTAAATGTACTTAGATGTGCAAATGAAGTAATTGATGATTTAATTGATTCTCAAATTGATTTTTATTTATATAGTATTGGTAGAAAAGGTAGACAATATTTTAAAACTATGTATAAAAGAAATTATAAAGGTTATACAACACAAATTAATGATGTTAGATTTTCAATTGATATAGCTTATTTATTATTTGAAAAAATTTCAAGTTTAGTTGAAAATAAAGTAGATCAATTTTTTTTTATTTTTAACAGATACTATTCTGTTAAATTTCAAACAGGTGTTGTACATTCTATTTGTAATTTAACAGATTTTAAAAAAAGTTTAATTAATCAAACAGTAAAATCAATTAATAAAAAAAAAGCATTTACTTTTTGGAGTTCTTTATTATCTCAAATGGATTATGAAGATTTTGTAAATTCTTTATATAATTTTAGTGTTAGTTTATTTTTAGTGGATGCTTTAGATGATAATAGATATAGTTTTTTAGCGGGTAGATTTAATGCAATGGATGAGGCAATTCGTAATTCTAATGATATGATTTCACATTTAACAGTACTATACCATAAGGCCAGACAAGATTATATTACTAATGAATTATTAGAAATTACTACATGTAAAGAAGTTTTAGATGAAAATAAAAAAACTAATATTAAATTATTACGTATAGTTTATGAGAACATAGATACTATTGAGAAATATTAATGAGTACATTATTTTTACTTAAATATTTGAATATTCATTTAAAAAAAAAAAGTGACTTTGTTTCTAATTTAAATACACATATAAAAAATTTTTATGATTTAAATTTATTAGAAAATAAAAAAGATAATTTAGTATTAAATATTAATAATGAATCAATGTCTAATTTTGTAATTTCTTGTTTTTTTTATGAAAATACTATTAATTATAATATTAATTTATATAAATATATTAAATTAAGTCAATTAAAATATGTACATTCTATATATAATAGTAATCAGACAGTATGGGTAAAAATTAAAAATAAAGTTACGAATGGTTATGGTACGTTAGTACATAAAAATAAAATAATTTATACTAAGTCTGTAGCTTCTATCAATAATACTTACAAAGAAGAAAAGTATGGTAATTGGTTATTAAGTCGTAAATTACAACGATTTTTATTATTATATAAATGGAAAAAACCATTGGAGGTTAAGAATGTAATTGTTTGCTGTACTGGTATTAAACGTTTTTTTAGATCTAGCTTAGGACATATTACCCAATTATTAATTAGATTATGTAAAAGATATTTTAGAATTTTAAGACGATATTTTAGATGGCTTTTAAAATTTGTTAGAATTGCTGGTAGAAGAAAAAAAAAGGTACTTTTAACATATAGACAAAGGCTACATACTATGTGGTTACGTTATAATATGAAAAATAGAAAAAAACAATTAATGTTGCTATCCCAGTTACGTTTAATGAAAAGTTATAGCAATAATAATCAAAAAGTACGTAAACGTAAAGGTAAATTTGATTTTGGATATTAATCTTTTATACCATTTCAAATAAAAATATTAGGATTAGTTAGTTAAAACATAAAAAAACAGCGTATTATATTTATTTTTTAATGTATACAGAAAAATATATAAAAAGTTTTAAACAAAAAACAATGTTACCTACAGATAGTGGGTGGAATTTATTTAAATCTTACTTAATAGAATATCGATGTAGTTCAAACTTAAATTCTTTTTGGAATTTTGGTTTTTTAGCAGGTATTTTTTTAGGTATTCAATTAGTTACAGGATTACATTTAAGTTTTTGGTATACTCCCCATATAGATTATGCGTTTGACAGTGTTATTAATATTATGAGAAATGTAAAATATGGTTGGTTTATTAGATACTTACATAGTAATGGAGCTTCTTTTTTTTTTATAGTTATTTATATTCATATTTTAAGAGGATTATATTATGGTTCTTATAGAAAACCAAGAACTATGGTTTGGTATAGCGGTGTAGTTATTTATTTTTTAATGATGGGCTCTGCTTTTTTAGGTTATGTATTACCTTGGGGACAAATGTCTTATTGGGCTGCTACAGTAATCACAAAATTATTAACAGTTATTCCTTATGCGGGTAAAACTTTAGTTGCTTGGGTGTGGGGAGGTGAAACCATTAATAACGCAACATTAAACAGATTTTTCTGTCTACACTATATTTTACCTTTTGGTATAGCAGCACTTGTTTGCTATCATATCAATGTTTTACATAAAGTAGGTAGTAGTAATCCTTTAGGTTTTCAAACAGGAGCAAGAAATACAATACCTTTTTATCCTTATTTTATAGTGAAAGATTTAGTAGCATTAGCAATAATTATGATTTTATATATGTATTTTGTTTTTTTTTATCCAGAATATTTAAGTCATCCAGATAATTATGTTCCTGCAAATCCAATGGTAACTCCTGCACATATTGTTCCTGAATGGTATTTTTTACCTTTCTATGGAGTATTACGTTCTTTTACTGAAAATTTGGGGTGTTGTTATTATGTTTGCTGCTATTTTTTGTTTATTTTTATTACCATTTTTAGACAGAAGTAGAATAAAAGGTAATATGTTCAGAAATTTATCTACTAAACGAGATTTTTTTTTTTTTACATTTAATTTTATTTTTTTAGGTTATTTAGGTAGTTGTGCACCAGAACAACCGTTTATTATATTATCTTTAATTTGTTCTCACATACATTTATTTTTTTTCTTTTTTGCTTTACCTTACCATAGTATAGATTCATTATTTGGTTTTGTACAAAATATAAAGTATAACGAAAAAAAAACAATTATTTCAATTTATTTCAACGTATTTAAAAAATATATACGTAATTAACTAATTATGTATATATTTTTTTTTATATATTTATTATTATTATTAATATTATTGGTATTTATTATAAGCTTATTATAGTATGTATAATTATTTAATTAGTTTTGTTTTTATGTTATTTACAATTGCTTTAAGCACTTTATTAGAAAGAAAGGTATTGGGTAGTATACAAAGAAGAAAAGGACCTAACGTAAATGGTATTTTAGGCTTTCTACAACCTTTTGCAGATGGTTTAAAATTACTATTAAAAGAAACAATTGCTCCTGAGAAAAGTAATTATTGGGCATTTTTATTAAGTCCTGCAGTTACTTTTTTTTTATCTATTAAATTATGGACTTGTATTCCTTTAGATGCTTTCCATTTTCCTTCTAGTATTATGTTTGGTTGTTTTTCTTTACTTATTTATTTATCTTTAGGTAGTTATGGTTTAATTTTTGGAGGTTGGTCCTCTAATTCAAAATATGCTTTTCTTGGAGGTATGAGAACAGCAGCACAAGTAATTTCGTATGAAATTTGTTTAGGTTTTTGTCTAATTATGATTTGCTTAATGAGTCATAGCCTAGATATACGTGATATAGTAGAATTTCAATCTAAGTTATGGTATGTTTTTCCTTTATTTCCTTTTTGGGTTTTATTTTTTATTTCTATTTTAGCAGAATCCAATAGAGCACCTTTTGATTTACCTGAAGCAGAAGCAGAGTTAGTAGCAGGTTATAATGTTGAATATTCTGCTTTAGCCTTTGCTCTTTATTTTTTGTCTGAATATTTAAATTTAGTATTTTTAAGTGCTATTTCAACTCTTTTTTTTTGGGGTGGTTGGAGTCCTTTTTTATTTTGCAGTCAGTTAGGTGTTCCTGGTAGTATTTGGTTCTCAATTAAAGTAATGTTACATGTATTATTATTTATTTGGATTAGATCTACTTTACCTCGATATAGATATGATCAACTAATGAAATTAGGATGGCAAGTTTTATTACCTTGTTGTTTATTTTTTATTTTGTTGGGTGTAATTTTAATGGTTCATATAACAAAAATACTTTCTTTTGGTAGCTATTAAAATATGAAAAAAAAAATAGCAACTCTTAAAAAAATTAAACATTTATCTTTTTTTTTTCAATCAAAAAATGATTGGAGTAATTGGTCTTTTTATTTATATGACCCCTTTTTTTTTCTTTTTGTTAATTTTTTCATTAAAAATGGTAGCAAAAAAAAAACAATTCACTTAGTAGAAAAAATTTTTTATTTAATTAAATTAACTACACGTTTATCTCCTATTTACGTGTTAAAAAAAGCAATCTATAATAGTCAATTATTTTTAGAAACAATACCAGTGTTACAAAAAAATAAATCTAAAAAAATAAGAATTCTTTTCTATAAATCTAAAATGTATAATAGTAAGAAAAGGATACAAAAAGGTATTAGTTTATTAATGGAACATGTACAGTTAATGAAAACAAAGGAGCTATTTTTGCACGAAAAAATAGTAATTGCTATTTTAAATGCGTTTTTTAAACAAGGACCGGTATATGATAAGGTACAACAGTTATACCAATGTATTGGTAATATAAACAGAAAAAAACGATTTTATCGTCAAAAAAATAAAATGCTGCATTATAATATTAATCGTAAAAAAAATAGAAAGATGAGAAATATAAAAAAAAGAATACATCTTCGTAATAGAAATAAAAAAAAGTATTCTATTTATAGTGTTTGTTATAAATTTTCATAATTTCATTCTTTATTAATAGCATTCAAAATTAGTCAAAATACATAATAAAAATTAGTAATTGTTTTTTCTTTTTTTTTTACATTTTATTTAAATGGACAAAAAAGATATTATTTATATAAATGAAATTGAAATTCCTGTACGTGATTGGAATTTAAATTTATTACAGTTTTGTGAGGAAGTAGAGTTAGTTATTCCAAGATTTTGTTATCATGATGAACTATCTGTGGCTGGTAATTGTCGTATGTGTTTAATAGAGATAGTACATTCACCCAAACCAGTTATTTCCTGTGGTTGTATGTTAACTAAAGAAATGAAAGTTTTTACTAATTCAACATTGGTAAAAAAAGCAAGAGAGTATGTAATGGAATTTTTATTAATTAATCATCCTTTAGATTGTCCTATTTGTGACCAAGGTGGTGAGTGTGACTTACAAGACCAATCTTTTGTTTATGGTAGTGACAGGGGCAGATTTAAAGAAATTAAACGTGCAGTAGAAGACATTGACTTAGGTCCTTTTATTAAAACTATAATGAATCGATGTATTCATTGTACTAGATGCATAAGATTTTCAAAAGAAATTTTAAATATACACAGTTTAAGTATGCTTGGTAGAGGTAGGGAAAGTGAAGTAGGAACTTATTATAATCAAGATTATTTACACGAATTATCTGGTAATGTTATTGATTTGTGTCCTGTAGGAGCATTAACTTCTAAGCCTTATGCTTTTTCTGCAAGACCTTGGGAGCTTTACAGTATGGAAACTATTGATGTATTAAATAGTTTTTGTTCCGATATTAAAGTAGATGTTAAAGGTAATGAGGTAATGAGAATATTACCAATTACAGATAAAGTTTATAAAACAGATTGGATTAGTGATTCAATACGTTTCTGTTTTGATGGTTTTAAAAAAGATAGATTAGTTAACCCATTAATCTACGACATGAAAGAAAATTTTTTTTACTCTTGTAGTTGGGAATTTTCTTTTTTTATGATTCAAAAAATTAAATCCTATCAACTTACATTTTTTAGAGGTGATAATATAGACGCTGCTACTATTTCTTTAATTAATGAATTAATAAGAACAAGTATATTTTTTTACCAGTACAATAAAAATACATCTTCCGTTGGTAATATTAATCAGTTTTTATTAAATCAAAATGAAGTTATTAGTAATAAAAAGAATATTACTATTTTTTTAAACACTAATATGAAAAAAAATAATCCTGTATTAGATAGCATAATAAAAAAAAAAAAAAATCTTTTCAAATTATTTTATATTGGTGCTTCTGTTAAACATAATTATGAAATAAATCACCTAAGCTTAAAAAAAAATATTTTTTATTCTATTTTAAAAGGTAAGCATTTTGTGTGTAATATATATAAAAATTATAATTTAGTTAGTATTTATACTGATCGGTCTGGTGTACTAGAAAAGACTCAATCTGTTTTATTAAATAGAGTCCCTTTTACTTATAAATTAAATTTACTAAATCATGAAACAACATTAAATAACCAGTTGTATATAGGTAATGATAGTAAATGGTTTAATTTTAGTTACAGCAATAAAAATAAAAATACTATTAATATATTGTTAAATTATAGTAATAATATGTTTTTAAATAAACAATTGCTATCTTATAATGTTTTCATTGGTCACCACATGATTAATAATAGTATCGAAAGTAATTTAATTTTACCATCTAGACTTTTTTTAGAAGACTTAACTAGTTACTATAATTTATCTGGTATTTTAAAAAAAACAACCATTATTCAGGATTATCTAGATTTATGTAAAAGTTTAAAAGAGATATTATATTTGTTTACAAATAATAATATTTTAATTTTAAAAAAAATTCCTTTTTTTTTAGAAAAAAAAGGAATTTTTACTTTTAGTGTAAAAAAAAAAAATATTAATATTTTTTATACCAATTCTATTTTAAATCAAAGTGTTTTTAAAAGTTATACTTCTAATCTTTTAAGTAATCAATCTATATTTTTATTAAAAGCTGAATTTGAAAAAAAACAAAAAAAATTAAAAAATTTTAATTTTTAAATTAGGCAATTTAGTCTACAAAAAAGCAATACATCTATTTTTATTACAAAAATGTTAAATTTAATTTTTATTAATTTATTATCCGTTGGTATTATAATGTCATCTATTCTTTTGCTATTTGAAAGTAATAGGGTATATTCTGTATTATATTTAATTTTTATTTATATGTGTAGTTCTATTTTATTTATGTTTATGGGTATTGGTCTATTAGGTGCATTTTATTTTTTAGTTTATATTGGTGCTGTTTCTGTATTATTTCTTTTTTCAGTTATGATTTTAGATTTAAAAGATTCTATCTATGAACGAGACTATACATATATGTTTCCTTTTCTTTTGTTATTTTTAATTTTAAGTGTTCAGTTTTTTATTTTTATATATGATAAAAATTTAAATATCTATGGTAATTACGAGAATTACGAATATTATTTACATCCAAATGAATTTTTACGTATAATAGGTATTATTATTTTTTGTAAATATAACGTAGTTCTTTTAGTTTGTGGTTTATTATTGTTGGTTTCTATGGTAGGTTCTATTTTTTTAACTAATACACGTAAAGGTTTACTTACTAAAAAACAAACTTATCCAATGGCTAGAGCGCCATTAATTTACCATGTAAATATATATTAAGTATATGAAAAAGAATTTAATTTACATTTTATCTAACTTAGGGGTACATATAGGACATTCTATACAAGAAACAAAAAGTGAAAATATTAGTACTATAAAAGGTATTATTAATAATACAAGTATAATCGATTTACAATTAACTGTTTTTTACCTAAAAAGAAATTTATTTTTTATTCAAAAATTAGGTAGTATTTCAGGTAATATATTATTTTATAGTAGTAATATACATAACTATAACAATCATCTAAAAAGTTATTTAATTAATCTTTTAGTGTTTAAAGAAAAGCAATCTTTTTTTTCAGAGAAATGGAAAAACGGTTGTTTTTCTAACTATAAGACACAAGTCATTGATATACTTAATATGATTGATTTTTTAGATTTAAAAAATCAAAATAAAATAAAAAAAAAAAGAATTAGTCCAAAAGGTTATAGAATTTATTTAAATAAAACTAATAGGGTGACACAATTTAAAAAATATAATTTTTTAAAATTTCGTATGCTGCATTGGTTAGATTTTTTAATTCAAATAATATTTGTAATAAAAAAAAAAAAAATAGTTGGTTTAAATTGGTATCAAGAATGGAAAAGAATAAATAAATATTGGAGATTTTATTACTATTTTAAATTTTATAATAATTTTTTGAAGTGGCCTGATTTATGCGTTTTAACAAATCATTTAAATAGGGATAGTATTGTTTCTGAAATTAATCGAAAAAAAATACCTACTATTGGATTACTCGACAGTAATACTAAAGGTACAGGATTAAGTTATTATATACCAAGTAATGATGACTCTTTTTTAATATTATTGTTTTATTTTAGATTATTTATAAATAGCTATAAGCAAGGTAATTTATTAAATATGTTAAAATAGATATATTTTATTTATTCACGGAAAGTGGCGCAATTTGGTTAGCGCGTTTACTTTGGGAGTAAGAGGTTGAGGGTTCAAGTCCCTCCTTTCCGAATAAAAATGCTTGTAACTCAACGGTAGAGTGCCGGCTTGATAAGCCGGAGGTTAGTGGTTCGATTCCACTCAAGCATATTGTAGAAAAGAACGAAAAAAAGAATATATATCAATTATGTTTTATAATTTATTTTTTAAAAATATAAGTAAACAGAAATCTATTTTTAATTATAAGAAAAAAAATACTATATCAATGGAACATTATAATAATTTTACAAAAATTAATTTTTTACTTAGTTCACAAGAATTACATTTTTTTTTTTTATATTTATTAAAAAATTTATTAAAAAAAAAAAAAACACATTTTATTTCTCTTTTTTTTAATCAATTAACTTTAAGTAGTATTAAATTCAATATAAAAAAATTAAATATATATTTAATTTCTCATTTGCTTAATAATATTTTTTTTATTAATTATAATAAAAAAAATAATTTGTTATTAATTACACCAATTGAATTTACTTCATTAAATTTATCTTTTATTTTTTTTAAATGGGTTTTAGTAGAGTTAAATAAAAAAAATAAATTAACAATTGTTAATTTGCCTAATAAATCTAAGAAATATACATTACTAAGATCACCTTTTGTATTTAAAAAAGGTAGAGAACAATTTGAGCAACGTCAAATTAAACTAATAGTTAATTATAGTTTTTTTTTTACAGCTAGCTATTTTCATTTTTTTAATAAAAAAATGAAAAATAGTTTTTTTGTTAAACATAAATATTATAATTATTTAAATTAAATGTTTTTATTTACACAGATACGCATTTTATTATGATACAAATATGTTTTTAAAAAAAAGTATTCCATTTACTCCATCTATGCGATTTACTTCCTTAGTAGATAAGCGTTTGTTAAGTAATTATAAAATTAAATTTATTAATTCCATGCACTTAAAACAAAATGGAATTAATAATGAAGGTAAAAAAACAGTAAGACATAAAGGAGGATTTAAAAAAAAAAAATATATCAATTTAGATTTTTTTCGCGATTCCAATATCAATATTCCACATAAAGTTATAAACATATGTTATGATGCTTATAGAAGTAGTTTTATTGCTTTAATATGTTCTTTCAATGGAGTATATAGCTATATTCTAAGTAGTAGAGGACTATTTTGTGGTAGTCTTGTTTTTAATCGTAATAATACGGTATTTAATTTTTCAGAAGGCGATCATTTGTTTTTAAAAAATATTCCTTTTGGTATGTTTTTTTTTAACATAGAAAGAATTAATAATTTAGGTTTTTCGTTATCTAAGTCAGCAGGTACTTATTGTCAATTTATTAATAAAATAGATGATACTAATAAAGCATTAGTACGTTTGCCTTCAGGCAAACGTATTTATATTAGTCTTTTATTAAGAGGTACTCTTGGTACAGCTAGTAATATTAAGCATAGATACGAAAATATAGGTAAGGCAGGTAGAAATAGAAATAAAGGTATTAGACCTACTGTGCGAGGAGTTGCAATGAATCCAGTAGATCATCCACATGGTGGTGGTGAAGGTAAAAAATCAGGACGTAGTTGTCCATTTTCTCCGTGGAGAAAACAACCTTTTTTTAAAAAAAAATGAGTAGATCTATATGGAAAGGACCTTATGTTGATAATTTAATTATTCAAAAATTAAATGGATTTAAAAAAACAAAACCCATTTATAGTAAAACACGAAATAGTACTATAGTATCTAGTTTTCTAGATAGAACTTTCTATGTTTATAATGGTAAAATATTCTTTAAAATAATTATAACTTCTGATAAGTTAGGTTTTAAGTTAGGTAGTTTTTGCTACACTAAAAAAAGATGTGTTTATAGAAACAAAAAAAAAACAAAAAAAAATAAATAAATGAGTAGAATTAGTAATTTAACTACAATAAGAAATCAATTATACAATAGTTGGCAGGGTGATTGGTATAATACCAGTTATTATAATGTTTTATTATTTCAAGATATAAAAACACGTCTTTATTTATCTGGTATTTTTAAACGTTTAGAAGCTCCTACAAGTTATTTTTATTTTAAACGTGATAATTCACTAAATTTTTTTTTATACAGTGATATTTTTTTATTAGAAAAAAAAAATATTTCTAAGTTTAGAAATATTTTTATAGAGTTTGATAAATATAGTTATTATTGTTATCTTAATTATTATACTATATATTCTTATTTTTTTTTAAAATACAAACAGTATAGTATACCTTCTAAAATAAATTTAGGTTTTAATGCAGAAATAGATTTTAAACTAGATATTTTAAAACATAAAAAAACAAAATTACTACTTGAGGATTCCTCTAAAAATGTAATTTATTCTTTATTTTTTCAACAAAAAAACAGAGGTAGTTTACTAAAAAAAAAAAATTTATTTTTTAATTCCTTTTTAAGTAATTATAAAGAACAGGGTTTAGATATTTTAGAAAAATTAGATACTTTTTTTAATTTAAATATGAGTCGTAGTGATTCATATAGTTTAATTAGAGATTGGACAGATACATGGTTTACGCATAATAAAAATAATATTTTTTTTAGTAGAAATATTATTTTTTTTCTATTAGGTATCAATCTTTCTGATAAAATACAAATTTCTCACTTTAATAGTTATTTTCTAAATTCTATGGTTTCTTTAAGTAAGCCATATTTATACACAAATAATTATTTTAATTCTTTTTTTTATTTATCTCAGAATGCATTCGTTAAAAATAATGTGGTAAAAAGTAAAAATATAAATACAAAAAAAAAAATAATTTTACCTATCTTTCAACATTGTAAAATTACTAATTTTCAATTTAATACACCAAGTGAAGCAATATATTTACTTAAAAAATATTTATCTTTTTTTTTTTTTATATTTAGTCTTTTATCTCGTTATGTTGAGCAATATAATTATTATTTATTTTTTTTTTGCAACAAAGCAGTTATTTATTTTTTAAACATAGAAAATAAAAATTTTTTATCTGATTGGTTTGATTTAAAACGTTTGTTTTATAATCATAAAAAATTTTTAAAACGAATTAATGGTTTTGATAAATTAAAATATAAATTTTTAAACCGAACTTATTATAAAAAATATATGAATCAATTTTTTTTATATTTTATTAAAGAAATAGAAAATACTATAAGTTTTTATTTAACTAAGAAAAAATGTACTTTGTATAATGTGTATGCTTTTTTTTCTTTTTTTGAAAAAAAAGAGAAGCAGGTGCCTTCTATAAAAGATGCTAAGATAGTAAGTGATTATATTATGTTTAGACTTAATAAGTTTTATAGTATTAATAGAATTTTTTATGAAATAAGAGATTGGCAATTTAAGAATTATTATAATAAAAAATATCTACCTTCCTCTTCTCAAGCAACAGATTATTATGTTATGTATCAAGATAAAAAATATCCTGTTTTAGGTATGCGTATAGAATGCTCCGGTTCATATAAACCAGGAAGTAGAAAGAAAAAAAAATATTACGGTGAAATAATTAAAGATGTTGAGCTAATAAGTAAAAGTCCTAATAACAGTTTTTATGCTGATTTAGATTATTACCAAGTAACATCTAGATTAAAAAGTGGATCCATTGGAATTAAGGTTTGGGTTTTTTTTAAAACTCATTTATATAATAGTAATAAGCATTACATTAGTATAGTAACTTCAGATTAAATGAAAAAAAAAACTTTTTTATTTAGAAAAGCTTCTTATAAAAAATCTATTTTAAAAATAAAACCAGTTGCTAATAAACTTTGTTTGGTTGTTAATAAAAATAACATTGTTAGCAATAAACTATTAGAGTGTTGTAGAGTAACAGTTAGTCGTTTAACAAGAAATGGTACAAAAAAATGGAATACACAAAACTATAAAGATAATTTATTATCTTTTTCTGATGTTTTAGATAATAGTAATGATATTTATTTAAAACAAAAAAATCTTTTTTCATTTTTTAAATCGAACATGATTTCTTTTTTTAGAATTAGAAATAATATTTTAAAAAAATATAAAAAAAAAGAAAAAAAAAAAAAAAAAAAAAAAAAAAAAAAAAAAAAAAAAAAAAAAAAAAAAAAAAAAAAAAAATATCTACAGGCTTTGTAAAACAAAACAAGAAACAAAAAGATATATATAATAAAATTATTAATCAAAAAATTAATTTTAAAATCAATAATTTTTTAAATTTACCTATGTTTAGACGATCCAATAAAAGTAGAATGGGTAAAGGTAAAAGTAAAGTTAGTACGCATGTTAAATTTTTATCTAAGAATGAAGTATTATTTTTATTTAATAATTTAGATAAAAATAAACAACAATTAATAAAAAAACAATTAAATTATAAAACTAATTTAAATGTTTCTTTTTTTTCTAGTAAGTAAATAGTATTGTTTAATAGTAATAGTTATTATATTTAATTTATGGTATTTAAGGAAAGTATTTTATTTGTTCCAGATAATTCAAATGTTCTTTTCGTAAAGTTAATAAAAGTTTTAAAAAATAAAAAACAACATGGTATTATAGGCAATGATATAGTAGTTAGTGTTCAAATAATTAAAAAAGAAAAAGATCAGAAAATTAAAAAAGGAGATGTTTTAAAGGGTGTTATAATACAAACTAGAAAAAAGTTTTCTAGAAAAAATCAAGGGTGTTTTATTAATTTTAATCGTAACTGTGCTATATTATTTAATAAAAATCAGCAAAATAAGTTAATTGGTAGTCGTATACAAGTAGCTCTACCTAAAGAATTGCGTAATAAAAAAAAAATGAAATTACTATCAATCGCTCCTTGTGTATTATAAATGGATAATTTAATTTTTGAAAAAATTAAAAATAATAAGTTTTTTCATTATGATTTAATTAACTCTTTTAAATTAAATCATATATCAATTAATTTTAGAATTAAAAATAATACCGAAGGTACTTTAGTATTGATTTTAAATTTATGCTTACTTGAAAAATTATTGTGTACTTCTTTTATATTTTTAAAACAAAAAAAAAATATTCGTACTTTTGCTCCTGTTGGATCTGTGATAGGAGGTAGTTTTCTAATAAAAAAAAAACATTTTTTTTTTAACCATTTAATTTTTTTTTGGTGGAGTAAACAAAATTTTTTTTATCAACAAAAAAAATCAAAAGAATATAATCCTTCTGTTTCTTTTAGTTTCTCTCTTAGTTCTTTTTTACAATTTTCTTTTTTTAAGTTTAATAGAAGTAGTTGGGAAACTTTTAGTTATTTATATGAAAAACAAATTTATGGTTTAAACATTAATTTATCTTTTGATACGCGTTACTATTTATTTAGAAGACTTTTATTAAGCAGCAATAATTTAAATATGTCAGATCATGTCTAGTAGTTTTCAATCTTTACGAGATTTTAAAAAAAAAAAAAAATATATAAAAAAAACAAATGTTTTACTTATTAGAGATTTTAATTTACCTTTATCTATAAATTCTGCATATAATAAAAAAATAAGAACAAGTTCAAATAATTCAAATGCGTTGTTTCGTTGTGTTTTAACTGGACGTTCTGGTTCTGTGCTAACTAAGTATAAGTTAACACGTATGGCATTTAAATGTTTAGGGAGTAGTGGTTTAATACCAGGAGTTACTAAATCTAGTTTTTAATATATGTCTTATATCAACAATGGAAATATAGCAAATTGCATAGCCATTTTAAAAAAATCAATATTAACTAAAAAAAAATATTGTAGCATACCTTATACAAAACCTAATATTTTTTTTATACATTTTTTATATAAAAATGGTTTTATAGAACTATATCAAACAAAAAAAAATATAAATAATATTGAAGTTAAATTTAAAATTTATCAAGATAAATATGTTTTGCATTCTATTACTAATTTTTTTAGACCAGGTAATTTAAATTATTTAAATGTTAAGAGAATATCTCAACTAAAGCAACAGAAGAATATCCAAACAATGTATATTTTATGGACTTCTTTTGGATTTATTACATTAAGTCAAGCATTTTATCGTAAGGTGGGAGGAATTTTAGTATGTAAATTAAATTAATGTAGTTTTTTTTATTTGATCTAAAAATAAATTGATAGGACGTTTTATTTATTATGCTTTATAATAATTTATGAATAATAATATTTTAAATGGTAATGTAATTAGTAGAAATTTATTTTTTTTTTTTGTTATTTTATTTTTTCCTTTTTTTCAAATTTTTTTAGATCAGATGATTTTATTAATACTTGTTGTATTTTTTGGAATTAAATATTTTTATGGTAAGTATATTAATTATTTACATTCATTTTTAATTAAAAATGAAACTACTTGGAGAGCTCACATGTATTATTTATCTTTTTTATGTACCTGGTGTTCTGTTTTTTTTATTTCTTTTTATGGTAGAAGAATTAAAGCTTTATCTGCTATCACAGAATGGTCTGGTAAAGCAATTAATCATTTTAAAAAACAATATAAATTTATTGTTGAAAGACGTATGAAAGATTTTGGTAGATCTTTAATTGAAATGGAGCAGTATTGGCTAACTTTTTCAAGACATCAAGTTAGTGATTTAATTGATAAAAGTTACTTAAAAAATAATATTATTTTTTTATTATAAATATTTAGGGGACGTTTTTTGAATAATTACAATAGTAATTTTTCTTAATTTCAATGGTAACTGAATTCAAAATGATAGGAGCAGGTTTAGCAACAATCGCATTATCTGGTGTTGGAAGTGGAATTGGTTTTATTTTTAATGGTTTATTAGATAGTATTTCCAGAAATCCAAGCATGACACCTACTTTATTTAACTATGCAATTTTAGGTTTTGCATTAACTGAAGCAATTGCTTTATTTACAATTATGATAGTTTTCTTAATTCTTTTTTAATATTTACATGTACCCTTTTATTGATAATTTATTATCATTTCGAACAAAAATGTACAACTTAGAAAAATTAAATTTGTATCAATTCTTTCAACAAAGATATGGTTTAGGTAAAAGTTTTTCTCTTCGTTTAAGTAGATATATGGGTTTTTCACCTTTTTATAAATCTAAAAATGTATTATCTAGTAGTAAAACAAAAGAAGTTAAACAGTTTTTTGTTGAAAATGCTAAGTTTTTAGATAAAAATATTAAAAAGTTACATAGTAATAATATAGAAAAGTATATAAAAAACAAAAGTTATAAGGGTATACGTCATAAATATAAATATCCAACTCGAGGACAACGTACTCGTAGTAATGGTAGAACTCAAAAAAAAAAATCTAAAAAATAAACCTTAGTGGCTGAATGGTTAAAGCTCTTTGTTTTTGTTGGTTCGATTCCAACTCTAAGGTCGTTTTAAAAACGATTTATATTATAATATATAATAATTGTTTATATTTATTTTTCAATAAATTATAATGTTTAGTTTTATTTTTGATATTTTTACAAATTTTGTTAGTTTATTTACTATTTTCTTAGTAAATATTAAAAATTATTTTTTACTTAGCTGTAATGATAATATTGAAAGCTTAAATATAATTTCTTATTTTTTTTATATTTTAAGTGATAAATTTTCTAATTTATTAATTTCTAGTAGTGACACTGTATGGGCTAAAGTTTTATATGAATTAGATGGTAAGTATAGTGTGAATCAAACTAAAGAAGAATATGTTCAACATTATCTAGAAAATATAAAAAATGAAGAAAATGAATCAAATATTTCTAATTTATGTCGTAAATATGGTTTTCCTAAACCATTAAATCCACATATGGAATGTGTTATTTTAATGTATCATGAAAATTGTACTGTAATGGCACAAATTTTATTCGGTATTATAGTGTATTTAATTGTTGCTTTATTTTTGTTTACTAATAGATCCTTAAAAGATGTTCAAAAAACAAGTAAGCATATTGAGTATCTAATTGATTTAGGCTTTATATGGATACCAACTTCTATTATTTTTGATTTAGCAGGAATGGGTGTTGGTTATATTTTACATTTAGATTTTGTAGCAGTAAATTTAAAAACATCATTAACTGTTGAAGTAATGGGTCACCAATGGTACTGGTGGTATACATTAGATGCAGACGTTGTTGCAGATCAGTTTAAATTTTTAAATTCCTATCTTTTTAATGAATTTTTAAATAACCATCTTTTGATGACACGTAGAAGAGATGTTGAAATTGAATTACGTCAGTTTTTACCATTGGAAGAAATTACAAGAGGTAATTTTTTAGCAGTTAATTTACCTATGGTGTTACCTGTTAAAGAACATGTACGTTTTTTTATTTCAGCTAAAGATGTTATTCATAGCTGGACTGTACCTCAATTAGGTGTTAAAGTGGATGCTATTCCAGGTAGAATTAATCAATTTTTTGTGTATAGTTATTTTACAGGTATGTATTTTGGTATGTGTTCTGAATTATGTGGAGTATATCATGCTTTTATGCCTATTTGTATTGAATTTCAAAAAGGAGCTATTTTTTTTTTATTTTGTATGTTATATCGTAATGGTAATATAGTTGATTCTAGTGATTTAAAAAAACAATTCGAAACAGCGATTACCTTAGAATAATACGTAATTTTCTAATTACGTATTTATTATTTTTGTTGTTCAAGAGAATGCTCTAAACATTTTCTTATTTATTTTATATTATTCTATGAATTATCCAATATCTAATCATTTTATTTTATTAGAAATTTTAAGAGGTATGTTTGTAACAGCTAAAAATATATTTTATAAAAAGGTTACATTAATGTATCCAATTGAAAAAGGAGCAATTAGTACTCGTTTTAGAGGAGAACATGTATTACGTAGATATACAGATGGTAATGAAAGATGTATTTCTTGTAAATTATGTGAAGTTACTTGTCCTGCACTTGCTATTACTATTGATAGTGGTATTAATCAAACAGGTAAACGTTTTAGTATTCGATATGATATTGATATGACTAAATGTATTTTTTGTGGTGCATGCCAAGAGTCTTGTCCTGTGGATGCTATTGTAGAAGGTCCTAATTTTGAATATTCAACATTTACGCATGATGAATTATTATACAATAAAGACAAACTATTAGAAAATGGAGATAAATGGGAAGAATCAGTACGCTATAACTTAGCAGTAGAATCTTATTATCGTTAAGTATATGGTTTCAAGTATTATAATTTTAAGTATTTCTTTAATTTTTGTTGGAGTAGGTAAACTAACAGGTACTATATTATTAAATAAATGGGAAGCTAATTATGATAAAGTTTCTGGATATGAATGTGGTTTTGATGCTTTTTCTGATGCACGTGATCCTTTTGATGTTAAATTTTATTTAATTGGTATATTATTTATTATTTTTGATGTGGAACTTGTTTTTTTTTTTCCTTTTATTATGTCAATCAAAGAAATTAATTTGTATGGCTTTTACTTTTTCATTTATTTTTTAATCGTTTTAGTAATTGGTTTTTTATATGAATGGAAAAAAGGATGTATGAATTGGGATTAATTATTTATTAATATTATTATTATTTATATTTTTATGTTTTACTATGAATTCTTTTATCAATTTTTTTTATGATCAAGAAATTATAAACACAATTGACGTTTTTTTAAAAAAATTAATTTTTTTACAGTGTTTACCTTTTTATCTTTTTTTCTGTGGTTTATCTGGTATTATTTTAGGTAGAAAAAATTTAATATTAGTTGTTATTTCCTTAGAATTATTAATTTTAGCTGTAGCTTTTCATTTTTTATTTATTAGTTGGGGTCTTTTTGGTGACATTAAAGGCATTATTTTTGCAATTTTCTCATTATGTATTGGAGCAGCAGAATCTGCACTTGGGTTAGCATTTGCTATTTCATATCTTCGAGCAATTAAAAATGAAAAATAATAGTTGATTTTTATTAATATTAATATTGTTTATTTGTTTCTTAATTTATTATGTATTTTCTGATTTATAATTCATTACTTCAATCTTTTTTTTTACTGTTTTTTGGTCGTTTTTTATCTAAAAAACATTTATTTTTTTTTATTGTATTTAATTTTGTGATTTCAATTACATGTAGTTTTTTTGTTTTTTACAATTGTTTATTGCTTGGTGAAACAGTAATTATAAATTGTTTTGATTGGTTTGACGTTTTTTTATTTAATGTAAAATGGTCTTTTATTTATAATCCATTATCTTGTGTAATGTTTATTGTTGTTTTATTAGTATCTTTTAATTCACATTTATATTCATTCGAGTATATGGAAGAAGACCCATTTATTACTCTTTTTATAAGTTATTTATCATTATTTACTTTTTTTATGTTGTTATTAGTTTCTTCTGATTCTTTAATTCAGCTTTTTATTGGTTGGGAAGGAGTTGGTTTATGTTCTTATCTATTAATTAATTATTGGAGTACTCGTATTTTAGCAAATAAGGCTGCTATGACTGCTGTGATTGCTAATAGGGTAGGTGATATTTTTTTTATGAATGCTATTATTTTATTATTTTCTTTGTATAAAACAACAGAAATTGAATTAATAGCTTTACTTATTAATTTTTAACTCGTATTAGAGTTATTTAATTTAATGTATTAAATTACTATTATTGTTATTTTTTATTTTCTTATATTTATATGCTTTCTTTTTTAGATTTACAAAATAATATTATTTTTTTTGTGTGCCTTAGCTTACTTATTGCTTGTGTTGGTAAATCTGCTCAAGTTGGATTACATGTATGGCTTCCTGAAGCAATGGAAGGACCAACACCTGTTTCATCTTTAATACATGCTGCTACCATGGTTACAGCAGGTATTTTTTTGGTAATTAAATGTTCTTTTTTATTTGATATATTTAGTTTATCCTTAATTCTAATGATAGGTGGTATAACTGCTTTCTTTGCGTCTACAATTGGTATATTTCAAAATGATTTAAAAAAAATAATTGCTTATTCTACTTGTAGTCAGTTAGGGTATATGTTACTTGCTTGTGGATTCGGTGGTTTTAATAATAGTTTTTTTCATTTATATACTCATGCTTTTTTTAAAGCACTTTTATTTTTAACAGCAGGTTATGTAATTCATGCAGTAACAGATGATCAAGATATGCGTAGAATGGGTTCATTAGTTTATTTTTTACCTTTTTGTTATTTGATGATTCTATATGGTTCTATATTGTTAATGGGTTTTCCAATGACTTCTGGTTTTTTTTCAAAAGAATCTATTATTTTACTTTTTAAACAGTATTATTTATTAAATGATCTTTTATACGAAAATATAAATTTATCATTTATATATAATATTTTTATTTTTTTTGAGTGGTTTATTTATGTCTCTTTAATTTTTACAGTATGGTATAGTATTAAAGTAATATTATTAGTTTTTTATTATAAAAATAATCATAGTAGATATTATTTATTACATAAAAATATAACCACTAATTCCAGTATTTCATTTTATTCTAACATAATAAACCATTTATTTTCTTATAAAAAAATAAAAAGCTATACTAAAATACATTATTCTTCTTTTACTATGTGGTTTGCTATATATGAATTAGCAGATCTTAGTGTATACCAAGGTTATTTATGTAAAGATATGTTTACAGGTTTAGGGAGTGATTTTTTTCAATACACATTGCCTTCATTTTTAGATATTAACACTGCCATGCATGGGTGGTTTTTATTTCCTTTTCATTTTAATCATTATGGTATTGAAAATGCTTTATATATTTCATTGTATATGCTTTTTATATTTTTTTTTATATATTATTTTTTTTATTATAATGTATATTGTTTAAGTGTAGCACCTTTTTTTTTTTTTTTTTTTTT
>Ga0210020_1000997_pt1 | contig 26098 bp, 23 predicted proteins | sample CryGeymeta201514_FD_183980 | JGI IMG/M metagenome (GOLD analysis project Ga0210020, IMG submission 183980) | Groundwater microbial communities from Crystal Geyser aquifers in Utah, USA - Crystal Geyser metaG 2015-14 (SPAdes) (version 2) | ecosystem: Environmental > Aquatic > Deep subsurface >... | reverse complement strand
TGGATACAAACTTATAAAAATAATCCGCTTCAAAATAATACAAATCTTTAGCATTTACACGATCCATATTTTGATAGTATAAGTCAATAAATTCCTTAATGTCGTTTGGGTTGTTGCTTATTTTGATCTCCAGAAGCTTGCGTGCTTTATTAAGGTAACGTTTGGTTGTTTTTGAAAACAAAGCGCGTTGACTATCAAGATCTAAGGTTAAATCTATATTAACCACATGGCTAAGGGTCAAAATTTCTCCAATGCCATTTAAAAGCTTGGGTTGGCTTTTAATGTATGGATTCAGTCTTGAAAATACCGAAATAATACCCTCACTATCAAAATAATTATCGAGGGCTTTTTTAAAATGGCTTGTATTGGATAAGGTTACGCCTCTCTTTGATTGTATAGGGCCAGCATATCCATAAACGGAGGTAGCATCTTTATACGTTGAATTTTCAATGGGCCTTATTACAAGAGGTAGGGCTATTTTTAGGGTGTTTTCTGTATAATAAATTAATACTGCTTTTTCATGAGGGTTTAGTGATAATTGGTGATAATCGTAGGTATGATAAAAATCAAAAGTCTCCATGGCTTTTAAGACCTCGTTCCATTCTTTTTTTGTGGTGATAATTTTTAGATTTTCAAAATCTAACATAGATTCATTTATTAATTACACGAATATTTTAATCATTATGATACAAAAAATCAACTATTAAATACTATTTTTTGTTTTATGGATTTTCCTGAAATGATAAAGGTTTTGTTTAACTTGTCCATCTCAAAGATTTCTACTTGATCTGTGGTTTCAATATTTGAATATATGAAGTCAATCTTTATTTTTCTTAAATAGCGATAGGCTTCATCTGTAAGATCTACTTTTTTGTATTTCTCTAGATTTATTGACGTTTCAAAAGGGAACAGCTCATGATTAGGTTCTAAAGGCATTCTCTTTTTTTGTTTGAGTTTCCATTTTTTATAAGGATTATAGGCTAGTTTATAAACCCCCTCTTTTATACTTATTTTTATAAACTCTTTATAAGCGGTCAACAGCGCTAATATAGATTGTTTAGGATAAATGATTTGATGTTCAAAATTATAGATATGGTTACTCCATTCTCTTTTATACTCTAAATCTCCCATCCCAAATTCGTAAATTTTATGGTTATGTTCTAAACACCATTCTATTTTTTTATAAATTTCAATACTTCCAAGGCTGAATTTGCTGTAATCAATGTCATAGGATGATACCGCACTGAATAAGTTTCCATTTGTGTGGTTGTTTAAAGAAACACATATCGGCTCCTGTTGATTTCTAATCACGAAAAGTGAAGCTTTTTTTTCATTGATAAGTTTAAAAAATGTGTTGTGATAATGATTCCAATTTTTTAAGTTTTGACTCGTATCATCTCGTTGCTTGAATCTGCTTATGATCATTTTTTTTAAAACGGCCATCAACAGGTCATACTCTTCCCTAGAGATGTTACCATAATAAAATTGATATTTAATAGGAAAGCTATGGTCCAATCGTTTTACCTTTTTAAGTATGGATTTGGCATTTTTCTTAAAGCGGAATTTTATATAGTCATCAATGGTTTTAAAGCCTTCTAAAAAAATGGCATACCCTTTAAAAAATTGTTTCACTTTTTTAATTTTAAAAAGGTTATTATCCACTCTGGGTATTATATATTGGGGTATAAACATTACGGAATGTACCTCCTGAAGTTTTTCACTTTTTTTATAGTCCTGATTACTAAAGATCCTTTGGTCTTGACTGTACAAGACTTCTATAAATGGCTTCGGAATGGTTCCTTTTTCATAATGTTCAAAAAATAAATCAGTATGTTTTATAATCATTTTATGGGTTGGTTTATGATTTAACTATTTATAAATCGATAGAGCGGAAAAAAGTAATTGACTAGCTCTTCTTTGTAAATGTTTTTATAATTAGGGGTATGTTTTTTGCATAAATCGTCATAAGTATCATAATCTATAATTTTTCTACCGGTATAAAATATAACATCTTCATTTTTAGGAAAGAATGCTTTTTTACTTTTATAGAGACCATCAAAATTTTCAAGACCTCCACCCAGAACATAGTGCTTAAAATGTTCTTGTATGGCCCATTTGATTATTTCAACCCTTAAAAAATCGTTTGGTCTAAGATGGTAATAATTTGAATCTGTTCCGCCCAGAAAGGCATAAATGGTTTCATTATTTTTAATAATAAATTCTGCCGATATATATTTTTTTTCATGATATGCAAAAGCTAAAGCACATTCGTTGGTGTTATTAAAAATTAAATTTTTAAAATAGTTTAAAGGAAAAAAATATAATTTATTAGCATGATTTCTAAGCATGGTTTGGGTGTATATATCATAAAAGTCTTCAATGTGTTCCTCATTTATTTCGTGATTATTGAATATTTTAAACCTTAGATTATGAGATACTGCTTTTCTATAATTATTTCTGACTTTTGGTAAAAATGATGCCCATTGCTTTTCAAAATCATTATAAAACGTTCCTTTTATATTTAAGAGAGAACTTATAAGTAAACCCGAATAGGCCGTATAGTTTTTATTAAGGCTAAATCTGATAAATTCTGTAATCACATTATTTTTATGATACCAATCGTCTAGATTTTTCCAAAATTCTTTTAAATCTGATTCGGTAACATCGTCGTCGTATAATGGACCACTATAACCATATGGATTGATAACATCGTAACATTTTAATGGTTTGTCTGGTAAGTCAATTTTTCTTAATACCATTGGCATGGCTATTTTAACGACATCATTAATTTTAAAAGTTACATATTTTAGAGTGCTTTGTTCATTTTCAAAATATTTTAAATGGTCATAGGCATAATATATGTTGTTATGCCATTTCTCTTTTATTAAGGATTTGTAGGCTTCAATTTTTTCTTTAAAATCTAAACAAACTATGTCAAGTTGATACTTTTTACTGGAATCCTTTTTTTTAATTTGTAGTTCATCAGCTAGGATTTGAGCCAGAATTTTTGATATCCAAATAATTCTTCCACAATGTTCTACATGCCAAACAGCTCTATTCTCAATAACATTGCCAGCAAGCAATGGTCCCATAACATATAGGTTTTTTGAAGCTTCAAGCACCTCGTTTACATGGAACCCAATAGCCGACTCATTGGGTATCCCATACTTTTTATTGATTAAATGTTTATATAGTTCTGGAATGTTTTCACTATAAAAATCAGTACTCCCTATGCAGTTTATAACTATGTTAAATGGTTCATGATGGTTTATTTTTTTGTTAGTCTCTGTCTCTATGTATTGCAGGCTAAAGGTTCCATTGGACGTGGTTTCTAAATCACTAAAACGTCCAGAAAGATGTTCAAACCTGTTTAGATCCATTAAATGGGTTGCTACTTGTGCATAATGTAAGCCTGCGCAACGCTGTCTTTTTCCTATGTCATTTCCGTATTTACATGCAAATATTTCCAGTTCATCATAATCTAGTTTATTTAAGAGATTCGCTATATATTTTGACATTATTTCTATAGATGAGGCAGGCCCTAGGTTTATTTGGTCAGCCTGATCCAAATCTTTAAATGCGGCCTCTGCAATATGTTTCGCGGTTAATTCTTTTTGGTTTTTAAGATGATCTAGGTTTTTTGGAATAAACGTGTTTTGCTTTACTTTATCAATAATGGCATTAGGAATTTTTCCTTGAGTCGATAGAAAAGTGAATTTAGTATTGGTATTAAAATCTCCTACCAAATCGTTTATTTTATATAAAACTTCTAAGGCCGAAGCATTCGAACCCACAATAAGAATGTTGGTTGTCTCATTCGTTCTGTTTTTTATTAAGGCATGGATTTTATTTAGATTGACATTTAATTCTGGTTGATAGGGATTATTTAAAAACAAAGCCTCTTTGCTTTCAACTAGATCTCGGTTTACCCAAAGATTTTTTGTTGGCAAAGAGCCTAAGGAGAGCACCACCTTTTTTGAAATAATATTAGAATGGTCTTTAAGTACAATTTTGGAAAAATTTTCACTTTTTTCTAAATCAACCACCTCTCCATGTATGAAATTTACAGAAATTTGACCTTTATCTGTTAATTCTTTTATGTTGCTTTTTACTTTCCATTCCATGTAACATCCAAAAAAGCGCCTTGGAATGAACAAGTCTTCCCATTGGTTTTTTTGAATTTCAAGGTTATGAGTTGCTAACCATTTCTCAGAAAGTAAACCGCCTTCTTTTTTAAATGCCTCTAAAAGCCAGTCTTTATTTTGATTGAGCCAATTAATGAACAAGCTAAGTTCTGGTTCAATCAAAAAGTTTTTTAAAGAGGTTATAAGAAGGGTAGAAAAGCCAGAGCGCTGTCCATAAGGAATACCTACATGAAACTCGGGGTATTTGTCAATAATGTTAATTAAAACAACCTTGCTTTGAGGCGCGCTGTCACTTATTAAATCCAATAAATGGAGGATACTAAACGATGTTGAAATACCAGAACCTATAAACGTAATATCAGCTATTTTATGGTGAGAATTCATATTAAAGATTCTTTTTAATTTTTATAACAACTCCCGGGTTTCCAACAACCGTTGCAAAATCTGGAACATCTTTTAAAACAATGGTGCCAGCTCCAATGGTACACCATTTACCGATTTTAACTTTAGGGATTACCACAGCACCCACTCCAATATGAGTTCCCTCTCCAATTTCCACATGACCACATAACGCCGCCTTTGGAGAGATGTGGGCAAAATCGCCAATGTAGTTATCATGATCCACACTAGCTCCCGTATTAATAATAACATGTTTACCTATAACGGTATTTGGTTGAATGATAGCCCCTGCAAATACCACGGTTCCTTCAGCAATTTTTGATGATTTAGAAATAATTGCCGATGGATGAATGGCTTTCTCAAATGAACATTTTAAAAAACCGGCAATCTCGGCACGCTCAGCATTTATTCCTACTGCAATGATAACAGGATCTCCTTCATAAGGAAAACTATTAAGGTCCTTACGCGCTCCAACACTTACATTTTTTGATGCTTGATGCACTTTTTCTGGTTTATCATCATAAGTATTGGAAACCTCATAATCAGTCATAAGTAAAACCTCTTGAATCACTTGAGAGTGCCCTCCAGCACCATAGATTCTAACTTTTTTTTTGGTCGATTGCATATCTTTCATGTTGGCTATGTTTAGATTGGTTTTGTGGTTATTTGTTTCCTGTAAATGGTGGCATCGTCATGTTTTGATTGGTATTGACCCCATCTGTTTGGAATATTTTTAAAATTGTTAGGAAAAAAATTTTAATATCTAACTTAAAGCTTAAGTTGTTTACATACCATAAATCATATTCAAATTTTTGACTCCAACTTATGGCATTCCTACCTTTTACCTGCGCCCATCCTGTCATTCCGGGCTTTACATGGTGTCTTTTTTTTTGAGATTCATTATACAGGGGTAAGTATTCAACTAATAGGGGGCGAGGACCTATCAAACTCATATCGCCTTTAATAACATTAACAAGCTGCAAAATTTCATCCAAAGAATATTTTCTTATAAACGCCCCTACTTTTGTAACTCGGTTTAAACTATGCACCTCATGATTGGTTGAAGGATGCATGTCTTTCATAGTTTTAAACTTAATAATTTTAAACAAGCGTTCGTTTTTTCCTGGTCTAGGTTGCAAGAAAAAGGGTTTGCCATCATTAACAACCATTAAAACCACGATGAGAATTCCAATGAGTGGTGCCAATATAAGGAGCCCAATAAGAGCTATTAGAAAATCGAATATCTGTTTAAAAAACAATCGGTACAAGTCCATAAATGGTATTTAAATGAGTTTATAAATAGACGTCCCCAATGCGTCTAGATCTTATTTTTTTTGCTGGAATACCATACGCAACTACGAGGTCTTCAACATCCTTTAAAACTAAGGCACTAGCACCAATAACGGTATGAATTCCTATTTTTATGGCGTTGCTTATGGTGGCACTAATGGATATTGCACTAAATGCTCCAATTTCAACTTGTCCTGCAATGGTGACATTTGGCGCTAAGCTAGCATAGGGATGCATGATAGAATCGTGCCCTAATGAAGCTTTTGTATTTAAAAAGCAAAAAGCTTCAATAGTTGAACCTGAGTTAACAATGGCGCCTGCCATGATTACTACGCCTTCTTGAATGTGCAAATTATTATATAAAATAGCATTGGGATGAATGGCGGGTATAAATTTAAAGGTTGGTGCCAATGCTTTAATAATATCACACATTTCACTTCTAACCCAGTTATCTCCTATGGCTATAATGCCACCAATAATTTTTTGGGTGTTTAACAAATCGGGAATTAAGGATTCATTGCCTAAAATAGGGTAGCCCATGATGTTTTCTCCTGCAGTTTTATAAGAGTCGATCAGCCCCATTATTATATATTCATTGCGTTTTTCAATGATGTCTATAATTACTTTGCAATGACCAGAAGCTCCAATAATTACAATACTATCCATTTTTAAGTGTCGTTATAATTCTTTTAAATGTAATTCAGAGGCAATACTATCTAATAAATCACCCACACTATTCATGTTCATTAAATCCATTAATTTGAATTTTATTTGAAATGCCGCTTCTATTTCAGAAATAATCATCATGTGGGTTATGGATTCCCATCCATCCACATCTTCGGCTGTTGTGGCATCTGTAAGTTTAAAATTACGATGGCCTAATACCCTTGAAAAGGCGTTGGTTACTTTGGTTAAAATATCTTCTCTGTTCATTATATTATTTAATTTCAAATTGGTTTCTAAGGATTTTTCGGTCAATTTTGCCATTGATGCTATGTGGAAATTCTTTAAAAAACTTAAGGTGCATGGGTATCATATAGCTGGGCAATTTTTGTTTCATATAGGCTATCATGTTGGTTGTATCATAAGGCTCAGATTCTATCGCTAAGGCTATTTCGGCATTTCCTAAGCTATTGTAAACATCTAAAGCCACCACATTAACTTTTAGTGGGTTGATGGTTCTTGCGTGAAATTCAATTTCAGCCAGTTCTACACGATATCCTCGTATCTTTACTTGAAAATCGGCACGTCCTACATACAAATAATCTCCGTCTTTGTCTTTAATGCACAAATCACCTGTTTTATAATATCTTATGGGTATGCCTTGTTCTTCTCTAATAAAAAAACTAAGGCGGTTTCTTTCCTCATTTTGCCAGTAGCCCGGTGTTATTTGAGGCCCTGATAAACATAATTCGCCTATTTCGCCTACTTCAACTTGCTTGTTGTTTTCATCAACAACACTATAAATCGTATCTTTTTGAGGGGTTCCAATGGCTATAATGCCGTTGTAAGCCTTAGTGTGTGTGTCTTTATGGTATGGGTAAAAGCCGCTATACACCGTAAACTCAGTAGGACCATAATAGTTAAATATCTTTCCATTTGGCAAGCAGTTACTCCATTCTTTGGCAATGTCGGCATGTAAAGCACCGCCGCCAAAACTGCAATATCTTACCGAGGGCTCGTTAATCTCTTTAAAATAGGGGCGTAGGTAATTGATGATTGATGGGACCATGGTAAGCACCGTTAATTTTTTTTCTTTAATAAGTTTAAAGATATAAAAATATTTAATAGCCCCTTTGGGAATGGTGTACATGCACGCACCCGATAGTATGGGAAACAAGTAAGTAACCACCGAAAAATCGAAGGTTAACTCAAACATTTGCAAGCATTTATCGGTGTGCATAAGGTTAAAGGTGGGTTCTGCATCAATAGCATCCACCAAGGCCTGCACATTGTTAAATGTGATTGGGACGCCTTTAGGAACGCCTGTAGAACCGGATGTAAATAGGATATACGCTAAATCCTGGCCATTACAATTACTTGGCGTCAAATTAGGGTGTTGTTCTGTTAAGTTGCTGGTGTTTATTACTTGAAACTCTTTGTATATGCTAGTTTTGGATGAATCTAGTACTATTGAAATGTTGGTGAGTTCAAAAATTTGAATGTTTCTATCCAATGGTGTTTCGGGATTAACCGGTACATAGGCTTTACCTTCCAACCAAAGGGCTATGATGCTAGCATACGTTTGTAAATCGTCATTTGTAATTAATCCTATTAATTTATTTGAGGCATCTGTAGTATTAATTATGGCCTGTCTAATTTTTTTAATTTGCGTTTCAAAATCCTGATAGGTAAAATAGTTGTTTTGAATGCATAGTGCTGGATGCTGCCTATGGGTTTCTATAGACTTTTGTATGTTTTTTATAAATCTCATAATTATAGTTCCTCAAATTATTAGTAAAAATGGCCATCGCTATTTAAGAGATTGACTATGTCTGGAGTTAAGTTTAGGCTATTATGAGCCAATCCTTTTTTTTCTGACTTGTATGTAAAAACGGTTTGAAATCGTTTTAATATCGTTTCAGCTAATTTAGGATCATCCGTAAAAATAAATTTAGCCTTTTTGGAAATAAAATTTTCAATTAATGCATCGACACAAGTGTTATAATGGACTTCTTTTTCTACTAAAAAATATTTTACATTGCATTCATTGAAATTAATAATGTAGGATATAAATCCAATTGTTTTATCGTCTTTAATTATTTTTAAGCTGTGGTTGTAAATGTTATAGCTTTCACCGGTTTCTAGTGCATGGTATTTATGTTTCGAAGGCACTACCAATTGCGTGTATTGTTTATTATCAATATGCCAATTTACATAGGCTTTAGTTTTTAAAATTAAATCGTTTGCACATAGGGGTTCAATAAAGTTCCAAGTTTCATCATCTAGTTCATTTAAGTAATGGTATTTAAGTGTTTTTGTATTGTTTTTTAGTTTATTGTAATTCATCTTTTTTATGATGGCGGCCACTCCAAAATCAATGGTATTGAGTAAGATTCGAAAGGGTTTTAAAAATTTAAATTTACCTATGAGCATGGACGGGTCTGCACTAAAAAAAATAGTATATCTTAATCTGGATGCTATAACGGTAAAGGGCTGTTTGGCATAAAAATCTGCTATATGCTCAGCATAAAACTTTATAATTATTTTATTGTCTGCAAGTTTTAATGCTTCATAAAAGGTATAAGTTCCTAAAACGGTATTTTTATATTCTGGATGTACCCACCATGATATCATCCAATACACTTTTGTTTTTATTTTATCTGGAACGTTTAAAACATCGGGAATCATGTAAATAAAGGATATCAATTTTGTATCCTCAAGGGTAATAACACAGCAGTAATCGTCTTCTAAAATTCTAGGATTTGTTAGCAACCAAAGTGCCTTACTTTTTGGAAATGGCGGATGTTCTTCACTCCAATAGTTGTGTTGGTTAATGCCATCTCGTAACATTCTTTTGGTTAGGCCAATTACTTTTAAATCTTTCTTCATTAATTTAATTAATTTGTTCCATTAAAATATTCAGAGGTTAAGTCGTTTGACAAATTCACATCTTTTTTTTGTAACACTTTAAGGATGGTCATCCCAAATATTTTTAAGTCTAACAAAAAACTAAGATGTTCAACATACCAAACATCTAATTCAAATTTTTTTTTCCAACTGATAGAGTTTCTGCCATTTACTTGTGCCCATCCAGTAATTCCAGGCCGTACAAGGTGTCTTTTTTTTTGATTTTCATTGTAAACGGTTAAATATTCAACGATGAGTGGGCGTGGTCCTATTAAAGCCATATCGCCAATTAAAACATTGATTAATTGTGGTAGTTCATCTAAAGAGTATTTTCTAACAAATTTTCCAATAGCCGTTAATCTTTCTTTGTCTGGGAGGAGTTTTCCATGGATATCTTTATGATCATTCATGGTTTTAAACTTGACTATTCTAAATATTTTTTCATCTTTACCTGGGCGTCTTTGAAAAAAAAAGGGAGTGCCTCTATTGGAGAGCAGTAATATGATTGCTATACTTATGCTTATAGGTAATGTTAAAATAAGTCCAAAAAAGGCTAACATGAAATCTAATAGGCGCTTAATTATCTTTTTGTACAAAACTTGTAGGTTATTTTCGTGTTGCTTCTATTAACAATTCGACCAAATATAGGAATATCTTTAAAAATATTTCTTTTTCCAACATTAAAACCGTTTTATTATATTGTTTTATCGTTGAGGGGAATGGATGTTTAATAATTAACAATGATTCAATGAATTAATGGAACAATTGACAATGGACAATTGACAATTAACAATTAACAATTAACAATGGACAATTGACAATTAACAATTAACAATGGACAATGGACAATTGACAATTTACAATTAACAATGTGTGCAATGAACAATTATAATAGACCATCAACCAACAACCAACAACAATTAACAATGGACAATTGACAATTAACAATTAACAATGGACAATGGACAATTTACAATTAACAATGTGTGCAATGAACAATGGACAAGACCAAAAACCAACAACCAACAACTATCAACCAACAACCAACAACCAACAACCAATAACCAACAACAATTATCGATGTGTGATTATAACAATTTCATTCTAATGAGGAAAGACGTTTAGGGCAGGTCGTTGTTGATAGTGGTTTTTCTTTTTCCAGAAGAAAGTAAAGGAAGCGCATCTACATATTGTACTTTTATGTTGGCATCTTTGCCTAAAAACCCTTGGTATAAAGCAATAAAGTCTTGTTCTTGATGGAAGTTGTCCGATACCTGTAGTTTTAATAGGTAGTCTGTTTTGCCTTCTTGAATGAGTTGACTTTGTTTAATGCCTTCATATAAATAGTTGTTAATCATGATAAACGAAGAAATAGGCTCCCCATTGGTATTAAATATCACGTCATTTTTACGGCCTTCAACCTGTTTGAGAACGGGGGGGGATACCTCAAAATCAATGGCTCCAATATCACCGGTATCGTATCGAATAAGGGGCATGCTATAGTTAAAAAGATCGGTAATCACAATCCTTCCTAAGGTACCGGATGGGGCCGGGACATCGTTTTCCCATTGCAAGATTTCAAGATGATAACTTGCCCAATTGATGGTAAATTCAAGGGTGTTATTAGGTTCTTGCTGGGCAATAATGCCATTTTCCATGTTAGAATATCGGGACACCACCGGGGCGTTAAAATAATAAGCCATGCGTTTTTTGGTGTGCTCATCAAGCCCCTCTGAGATGGCAATGATGGATTTTATGTTGCCATGTATGGGTTTAAACGGTAAGGTATCTAAGGTTTTACAAATGCTTTCAAACCCAGACGCATAGCCCAACCACGACTTATGCGAAGGGTCTTGTTGTATGTGTTTAACCAGCGTTTGAATGTCTGAATCCTTAAGTTTTAAAACCTCTATGGGTTTAATGTTTTGCAACCAATACAAAAGCTTGCTTTTTTTATAATAAGCATTCCAATGTCTTAAATATAGGAGTTGATACCCCATTTTATAACCTGCTTTGGCCGAAAAATAGAGCGTATCGGCTGTATTGCGATAAACCTTGTTTGGGTTTTGCCTTACTTTTAAAATCGTCCCCGTAGAGCCACTAGTGGTAGCTATTTTTGTTTTCTTATCACGCCATTCCTTCGATTGAAAGTCTTCCATACGATTTTGAATGATGTGTTTATTGATCACCGGAAAGTCTTTAAGGGTTGCTTCTGGAGCTAAGGTTTGGTAAAAGGGAGTACTGCGTTTAGCATGCTCTAACAGGCTTGTTAGGTAAGCTTCTCGTTTGCCTCTAGCTTCTGAGGTCGCCCCATTTTCTAACATTTGGGCAATATCATCTAGGTGTTGTCTTATCTTAGAACCCTGAAGACGATCTTTTAACCAAAATCCATGGTAACGGAGTTTCTCAAATGTTAATTCTAGTTGTTTCATGGGGTATTTATTTCATTCAATAGGTCGTTTACTAAGGGGTGTTTTAAAAAACCGCCGTAAGCCATATCAGACACATGCAGGCCAGGGTTATGATTACCTTCTAATACTATGGGGCCATTGGGAGTTATGGCTATATCCCAACCTACAATTCGATTAGGAAAATAAGGCGCTACGTGTTTCACTAATAAACAAGCTTCTTTAAAATATGGGATTTGAAAGCCTTCTAACTTAAAATCTGTGTCGGGGTGTTTTACAAAAACAGACCCACCTCTTGTTATTTCTTGTCTTCCTACCCCCTCTAAAACACCAGTATCTTTATTGACAGCTATAGAAAAACCACCTCCAGAAGTATTATCTGTAATACTTATTCCCACTCCAAATCGCATGAAGGTTGAGAGTAAATGAACGTTATTTTGATTATCGATATAATGCACCATCCTAAGGGTATTAATGGCATGTGGGTGTATTTGATTAATTACAGAATGTTGTTCAATATAGGTCTCATGTATGTAAGAGGTTTTGAGCAATACCCTTGAATAACGATTTAATTGCTCTATTAGATTTGTAGGGTTTAAAACCAAACAACCAAACCCACCTATCCCTTGAATTGGTTTTAAAAACAAACGTTTATTAGGAGCCTGATTTATTAATTTTTCAAAGAAATGAACTAATGATTCAGTTTGATGTATGGTTTCAATAACTCCATTAGTTACAAAGTTATTCTTTAAATTATAACCTAGCAAGGTAGCTGTTGGAATATTTTCATTCTTACATATTCCTTTAAAACTCAATTTATTATTCAACAGTGCTGAAATTTCAGGAAATACAAGTTTTTTAGAATCCAGAATTTTATTATGCTCTTTAAGACTCAAATAATCCAAATAATTGTCAACCTCTTTTCGGTATAAAAATTTTCTAAAATAGTCTGAAGGAAGTGTTTTTTTTATCCATGCATAACGGATGAGCTCCTTGACAAGTCTTCCCATGTTTTTTTTGTCAGGGTCTTTTATAAACACTTTTATATAGCCTATTCTAGACAACATTTTTTATAACATTTATTTATTTACTAATTTAAGGAATTAATCCATTGAGCTACTGTTAAAGTAAATAACTTTGCGCCATCATTGTTGAGATGAGATGGGTCGTGAAAAAGTTTATAGTTATTCACATAATCAGGATGGTTTAAAACGTCCAAAAAAGGTATTTGCTCAGAACGGGCTATTTCCTTAATGATTTTTAAAGATAGATTGTTTTTAAGGTCTCGTTTTATTAAGTTAGGAGATGTTACCATAACGAGCTTTATATTTTTATCTTTTATCGTTTTAATAAGATCTTTTAAAATGTCAACAAATTGATTATCTATGATTTTTACACATTCGCAATCGTCCATATTTTTATTATATTCATTTATTTTTTTTGGAGACATCAATCCATAAAGGGGTCGATAACCTTTTTCAGTTATTTGAGGAAACACATAATATTTAATTGCGTGCACAAGTGTTGAATTTGTTTGGTAGGCATTAAATAGCATTGTTATGTCGAGATAAGGATTCTTTATAATTAAATAGGGTTTTAATTCTTTTTTAAAATCAGAATAAAAAGGATGTAAATCACTTAATCTTTGATGCCCTATTTCTGAGGTGTATAGAAAATTTTCATCCATATTTAAAATGATAATTTCAGGACGTGTTCGTTTTAAAATCATTTTTATCATGGCGGCATGATACAGTAATTGTTGACCTTCGGCTCCCGCATTGAAACAGGATTTTAAGGTTGTGTTTTCAATGATTTCTGGTATATAATTTCGGTGAGCATGTGAACTTCCCAAAATGAGTACATCTTCTGTACTTTCATAGATAGCATATTGTGCTCTCGCATATTTACCTGTGCTTTGGTTTTGAAATAGCTGTTTAGCAACAAATCCAAGTCCGGTGTCCATTAAAAACACTAAAACTATAAATTTTATAAGTTTTATTCCTGTTATTTTTAATTCTGACCGCATCCCATATTTAAAATTGAAAATAAATAAATTGACTGTCTCCAAATACTCCCAAATATATTATTAAATAAATAATTACTGCATACCCTGTTAATCTAATTAGCTCTACTTTGTTTTGGGAGACACTCCATAATGAGTTAAAAAATTCTTTTTTAATTTCTACGCTTAATACTATGGCTATGGCAAGAACAGCATATATAGATGCGGTAATATCATCGCCACTGCCTATATATAATTTACCTGGAGATGTTCCTATTTTTTTAATGATATAGAGGGCTTCGGTTATAGAATTAGCTCTAAAAAATATCCAAGCAAAATTTATTAAGATAAAGGTAAAAACAATGTTAAATATGCCATCTCGCCTGCGCTTAAAAACGATGGCTTCCAGTATTAAATAGCAACCATTTAAAGCACCCCAAAACACAAAGGTCCAGTTGGCGCCATGCCATAGGCCACTTATTAAAAAGGTTATAAACAAATTGAATAACCAGCGCCATTTTACAACACGATTTCCCCCCAAAGGGATATAAACATAATCTTTAAACCAAGTAGATAAAGATATGTGCCATCTTGTCCAAAACTCACTTATTGATGATGCAAAATAGGGGCGACAAAAATTAGTCATCAAATCTAAACCAAACAATTTTGCAACCCCTATGGCGATAAGAGAATATCCAGCAAAGTCTCCATAAATTTGAAAAGAAAAAAGAATGGTAGCTGCTATAAAACTTAAGCCATCATGTTGTTCTACATGATTATAAACGGCATTAACATAAATAGCCGCTCTATCGGCTACCACTAATTTTAAAAAAAAACCCCATATCATTAATTTAACTCCCTTTGAAATATTGGCATAGTTGTAAATTCTGTTGCTTAATATTTGAGGCAAAAGATGTGTGGCTCGTTCTATAGGACCTGCTACCAACTGGGGGAAAAAAGAAACAAACGTTGCAAAAGCAATAAAATCTTTGGTTGCAGGAAGTTTTTTTTTATAAATATCTATAGAATAGGATACTGTTTGAAAGGTGTAAAATGAGATTCCTACAGGGAGAATGACTTTAAGCATCCAATTATTTTCCGTATGATACCCCAATAATTTTAGCGACTCAATCCATGATTCTATAAAAAAGTTATAATACTTAAAGAACCCTAAAATACCGATATTAAATGTTATACTAATCCATAACCAAGTAGTTTTTAAGCCTTGTTTATTTGATTTAAATAGTTGCAAGCCAACAAAATAATCAACAATTGTGCTTAGCATTATCAAAGACAAAAATCGATAATCCCACCAGCCATAAAAGATATAGCTACTTATTAAAAGCAGTATGTTTTGTAGTTTAAAATTCTTATAAAATAGCCAATAGCCTATAAAAACTACGGGGAGAAATATTAAAAAATTAAAAGAATTGAATAACATTTAAAAAGGATGGTATTAATGGCATGTATAATACTTTAATAAATTATGTTAAACCGTTTTTAAGGTTTCAAAAAATACTTAATTATTTAAACTTTGATATTCGTCAAGGATGGCTTCCCATACTACACGGCGTTCAAAGTTTTTTTCAATATGCGCTCTAGATTTTAATCCCATTTTTTTGGCTTCTTCTTTATGATGCAAAAAATATTGCATGGCATTTAATAGGGCATCAGCACTTTTTACCGGAATAATTAGCCCAGATTTCTGGTTCATAATAATTTCATTACAGCCATTTATATTGGTTACAATACAGGGTAGTTGCATGGCAGCGGCTTGCATGACCACGTTGGGAAAGCCTTCGCGATAACTTGGAAACGTTAAGGCGTCTGAAACCGCTAAATAGGGTCGTACGTCATTAACCCATCCTGTGTTTATGATTTTTTTGTTTGTTTTAATGATTTTTAAGGTTTCTTCGTTTAAAGGATCTAGTTCTGGTTCGTACGTACCAACCAATAGCAAGGTTATATGGTTATGGGTTTCCTTTAATTTGGTAAACGCCGCAATTAATTCATGAATGCCTTTATCTGCCACCAATCTTCCTACAAATACAAACACAAAATCGTCGGCATCTATTTTTAATTCGGCTTTAAATTCTTTTCTATCCTGAAGGTTATCATAGGGTATGGGATTAAAAAACTTGGTGTCTATGCCATTCGAGCTTCCATTTGCAATAACCTTTAATTTGGCTTTGTTGGTAAAGTTATGCTCTAAAATAATATCAACCAAACCAAAGGCGTTGGGATAAATTTTAGTGGCACAAGCGTAGGTTATTTTTTCAACGGTATTTAGTAGTGTTCTTTTTAAACCAGTGGCTTCCATTAAAGGCAAGCCTGCTATGGTGTGTAATCTATGGGGAACTCCTGCAAGTTTTGCAGCTATCATAGATAAGGTTCCTGCTTTTGGTGTGTGTGAATGGACTATAAATGGTTTTTCTTTTTTAAACAATTTATATAGTTGCCAAACAGCTTTTAAATCCTTCCAAGGGGTAATTTTTCGTGACATTTCAATGGCTACCGTACGGATGCCTTCTCTTTCATTTACCAATGCTAGCTCGTTGTTGTTTCCTTTCGAGGCAACGCCAATCACCTCATAATGATGTGACATAAATCTTAACTGACCACTCAATAATCCACTTAATGATAGGGGCACTGTGGTAACTCTAATTATCTTTTTCTTCATAGTTTTCTTAAGGGTTGTCAAGAAGCTTTTTTAAAAGCAAATATATAAAAGTAATCACATCTATTGTTTAATTGCTAACTCCCCGCGTTATTTTATAGTTAAACCATTTTATCGGTGCTTATATTAAGTCTGTTCTTTGTTGTGTTTATCTTTTTAATGGTTTGAATGTGTTTTAAGCCCATTATAACATAGTTACCATTTGGTATTTGATATACTTTGGTGGCCTTTGATTGTTCCAAACTAGTATATAGAAAATCGTTTCGATATCTATTTAAAAACTGAAAGGGTGTTGCAGAACAATCTATTTCAATCCAAGGTTGCCCTAGGCAGTTTAAGGCTGTTAATGGCTCTAGGTTTAATGGTTCATAGCTTTTGCATTTTCCGGGCGTCTTAACCATGATTTTGTTTAATATTTGCCCTAGTTGGTTAACACCTTTCAATTTTAAAAATTCTTTTATTTTATAAAAAATTATTTGGTAGTTTCCCAGAACAAAAGACGTTAATTTATTGGAATGGTAAATAATGTATTGGTTGTAGTAATATATTTTGTTGCTCCAACGGCGTTTGTAATCCATACCACCAACGCCCATTTCAAATAGTACATAGCCATTTTTTACACACCATTCTAATTGTTTATAAATTTCAACATGTCCCAGTCCAAATTTAGAATAGTCAATATCATACGACGATATGTAGCTAAAAAGGATGTTGTTAAAATGATAATTCAATGATATTTCTATAGGGTTATCTTGGTTGTATATAACAAATAGAGAGGCTTGATTCAAGACTATTTTTTGGTAGGTATTTTTAACTAATGATTCCCATTCTTTAAGGTTTTTATGGGTTTCATTACGTTCATCAAAGCGTTTCAAAATCATTTGGTGCAATGCTTCCATGATGCTATCATAAACGTCCTTATTTAGGTTACCAAGATGCATTTGATAAGTAATTTGGAAACAATGCTCTAAACGCTTTACAAAACGATTTAAAATATTTCTTTTTTTCGAATTAAATTGTTTTTGCATATAGTCCTCAATAGTGTTGCAACCATCAAGTGCTACTGCATAACCTAGGTTTTGCTGTTTAATTTTTACGGGCTTGTAGTGAGTGTTCTTTAAGTTGAGTGTTATATAATCGGGTATTAATTTAAAATTATAACAAGATTTAAGGTTGTTTTTTTTGGAATCAAGATTGGATTCGCACATTACCATTTGATTGGCATAGCTTATGCTACTGCACATGGTTTTAAATTCGGTGGTGTTAAATAACTGTGGAAATACAAGCATACGGCAACTTAATTTATGGGGTTGGTTTGATGCATAATCATTAGCTGGCAGTTTTTTAATCCTTTAAAATAACATCGGTTTGGTTGTTTGGTTTCGCAACTTACCAAGACGTTATGAAAACTTTCTTGATTACGATGCAAAAAATAATTTAATGGCTCTATAAGAGGTGCATACATAGGTTCAAATATGTTTATTGGGGTGCATGCCATGGTATCGGGGATATCTACCAAATGGTGTGTTTCTATACTTACCAGGGGTTTAAAGGGCGTTTTTAAGAACCATCGGTACTTAAATCGCACATAAGCTCCATACGCTTTTTGTGCTTGTAGTTTTTTTAGAAACTGTACACTTTGGTAGCGTAAACATTTAAAAGATACCATGGTATTAGCATGCCAAAGGCTTTTAAATGATTTGGTGCTGAACAGGTAATGTTCTTCATAAACATAGCTTGTATCTACCCATTTTCGTTTGTGAAAAAAATCGCCGCGCCCCATATCAAACACACTAAATCCTTTATTAAAACACCATTCCAAATGATTAACCATATTGATATGGCCTAGATTAAATACCGCATAATCAACGTCAAAACAACTGTTCCAATGAAAACAAATGTCTTCAAGAAAAAAATTAAGCGTGATGTTTATGGGTTTATCTTCATGATAAATTACAAAAATGGCTGCCTTTTGTTCCAGTATTAAAGGGTGCATTATTTCTTGATAGAAATCTAGATAGGGAAGTTCAAAATTAAGCTCCTCTTTTTGAGCAAATCGTCGTGCCGTCATCTGCTTTAGGCTCTCAAAAATTTTATGGTACTCATCTGGATTTAGGTTATGTCCATAATAGATGCTGTAAGAGGGTTTTAAACACAGATCTAAACGCTTTTTATATCGTTTTAATTGAGACCAACGGGCACTTCTAACGATGGTTTTAATATAGTCTTCAAAATGTAGGTATGCTTTTAAATTAATAAGATATCCTGCGTATAAGGGTGTTTTTTTGTGCTTTAAATTTTTTAAGTCTTCCTCAAGCACCGGTTTGAGGTAGCTTGGGATATCATAAATAGAAAAATAGCCACCTTGTGGAATCTCGATGGTTTTGTTGGGTTGTTTTAAACAGCTTTTACCAGATAGCGAGTTTATGACCCTTGAATAATAGCAAGGTAAAGCCACTTGATTTAACACATGGTCTATTAAAAAACTTGTTCTCTTATCAATACCTATGGGTGCCATGTTCGTGTTTTGGTTTTTTAACGGTTCTTCTATTCATTCTAAATGGTTTTATTTTCAGCACTTCTATTCCTTGGCTTTTGGTTATTCCTTGAATTAAAAAGCGTTGCGGGTTTAGGGTAGATTGTAATACCTGTATTGAACTAACTGGCTGCGTGTTCGCAAACAAAAAACTGTAAACGGGTTCCTTTAAATAGGCGTAAACCGGGTTCTCAATCCAAAGGATGGGTTCAAAAATCTCAAGGGGGCTGTATGTTGTAACCTTTATTAGGCGTATGGTTTCTTTCCCTTGCAACCAATGGTTTAACTTAAACTTAAGGGTTTTAAATTGCTTATGGTAGATGTCTAGCCGATGTTTTAAATAAAACGAATAGAGTTTATAGCGACCTTTTTCCTTAAGCGCTATAACATTTGCGAGTAACAAGGCTGTCTTTTGCTTGGGATTGTATAGAATATGAAGGTAATACTGGTGCACTCTGTTTGCCCACTTGCTTTTGTATTCGTTATATCCTTTAAGCAAATCATATATTTTATAGGGCTGGTTTATACACCATTCTATGTTTTTAAGCATGTCGATACTTCCTAAGTGAAATTTTGAATAGTCAATATCATAGGCACTGATCATATAATAAGCTACTTGTTTTTTAAATAAATTAATGCGTATGCTAATAGGCGTATTGGCATGGTATATTACAAACAGATTTGCTTTATTTTCAATAATTAAATCATACATCGTTTCTTGAAATTCCTCTAGATGTTGGAGTTCATAATTTAATTCTTGTTTTTGTTCAAATCGTTTTATTAATAACTGTTTCAATACTACAAAAAGTCTGTGATATTCTTGCTTATCAATAGCGCCCAAATACGATTTATAAGTAATCGGAAAACAAGCCTCTAATTTTTTCACATACCGTTTTAAATGGTTTCTGCTTTTGGCGTTAAAATTGGCCAACAAGTAATCTTGAAGGGTATTAAACGATTTTAATTGAATGATATGCCCTTTAAGCGTAATTACTTTTTTAAGTTTTAAGTGGGTATTGACATGATTCTTAATGGTTAGATAATCTGGAATATCTTGTACTATTTGAATGGCATTATTGGTTTCAAGGGGTTTATGGTTTTCATTGTTATATAGTTCAAGCCCTTGAAACTGCACCAATTTGTAACTATCAGGAAGGTTTTGGTCTCCTAACCATGCTTTTAAAAAGGTATGTTTCATTATCTTATACATAGCTTAACGTTTGCATGGTTTTACTTCCAATAATAACATAGGTTTGCGTGGTTGCTTCTTTTTTAAAAACCCGTAGGCTATCTATTTGGTCTTGTTGGTGGTATAAAAATTCAAAGACTGCTTTTCTTAAAAACTTATAAGAAGGATTGTTTAGCGAAATTGGCGTGAGCCCTTGTATTTGCTCTTCTTTTATGTGGGTGTTCTCTATTAGAACAACGTGCTGTTTAGGTTTTTTATGGTAGTATAGATAATGCCATTGCAGTACTTTTTTTATAAACACATCTACTTTTACGCTTTTCAAAATTTTAATAAGCCCATAAAAGCTATGTATTTTAAAGGCCATTGCCTTTGCAAGTAATGTTGCCCATATAGATTCTGGGTTGTATATAATTAGTTTTTGAAAATAGTAGGAGGTATCCACCCACTTAGTTTTATAATCGTAATGTCCTTTTAAAAAATCGAAACGTTCAAATTGTGCCTCAAAGGCCCATTGGGTAACCTTTAATAAGTCTAAAAAACCCAAAGAAAATTTGGCATAATCAATGTCGTAACATTTCATATACCCATAAATAACTTGGTCTTTAATAACATTTAAGCTTATGCTTATGGGAGTAAGACCATCATAGAACACCGAAAAAAAGGCTTGTTTTTTTTCTATTAAAGGAATCATCACCTGTTTATAATGTTCCCAATGCGGCAATTCATCATTTTTCATGTCTTTTTCTAAAAATCTAGCTTCTAGCATGGTATAAAATGCATCGAAAAGGTTATGGTACGTTTCAATAGGCGCGGGTCCAAACATTCTTTTGTAGGTTATGGGAAAAGCCTGGTACAGGCGTCTTTCAGCCATTTTAAATTGCGCTCTTTTTTTTGAGCTAAATGATGCCTTTAAATAATCTTCAAAATTTTTATAGTTTTTTAAATGTAATAAAGAGCCTTTAAAGGTGTTTATTGGGATGGCACACCATGCTTTTTTTGGCTGTATGTTGAGATATTCTGGCACGTCAAACAAAATCACACAGGATGCCAGATGTGTAGAGGTTGTATTTTTTTTGTTGCAACCACTTTCAGGTTCTAAAGTTTCAACATAAGGCGAATCCGTTCTTTTTTCTAGAAACTCTCGAATAAAATCAATAGGTATTACCAAACGTGTCTGCATGTGTTTCGTTAAAAGTTAGTGCCTATTTAATTTATACTTTAAAGCATCGATAGACCATGTGTGTCCTATAATGTTGTAGTTCCTAAGATGCTGCTTCATAATTAACCCTAACACCACCACATGGGCCGATATACTTGAAAGCATCGACTTTTTAGGGTAGCAAACCAGATAATTGCTAGTATAAGCTTGGTTGCACCATTTTGTTTTATACGCAGTTTGCCCTATGGACATATCGAAAACCTTTTTTTGTTGTTCAAAACACCATTCTAATTGTTTTAGCATGGCAATATCTCCCATATTATAGGCCGCATACCTAATGTTATAGGCTTGAATATGGCTAAAGGTAATATCCTCCAAATGGTAATTTAGGGTTATGGTTATGGGGGTCTCATCACTAAAAATAACGTGTAGTGAAGCCTTTTTATGTAGGAGGTTTCTATAAGTGTCTAATTTCAACTGGTTCCATTGACTTAGGTATCTGTTGTCTATTTTTTTTTGCTGAAATCGGGTTAGTAGCATGTTATAAAATGCTTCAAATAAAACCTCATACGTTTGTTTGTCCAAAGGCCCATTAAAAACCTCATAGCGTATTTGATGTGCGGCCTCCAGTTTCTTTTGTTTGGCCACTAAATTTTTTATATTACGTTTGCTTAACTGCGTTTTTAAATAGGCTTCCAAACTGCCATACTGGGATAGGTTTATTAAAAAACCTTGGTATTGTGCGATGCTTTTAAAGGTATATTGGTTGGTTGTGGTATTTGGAAAAACCGTTAAATAACTTGGAATGTCTTTAATTAACAACAAGCATTTAATATTACCCTCCTCTGAATCTTGTTTTAATGCCAAGGGGTTCCCAGAAATAGAATTTATTACGGGAACTTTCAAATGGCGTGTCATTTTATTTTCTAGAAACAGTTCTAAGTTAAAACGGATGGATTTAATATGTAAAAACCTAAATAGCATACATCGCCCTTATTATTTTTTATTTGGTTTTAAAGCTTATTTTTTCTTTATAAAAATGAAATTTTACTAGAGAATTATTCACGTTAAATGTTCTCAAAAGGTATTTAAATTTAAAAAAAGCCTGTAAAATTCTTGCTATAACTGTGGCTTTAAACGATTTGGAATCATAATATACATGATATTCCAGCCAATAATCTTCGTTGGTTACATGTTGTTTGTATGGGTAGTAGCCTTTTGAAAAGTCAAGGATGCAGTAGTTGTTTTCAAAACACCAATCTAACTGTTTTACAATACCAATAAACCCTAAACCGTAGGTTGCGTAATCGGTATCAAAAACCCGAAGAACATCATACATCACCGTATCAGACATATTAAGCAGTGTTATGGCTATGGGTTTGGATTGGTTGTAAATGACTAGCAAGGCTGCTTGTTTTGCTTTAATCATTGGTAAGCTTACTTGCCTATAGAATTCCCATTCTTTAGGGCTTAAATTGTTGTTCCTTTCCTTTTTAAAAAGAAAACGTTTTTGCAATAACGTATAAAACTCTGAAAACAAAGTTTGGTACTCGGCTTCCTCCATGTCACCAAAAAACACGTTGTAAGAGATCTTGTAGGTTGCTTCTAACTTTTTGGTACGTTGTTCTATTTTATATCGGCTCGATTTACTCAGCACCGATTTTAAATAGTCGTTTGAATTTTTAAAATGTACTAAGTTACACCTAAACCCAGGATATTGCTTGATGAGAAGTCTTTTTAATGGGTTATTTTTTTTAAAACACTCTGAAGGTTTTGAGTGGTTGGGTACATCATAAATAACAATGACCTGTCCCTTATAGTCTGCCGTTTTAGGCTCCATATACGTATAGCTAATACCCTTTGTGTTTGTTTTACCTACATTACTATACCAAAGTCCAAAGGTATTTTTTACACAGGTTAGTTGTTTTAAAAACCCAAACGTTACCTCTTGTCCGCCTTGGTTTATATGTTGAAGCCAAACAGATTTAAAAGGATTTAAAAGATATGGATTGGAAGCACTACTCATTAGCTGTTTAAGGGGTGTAATTCTTAGGGTTATTAAGGTTTAAAAGATGGTCTTTTAGGTCAGTGGTCAGTATTTTGGTTACTTTTTTTGCGCTTTCAGATTCTAGATGTAAACCATCGTAGGTTTTAAACCCATGGGGTTTATAGGTATAATTAAAATATGGAACTTGATAGGTTTTTGAAATGCCCTCTATGTAGGCATCAAAAGCAGGCCAGAAGTTATTTTCAATGCTTAAAACCTCTTTGTCGGCCGGTAATCTAACTAACATGACAGTACCCTTAGCCTTTAAAAAGTTAAGTAGTTCTATAAAACTATTTTTGCGATACTTAGAAACCACCTGATCTTTAACTGTTTTATTAAAATATCTTAGAGTAAGCCATTTCCAGTATTTCATATCGCTTTCCGCAATGGTATCTCCTTGGATGACCCATTGAGTTTCATTCCAACCATTGTCGTGGGTGGTTTGATGATTCCATTGGTCTTCACTGTGCAGGGCATTGTATAACGGAAGCCCATAGGTGTTGATGATGTAATTATAATTGGGATTGGATGTAAAATCAGTTACTTTTCCTAAGATGCTATTTTTATCCATTTTGTTAATATCTTCATCACTGGAGTATTTTTGTGCTGCAAAACTACCCGGCGAAACCGATAGGATAAAAAGTTGCTTTTTAGTGGTCGTTTGCTTTAATTTTTTTTTAATGCCCTCAAAATACACGTTACCAAATCGGGATTGCGTTCCATCTAAAGCAAAGTTAACCATAGGCCCTTCAAAATCAAACGATTTTAAATCTTTTTCAATCATATCAGGCACAAGGCCTTCACTGGCTGTTGATAATCCAATAATAAGGCTCCCGGCGGGTTGTGTAAATTTTTTATAATAGTCATCTACATAGCCTTGAGAAAGAGCATAAACCATCGCTAAATAAAAGCTTATCAATACGCCCATAAAGACCAGTATTTTAATGAAGAATGATTTCATAGGCTTAAAACTGAAAGTAAATGAATGAGTTCTGCGAATGGATGGCACCTAACACTACCACCACCATATAGGCCAAATATATAGACCACCTTACCGTTCTTGAAGGTTTAGTGACCAATTCATAAATAGCATCGTTTCCTTTAACATAATGTATTGTTTGCACCATGATAATGAGCATAAAGCACAAACCAAGCTCAAAATAACTGCCCAAAATATTGATGTGTAACGTATCTATGGTTCCCATGTTTTTAAAATAGCCCAACGCATCGGCTATTGAAGGCGATCTGAAAAACACTAAAGGAATGCTTAAGCAAACTACCAAAGCACTCCAGCCCAATAAATCTATGACTTTTTGAGGGAGTTTTAAAGCTAAAAACAATTTTTTTCTGAAAGGATTCGTTACATACTCAACAATCAATAACAAGGCATTTAATAAGCCCCAAACCACAAAGGTCCAATTGGCCCCATGCCATAGCCCCACAATAAAAAACAAGACAAGGATGTTCCTTGTAATGTTAACAGGCGACCCCTTGGAGCCTCCCATAGGAATAAAAACATAATCTTTTAACCATTCCATGAGCGATATATGCCATCTGGTCCAAAACTGCCCAACGGTCGTTGAAAAGTATGGCCTGTTAAAATTTTGCATTAAATCAACGCCCATGGTCTTAGCGGCACCAATAGCAATGGCCGTGTAAGCAGAAAAATCGTAATAAATTTGAAATGCAAAGAAAAAAGCCGCAATATATAGGGGCAAGCCATGATTTAATTCAGGATCACCAAAAGCCGCATCTACATATAGGCCTAAACGATCGGCTACCACCACTTTTAAAAAAAGGCCCCAGGCAATCATAATCAAACCTTGCTTTATAGCCTCTATATTAACCAAAACCTTTTGTTTTAATTGTGGTAGTAAGCGCGCAGCTCTTTCAATAGGGCCTGCTACCAATTGAGGAAAAAATGACACATATAAGGCAAAATAACCAAAATGCTTTTCTGGTTGAATTTTTCCACGGTAAACATCGATGGTATAACTAATGGTTTGAAAGGTGTAAAAACTTATCCCCACTGGCAATAGCACCTGATTAAAATTATATGAACCCCTCGTTTCATTGGGTGAGATATTTAGGCCGAAAAACATGAAAATTTCTTGTACTGAGGTGGTAAAAAACGAAAAATATTTAAAGAACCCTAACATTCCTAAATTGATTAATACACTAAGGATTGCATAGTTTTTTTTGTGTGTTTTTGAAACTTTAACGATTTGTAAGGCACAAACATAATCGACTACCGTTGAAATTAAAAGAAGCAGGATTAATTCTGGCGTATGAAACATATAAAACACATAACTAGCTGCTAAAAGCCATAACCATCGATACTTGTGTGTAGTTAAATAAAAACCAATGAGTACAATGGGTAAAAAAATAAGAAATTCAAAAGAATTGAATAACATGTTTAGGTTTGTTATTTAAGGATTGGGCTTGTAAATTTAGTCTATTTTTTTTATTTGTTTAAAATATTAGTTTTAAAGTTAAATTTATGCGATGATTGGTGACTTTACAATTGACAATGTGCAATTGACAATTAACAATTGACAATTAACAATGTACAATTAACAATGAACAATTCAACGATTAAAAAGTTCAACGATTAAACAATACAACGACTAAAGAAAAAAGACCATATCGTTGCAAAAATGCTTTTATATGGCCTTA
>Ga0210020_1000979_pt1 | contig 26397 bp, 27 predicted proteins | sample CryGeymeta201514_FD_183980 | JGI IMG/M metagenome (GOLD analysis project Ga0210020, IMG submission 183980) | Groundwater microbial communities from Crystal Geyser aquifers in Utah, USA - Crystal Geyser metaG 2015-14 (SPAdes) (version 2) | ecosystem: Environmental > Aquatic > Deep subsurface >... | reverse complement strand
CCCTGGCCGCCTTCGGCGTGATTCGCGGTTTTTTGTTTCTGCTCGCCGGGCCCATGCGTAACTTGCAACAAGCCCATATGACCCTGGTCAAGACTCTGGCCGATGATCGTACCTTGCGGCGTTTCGCCATCGTTGTCGCCCTGGGTTTGGGCGCAGTCGTGCTGGTGGTTGCCGGTCCGGCGGCACGACCGGTGCTCGGTGGATTGCTCGGAGTGGACGCCCAGCTCCTCGACTATCTGCGCTGGTCTTTCGCGGCCTGTGCTTGTTTTCCGCTCCTTTATGCGGCCACCAATCTTTTGCGTGGCTGGTACGCCGGAGCGCACAAAACGGCACTTCTTGGCTATTCGACCCTGTTTAAATGTGCTTTTCTGCTGCTGGTCTGGTGGCCCCTGGTTCATTATCAGCCGCCTGCTTCCGGTATCGCCATCGGCATTGCCTTGCTGCTCTGTGCCGAAGGCCTTGAAGCTCTTTATTTGCGTGTTCAACGTCGGCGTCAGCTTGCGCAGATGCAGCTGCCGGTGCCAGAATAGTTGTATGTCAAAGGTTCAGAAACATCCTTGCGTCGATTGCAAAATGTGCCAGTGGTGTAGTGACGAACGCTGCCGCCTGTGTTTGAAAACCGGCTGCGGCAAGAAACTGAGCATCCGCGAGCAGATTGTGCGCTACGAGCGTTTGAATTCAGAAAACCTCAATAACCGTCAAACCGCAAACCCCGAAGACCGGGGCGACAACGCATAACCAGAGAGGGGAAATTCATATGTCCGTGGCAAAAATATCAAACCGGAAAAAATTCATCAGCGCTCTCTTGTTTTGCCTCTTTCTCTTGGTCCTGAGTGCACTTGCAGCCCAGGCGTTCGAGCCGATGCTGCCTCAGACGGACTCCGGCGTCGAAAATCTTCGCGGCTGGTTGATGAGTGAAAAGCTCGACGGGGTACGGGCGCGCTGGGATGGCAGTGAGCTCTGGTCGAAACATGGTGAGAAATTCACTCCGCCCGCAGAGTTTACCCGCAACCTGCCACCCTTCGCCCTTGAAGGCGAGTTGTGGGGCGGGCGCGGCACCTTTGAACAGACGGTGTCAATTGTCAGCCGCCGGCAAGCCCATGCCGGCTGGTTGGGGTTGCAGCTGGCAATTTTCGATGTCCCCGCGGCTGCGGGTGGCTTCCGTCAGCGGATTGAACAGGCGCGCGCCTGGTTTATCGCGCATCCCGCGAACTATGCTTTTGTAATTGACCAGATTCCGGTGCGTGATCGGGCCCAGGTGGAGCAAGAACTGCAACGAGTGGAAAAAATTGGCGGCGAAGGTCTCATCGTGCGGCGGCCCGATAGCCTCTACCGTGGCGGTCGCAGTGCCGAAATTCTCAAAGTCAAAACCTACCTCGATGCCGAGGCAAAGGTTATCGCCCACCTTCCCGGTCAGGGACGCAACCTCGGTCGGTTAGGAGCCCTGCTGGTAGAAGAAACCAACGGCACCCGCTTCAAAATCGGCACGGGATTTAGTGACGATCAGCGTAACAATCCGCCACCGCTGGGCAGCCTGATCACCTTCAAATTTTATGGCCGCTACCCTTCAGGTTTACCAAAATTCCCCGTTTTCCTGCGCGTAAGAATCGACAGTGCACTTTAAATCGCAACGCACGCCGCATTGCGGCGTCTTGTCATAATCGCCTTTTCCGCCCCGAGAAGGACTCAGTATTCTTTGTTATCGACCTTTTCAAAGTCGATGTGGATGTAGTAGAAACAGGCCGTGGTCAGCCTGGCCTGTTTGCAACTCGCTACGGGGGCGGTGACGTTTGCAAACTGGTAAAAACAGGGTAAGCTCACCGAGGAGTTTGAATATTCAGGAGTGGAGAGGGACGCTAAGAAGATAACCAACAACGGAAAAAGGGAGAATTTATGATCGGGTTCATTGTGCTGGGAGTAGTGTTGCTCTTAATCGCCTTGGTGGTGCTTTACGCCATCATTATCTACAACGGCTTTGTCAGCATGAAAAACCGCATTGACCGCGATTGGAGCAACATTGATGTCATGCTGAAGCAGCGCTTCGATGAATTGCCCAAACTGATCAAGGTGTGTGAAGGCTATATGCAGCACGAGCAACACACCCTTGAAGCTGTCATCAAGGCACGCTCTGCGGTTAATAATGCGGGCAGCGAAAACCAGCAATTGGCCGCCCAGAATGCTTTGACTGATACGCTTAAGTCATTGTTCATGGTTGTTGAACGCTACCCGGATTTGAAAGCCGACAAGGCTTTTCAACAGCTTTCCAACCGCATCAGCGAGCTTGAAGACCAGATCGCCGACCGGCGTGAGCTGGTCAACTCAGCGGTGACAATTTACAACACACGCCTGGATCAATTTCCCGATGTGTTCGTGGCCCGCTTGTTTAACTTCCCCCCTCGCACCCTGTGGAAAATCGATGCCGCCCATCGCCAGGATGTTGCGGTGAGCTTTTCCTCTCAATGAGGATGCTGCCAAGAAGGTTTTTGCGCTAAAGATCCGTCCGGCGCAGGTCGAAGAAAGAAGAGCTTTGTCTTTTGTTCGTCAGCAATTCGGCAGGCCATGATTCATGAGATGCTGACGCAACAAAGCTGCTTTTTTCTCGGATGTTCATATCTTGTGAACCTGGACGCGAAGGTTTTTTCAGTGTCTGTGCCCGATCACTACCGCCAACTGGGAATTGCATCTAGTGCTAGCCCGCGGGCCATTCGTGCGGCCTACCGCCGTCTTTTGATGCGTTATCATCCCGACACCAATGGCGGGCGGCGGGTGAACGAAACTCAGCTGTCTTTGGTGCTCGAAGCGGGACGTGTGCTGGGCAATCCCGAACTGCGCACCGCATATGACCGCAGGATGTTCGCTGACCGAAGTTCGTCGTACGCCGCAGTCACGGTTGATCCGCCTCGATCATTGAATTTGAGCGAAAATCTCAAACAACTTGGTGCCGGAGTTTTTCGACGTTGGGCCGATTTGCACCGCCGTTTTTTTAACGCCGAAAAAGCCGCGCAGTTTCATCAGGTGCGGCGTAAACACTCAGAGACCCAAGACCTTAAGTTTAATGAGCACCTGAATGCCGCAATACGTCAAACACATCGCGTCAATTATGAATTTCATGCCGATGGCGTCTGGCGCAGAAAAGACCCTGGTGTCAAAGCAAAACCAATGGCGACCTTGCATAAACGCGTTAGATTATGGTTGTTGTTGATCTTTGTTTTAAAATTGTGGCGGGAATAGTTATGAAGGGAGATCAGCGCCGAAAAAGCTGAGCGCTCTGCCAACGCATACGGCGCAGACTGCGCGCTCCGAAATGAAGGGAACAACTGGTTGATTCGGAAGTGTGGCCGGTTAAGCACCGCAAAAATTTTCTCAGCATGGCATTATGTCCAGAAAAGGCAGTTTTGATCGATTAGAAATCCCGTGGATAAAGCGTGCGGAACATAATGCAGCCCCTGGTTCCGGTCAAGAAGATTTTTTGCTAAAATACTGTTATTAAATGGAAAACCGCTGCAACATCGGCTGGAATGACCTGCCCAGACGTCATTTTTTTTGTCAGACATCCGTGCCAGCCGGAAACAAAACTTTGTTTTTCCCCACTTAACCCCTGTCCGGAGGATTCCGATGAACAGTGTCCCTGAAAATCGGCGTAAAATGTGCGAACTGCAGGCCGCCGGCCTGATGGAAGAGATGGATCAACTCAGCAATAACCCGGCCTTTGTGTGTGGCAAATGTCGCCGTAAGGCCAACCTTGCCGAGGCTTTGCATAACCCCCTGCCGCTGAAAAAATCGGCGGGAGATAATTTTTGGGGATGACATAAGCCCAAAGCACCAACGCAAAACGCCTCTGCGGTCGATTGAGCGCAGAGGCGTTTTGCGTTGAAAAAATTGCTGCTACATCTCAGCTGCCACCGTAGCTGTGCAGTCCCGACAGTACCAGATTCACTCCCAGGTAACAGAAGATCGTGGCGGCAAAGCCAATGATCGAAAGCCAGGCGGCACGCCGTCCAACCCAGCCGCGGGTAAAACGGGCATGGAGGAAAGCGGCATAGATAAACCAGACAATCAGGCTCCAGGTTTCTTTGGGATCCCAGCTCCAGTAAGTGCCCCAGGCATAGTTGGCCCAGGCGGCACCAGTAATAATTCCCAGGGTCAAAAGCGGAAAACCGATCATAATCGCACGGTAGTTGATATCATCCAAAACCCGTGCGCTGGGGAAGACCCCCAGGATACCGCCGATGGGCGAATTTTCGGCTTTCTCTTCTTTGCCGACCTTGATCAAATACATGATCGATACGCCGCAAGCCACCGCAAAGGCAGCGTAGCCCAGAAAGCAGGTAATAACATGGTAGGTCAGCCAGTTGCTTTGCAGCGCGGGCACCAGGGGATCAATGGAGGCACTTAAGCCGAATTGGGCCCAGATCATGCCAAAAAAGGCAAAGGGGATAACAAAGGCTCCCATGGCGGGCTGCTTGTATTTCCAGTCGACCAGCAAATAAATCAGCAAAATTGACCAAGCGAAAAAAACCACAGATTCGTACAGATTGGTCAATGGCGCACGCCCATCCCCCCCCAGCAGTTGATAAGACTCATACCAGCGCAGGCCCAATGCCAGGGTGTTGGCGAGAAAACCACCTACCGCGACCAGCTTGGCAAGTACAGCTACGGCAGAGCTGCGCGTAACGACAAAGGCAATATAGATAACCATCGCGGTAAAATAGGCGAAGGTGGTAACGTTGAAAAATAAATTACTGTCCATTGCGTGCTCTCCTTGCCTCTTCAGGCTTTGTTTTCGATCGTTGTTTCGATCTGCTTGATAAGGTCTTCAAATCTCATGGCGAAGGCCGCCTGGTTGCGGTGAGCATTGGCGGCAACCTGCACCAGGGTCTTGCCCTTTTCTTCACGCAGACGCACCCACAGGCGACGGTGAGAGAAGAAAAAGGCCCCCATGGAACCGAACACCATCATGAAGCAACCCGTCCATACCACCCAGACTCCTGGATCTTTAGCCACTTGCAAGCCGGTGTATTGCGGCTGATTGTACCCCTTGAGGGCAAAACTGAAATCGCCACCCCGACGTGCATCGAACTGGGGGAAGTTCTGCATAATTACAAAGGGCGTACGGTGGGTTCCGTCGGGGGCATCGACATGCAGGCGGGCAGCCGGACCGAAGCGATCGTAATTGGGGGTGAAGTCATCGACGGAAAAACTGAAACCACGGGCCAGCTGATTTTTTTTGCCTTGCGCGGTGGTCACCTGAACCTTTTCCCCCGTCTGATTGTCGGTCACCTCTAGCTCAAAGGTTCCCGTTCCGGCCGGGCCGTAGCTCGACTGGTAAAAGGTAATCCCTTTATAGCTCAGAGGATGATTGACCTCGATCTTTTTCTTGAGAACCTCCTTGCCGCCATCAAGGACTACCAGTTCACTGCTGTAAGTTTTGGGGCGCTGAGTTCCGGCATAATAGACTACATCAAAATCATCGCAGCGCACCGAAAAACCCAGCTCAATGGGAGTTTCACCGCCGCGTGGCCAGACCTGACTGATGGAAGTCCCCTCGACAATATTGACATAAGCCTTGTAGCCCCAAACGGTGCCAACCATGGCACCAACCATAATCACCAGAATTGACAGGTGGGTCATATAGGCACCAAAACGCGAATAAATGCCGCCCTGGGCAAAAAGATGCACGGCGCCATCGGCTTTGGTTTCAACGGGTTTGGCAAAATGGCTCTTGATGGTTGCATTCAAACGCGGTAGCAGGCTGGCGATCGATTCTTTCGTGCTGAATTCGCCTTTATTGGCCGAGTTTTTAAAAGTGGCGTCACTGGCGATCAGCTGCGGGCTGACGACAAATTTCCAGGCCCGGGGAAAGTTTTTGATCGAACAGCAAATTAGGTTGACGCTGAAAAGACCGAGCAAGCCGACAAACCACCAGGAGTGATACATATCGGTAAACTGAAGTTTGGTGAAAAGCTCGTAGTTAGATTGGCCATACTCGCGAATATACTCCTCAGCCGATCCCCCCTGCTGAATAACGGTGCCAATAATCGAGGTCACCGAAAGGAGCAGTAAAATAAGAATTGTTAGTTTCAGGGAACAGAAAAAATCCCAGACGCTATCTACAAATGTCGTTTTTTTGGTATTCAAGGTGCGATATCTCCGTGGGTTAATACAGACGACCCCGCTCAAATATGACAAACCTCGTCATAATATCCGGGGCGGGACAGAGCGTCAACCTGCTAGGGTGAGATATCTCAGATGATAAGAATGGTCGTGCGGATCTGCTCAAGGCGCAGGGGGAGTTGCCCATTCTGGGTTGGCAGCTGCTGCACAACCAGAATAAATGGAGCCAGTTGAACCGGCTTGGCACAGCGAAAAAGCGGGGCGTAACTGCGTGATCCCGACCAAGCCAATAGCTGGCCTCGGCTGAGACTAAATAGTTGAGAATCTGCCTGGGTCTGACTTGTCGAATGGCTGTGATGGCAAAAATCTGCCAGAGAAGGAAGCTCTTCCCTTTCAAAGGACAGGGGGTGGCAACTTGTGACCAAGGCCGAATTTGATTCATCTGTCAACGGGGTTTCATAACAGTGCAAAGCACACTGTAGACTGCCACTACTCAAAATAATAAAGAGCAGCCCAAGCACAAAGATCAGATGACGTAACGGGGCTTCAAGCATAAAAACAGACAGGTCTCCCAAATAAAACGAGCCGCGACACTATAAACGTCCTGCGCCTTTCCTGCAAGCGCAATGCCGATTCGCTGGTATTTTTGCTATTCTGAAGGCACGCAGGGTTTCCAGGGTGGGAAATTATGCGGCCTCACGTCTTGTGGTGCTCAGAGTCCTGCCTCAGCCAGGCCTTCAATCAGTTCACGTTGCCTTGCACTCAGGGTTTGAGGCACGCTGACCTGGATCACCGCATAGAGATCGCCCGCAGGTTTCGTCGACGATTGCGGTACGCCAAAACCGCGCAGACGAATTTTACTCCCTGGCTGCATGCCCGCCGCAATTTTCACGCGTTTATTGCCTTTCAGGGTGGGAACCTCAACGCTGGTTCCTAAACATATCTGGCTGAAGGGCAGGGGGACATCAACCAGCAGATCACGATCTTCACGACGAAACACGGGGTCGGCGTCGATATGAACCTGCAGGAAGAGATCGCCCGGCTTACCACCGGCCGGTGCTTCCCCGCCCTTGCCGACAACGCGTAACTTGGCACCTTCTTCAATCCCCGCGGGAATGCGGACATTAATCTGTTCCACCCGCTGATCGCTACGATAATCGACCCGCCGTTCGCCCCCTTGGATGGCCGTACGCAGGGGGACACTGATTTCCATCGAATAATCCTGTCCCTTCAGTGGCGGCCGATGGATTCGCCCGCGTGCACCCCCGCGGCCACGTCCGCCACCAAACAACTGACTAAAAATATCCTCAGCACCTCCACCGCCAAACAAATCGCCCAGGTCAACATTGCGAAAGATATCTTCCTGAGTGTATCGTTGATGGAAGCCGCTTTCACCGAAGTTGTCATACTGTTTACGCTTTTCAGCATCAGACAGTACCGCGTAGGCTTCGGTAATTTCTTTAAAACGTTCTTCAGCGGCTTTATCGCCGGGATTGCGGTCGGGATGGTAGGTCTGGGCCAGTTTGCGATAGGCTTTTTTGAGAGCTGCCGGTTCAACGGTGCGTTCAACACCCAAAGTTTTATAGTAATCTTTTGCCATATATGGTTTATTCCACCTCAAGAGGATTAAGGGCACAAATCAATTTCGTAACGGCTTAACGAGCAGTGCCCGGGCCAGCTATGGAGCGAGTCTCTGGCGCCCGAATGGCGACAGCTGATCTCCATGGAGGGGTTTATGCGGCCCGTGGCAGGGGGCTCTTGAACCCTGCGTCTACCATGCTGAAGAGATACTCAACGGCTAACTATAAAAACCGCGGCGGTTGCCGTCAAGCAGCATTCTGCATTTGACGCTCAATAATCTCGCCGTTAGTATGCGGCAAGGCTGGCGCAGGGCAGCCGATCCAAGGAGCAGAAATTATGAAAATTGTCGTTATGGGAGCAGGCATTTCCGGTTTATCGACTGCCATCGCCATTGAACGCCTGGCGGCCCGGCAGGAATTGACGGTTGAGCTTGTGGTGCTGGAAAAAAATTCCCGCAGCGGCGGCAAAATTTTCAGTATTAAGGAAGAAGGGTATATGTGTGAATGGGGGCCCAACGGCTTTCTCGACAACAAACCCATGACCCTGGAACTTTGTGCACAGCTGGGAATCACTGACCGACTGCTGCGTTCTGACGACAACGCGCGTAAGCGCTTTATTTATGCCGCGGATCAATTGCACCGCCTGCCGGAAAATGGCCCGTCTTTTCTCCGGTCAAAATTGCTCAGCTGGCCGGGTAAAATGCGTTTGGCGGCTGAAATGATGATTCCGCCCAAACGCGATGGCGAAGATGAAACTCTGGCCAATTTTGCCCGCCGTCGCCTCGGCAGTGAAGCCCTTGAAAGGCTCATCGGTCCGATGGTGTCCGGCATTTTTGCCGGTGATCCCGAAACCATGAGCCTGCAGAGCTGTTTTCCGCGTATTTATCAACTGGAACAGGAGTATGGTGGGCTGCTCAAGGCCATGATCAAACTGGGGAAAAAGAAGCGCGCTGAGCGCAAGGCGGGCAAACAGGTGGCCAGTGCCGCGGGGCCGGGGGGCGTACTGACCTCCTTTTCTGGCGGCATCCAGGAGCTTACCGACGCCCTGAGTCAGCAGCTGAAAGGCGAAATCCGGACTCACAGCGGGGTGACGCGTATCGCGCCGCGCGCCGAGGGTTTCTTGCTGAGTCTTGAAGATGGCAGCCAACTGGAAACGGAACTTTTGATCAGCAGCACTCCGGCCCATGCCCTGGCGGAAATACTCGCCCCGACCGATAAAAGTGCCGCCGAGCTCTTAGCTCAGATTCCCTATGCGCCGATGAATGTGGTGTGTTTTGGTTACGAGCGCAAAAAGATCAGCCGTGACCTTGCCGGTTTCGGCTACCTGATCGCCAAAGGTGAACACCGTCATACTCTGGGAACCCTGTGGGATTCAAGCATCTTTCCCAACCGCGCACCGGAGGGGCAGGTGTTGTTGCGTTCCATGCACGGCGGGGCGACCAACCCGGCCGCCGCCCTCATGAGCACTACCGAGATCAGACAGTGCGTCATGGACGATCTGCGGCGGATTATGGGCATTGAGGCTGAGCCCGACTTTGTGCGAATTTTCCGCCACGAGCGCGCCATTCCTCAATATACTCCCGGTCACGCGGCACGGGTGGCCCAATTGACCCAGCGGCTGCAGACGTTTGAGGGATTTTTTCTCACCGGCAACGCTTTTTCCGGCGTAGGTATCAACGATTGTGTCAATGCCTCAAATCAGGTGGCGGAGAAAGTCATCGCCGAACTGCGCAAGCGCCAACCGCCGTCGCTATCCGCATAAAAGGGCGGTTAAGCTAAGGCGATCATTGCGCGGAACTCTCCTTGAGTTTAGTCCTTTGGGTTAACCTGCGCCTCGTTTGACGTCTCCTCAACCCCAAAAACCTGCGCCTCAATCTCCGCCGCCATAACCTTGAGGGGCGAATGCTCAACGAAGCGAAGCCCCCCCGACTGGGTATTTTCAATCACCGAGATCGGCCCGGTATGTTCCTGCTGAATCTCCTCGACGGCCTCGCCCAAGTGGATCACCACCCCTTCCATCAAGCGGCCAAGAATATTAATTTTGGGATTGGCGGTCGGATGTTCGGATGTGCGGAAAGTTTCCAGCTCGGCATCGATCTGAACTTTTTCCTGCTCCAGGTAGACTTTACGTTCGGTCAGCAGGCTGATGCGCAGCTCGATGGCCTCCTGCAAGGCCTTACGCAGCCCAGTGCGCCCGGACAGCGGACCCAGGGCGGCACCAATGCGCTGAATTTGTAGATTGTAGCTGCGTTGTTTGTAACGCAGCTCTTTTAAACGATCGGCTTCGGGGAAGTAAACGCCCGCGGTCAAAAGGGTGCGCAGACCCGACACTGCGCCGATGACGCGCGCCTCGATCCCATCGAGAGCCACGGTTTCGCCGCCAATAATTGCGCCGCGCTCCAGCACAATGGCGCGGGTGGCCTTGACGGTACTGTTCCGTATTTCACGCGCCACATTGACCGTGCCATAGCATTGCACCTCGACCTGGTTCAAATACCCGGCCGTTAAATCTCCCCGACATTTGATTGTTCCGATATCCAGGCCCGCCATGCCCCCGATCTGAACCGGCCCTCCGGCCTCCAGGTGGCAGGCGCCCACTGAGCCGGTGACACGAATCCCCTTACTGGCGCGAATATGAAAATCGTCGAGGACATCACCTTTTATTTCGACAAAACCGTTAAAATCAATATTACCGACACTGAGATCAACGTCGCCGCTGACGACAAATTCTTCCGCAATGCTTAGAACGCGACCATCAAAGACCACGCGCCCGGCCCGGGTTGCCAGGGCTTTTTGGCCGTCAGGCGTGAATTCGATGCCTTCGCCGGGCAGAGCTTCAAGAGCTTTGCCCATCAGCGCCGGAATCGGCAGGCCATTGACGGTTTTCCCCGGGTTCCCTGCTTGCGGCGGGTGAATAATGCCAACCTGCTGCCCCGCTTCAACGTTAGTAAAGGTGTGGCGGGTGCGTAAATCAACGTAGCCCTTGTCATCTTCGGTGAATTCGGCCTCGCTGCTGCTGGTTTTAACTGTCAGTTCCAACCAGCCATCCTTGCCGGCGCCGGGGGGAGTTCCCTGGGCCAGGAGGACATTTTCCTGATTGATCCCCATGGCCGCTTTGCTGCAAAATTTGGCGATTTCCTCCAGATCAAGATTTTCCTTGACGCCGTTTTTAGCGAGCAGTTCAATGAGCTCGGAGGGGGCAATGGTATTCTCGGCGTCAAAAACAGTGATAGCGGCGGTTAAACGCAGCTGAGCGTCACCGGTTTGCAGGTGCAAAACATAGGCAGGAGTTTTCTTCTCTGCCAGAATTTTGACACCAATCTCTACCTTGTCATCAGGCCGCTTGTTTTGCGCCATCGGAAATCATCCGTCCGTCGGAAAATGTGTCAAAAAAACCCAACACTGTCTCAATAGACAGTGTACCGCGATGTGATAGCAAAGTTCGCGCCACACATACTAATCGACCTGGGCGGCAGAAAAATTGAGGAGACTTGAACTGCGCGCTTCGACTTGACCCCTAGTGGACAGATGACTATGCTCCATGCCATTCGAGTAACACGAGCCCTCTTCCGTTCTGGTTTCATCATCCCCGGGGATTGGTATGTCGTCCATCCGTGAACGTTTTGAAAAAGATCTGGCCGCAGTCGATTGGAAGGCCTTACGCATTCATGTCCAGCGCGATGCCTTGATTCTGGTTGCCGCCCAGCTCAACCTGGTGGACGTGGCAACCTGTGTGGCGGCCGATGATAGTCACATTGTCGCGACATGGATCGAAGACGGCCTGCTGAAAAAGCCTTCGGTCGCCCAATTGGCGAGCTGGGAACTCCATCTCGATAAGCCTTTCCGCATGCTGATTGCCGCCCCCTACATTCTGATTCAGGATCTTGATCATGCCTGAGAAGTTTGTTGCTCAGTTGGTCGACTATCGCCGACCCCAGGTTTTTAATCCCTGGGGGCAGCGAGATTTCGCGCACGATAAGGACGACCAGGGGCCTGCCATTCGACGGCGTCAGCTGCAATCCTATCTGCACGAACGTCTCGGCAAGGCCCATATTTTGCTTCTCGCCGAGGCCATCGGTTACCAGGGTGGCCATTTCAGCGGCATTCCCATGACCAGCGAGCGTCTGTTGCTTGGCGGCCTGCGGCATAAAGGCCTTGACCCCCAGCAGGTCTTTGTCCCCAGCCCTGAGCGCACCAGTCTGCCCAGCCTCAAACCCGAAGGTTTCACCGAACCAACCGCCACCATCGTCTGGGGATTTTTCCACCAACAGGGCATCGATCCGCGTTGTGTGCTCTTGTGGAATGCCTTTCCCTGGCACCCTTACCACCCCGAAAAGGGGCTGCTCAGTAATCGCACCCCCAGCCAGCAGGAACTGGAGGCCGGTGGGCAGATTCTTCACCACCTGCTAACCCTGAGTCCGTTTCGCACAATTATTGCCGTTGGGCGCAAAGCCGCCCTCCAGCTTGAGATTTCAGGCATCAGGGCCCAGGAGGTGCGCCACCCGGCCAATGGCGGCGCCGGACTTTTTCGTGACCAGTTAAGCAAACAACTGGCGCGCGCTTAAGGCCGTCTACTCCGCTTGGCCCCCTGGCCTTGCCCTCTCCGGGTGGTGGCTTCGGACAAAAGTCGCCGCCCTGATTGCACCGACACATTTTTTAGCTAAGCTTCTTTGTACCTTTTGCGCTAACTCTACACGATGCAGAGCCCGAGGTCGCCATGAACGGCGACTGCCAAGCGCAAGGGGAGATTCAAACGGCCCGTGGACTGGGGGGTCTGGGCTCGGTGACGACAGAGCCCAGGAGATACTCTTTGCGTAACTGTTCAGCAAAATCCAGCCGAGGCAAAACCATGAAAGAGACACAAAACCTGAAAATACTCATTGCCGAAGATAACCCTCTGGAGCAGGCGACCCTTAAAAAGATGCTCGAACATCTTGGCTGCCGGGTCTGGGCCGTCGGCACCGGACAAAAGGCGGTCAAAGAGTTTGTGACCCGCGCTTTCGACCTGGTGTTGCTGGATATCATGATGCCCGAAATGGACGGTTTTGCGGCCGCCCGCCTGATTCGCGAACGCGAACGCGTGACGGCCGACAACACCCCGCTGGTGGCCCTGACGTCTTGTTCCTTAAGTGCGATTGAAACTCACTGTCATGAGGCCGACATGGATGGCTATCTGGCTAAGCCGGTGGAAAAAGACAAGCTGATTTCTATGTTGAAACACCTGGGATTGATCCAGTCCGTGCTGCACCCCGCCCAGCTGGATGCACATATCGAGACATTGCCCCCCGCTGAAGGTGACCAGACCCCCATCTTCGCCCCGCAACGCATTCTGGCAAACCTGGCGAATGATGGAGACCTGCTGCGCGAACTGGTCGATATGTATCTGCTCGGCTTTGCCAGTCAGCCGGACGAGCTGGCAGAACTGCTGGCAGATGGTGAATTAGACGCCATCAGGGCCAATGCGCACGGACTCAAGGGCGTGACCGCCAATCTCGGCGGGTTGCGCCTGGCGGCGATGGCCGAAGACATTCAGCAGCTTTGCCAACAAGGCGTCAGACCCGACCCCCATAAATTTGCCGCGCCCTTGCGCCAGGAAGGGCAGGCGTTTCTGCTCGCCCTTAAACAGATCGATTGGTCAAAGTTAACCAACACGTCAGCGAGCGCGGAGGGTTTCGACGCATGAATGCCAAGCCGACGGTCGCCTCATCTTCGCCCGCAGTTCTGTTTGATCCGACGGCATTGCTCGAACGCCTCGAAGGCGATCACGAATTTGCCCAGGAAATTCTAAACGATTCGGTTGACGAAATTCTTGCGTTTGTCGCTCAACTCAAGAGTGACTGTGCCAGTCTGAATGCCGAGGAGTTGTGCCATAGCGCCCATACTCTCAAGGGCATGGCCGCCAACATCGGGGCCCTGGCTCTGCGCGAGGAAGCGTATCAGATTGAAACCTGCGCGCGCGCCCAAGATCTTGAAAAGATCCACCAGCTCTTACCGGCGCTCGAAGACATTGCCACTCGAACCCTTCTCCAGATTCGGGGGACAAACCTATGCCCACCAAAACCATCCTGATTGTCGACGATGAACCCCTGAGCATCCGCATTTTGCAGCATCAGCTTGAAGCCGAATATAAAATTCTGTTGGCACAAAGCGGTGAAGAAGCGCTTAAAATGCTGTCTTATGCCATCCCCGAGATTATTCTTCTTGATATTCTCATGCCCGACATGGACGGCTACGCCCTCTACCGCAAAATTCGCCAACAACCAGAGCTCGGGGAAATCCCCATTCTCTTTGTAACCTGCCTTGAAAATCAGGAAAGCGAGGCCGAAGGTCTGGCCCTGGGTGCCAGTGACTACATCCACAAACCCTTTCAGCCTGACTTGGTGCGTCTGCGGGTTAAAAACCATCTGGCCCTGCACGATCAACGGAAATTACTGCTCAGGAAAAATGCACAGCTTGAAAAATTGAACATCCAGCTCCAGCAGACCACCGCTCAAGTCAAGCTGCTTGAAGGAATTATTCCAATATGTTCTTATTGTCACAAGATCCGCGACGATCAGAATATCTGGAAGCAGCTGGAAATGTATATCTGCGAACATTCTGATGCCTGCTTCAGCCATGGCATCTGTCCCGATTGCCTGGCAATTCAACGCCAGAGCATCAAAAACAAGCAGAAATCTAAACCTGATTCCATGTGAGTTGCTGTGAAAATACTGATCGCCGAAGATGACAAAATTTCACGCAAAATGTTGTGCAAAATTTTCAGTGAGCAGCAGGATGAAATTTTCGCCGCCGTTGATGGCCACCAGGCTTGGGACATTTTGCAAGAGCCCGCGCATCCGCGCCTGCTGATTCTCGATTGGTTGATGCCGGGCAAAAGCGGCGTTGAAATTGTCAACCAACTGCGTCAACGTGAAAATGGGCATGAGTACTACGTGATTATCCTGACCTCGATGGATCGCAATGAAGACACCATCTACGCCCTGGAGCAGGGCGCGAACGACTTTGTCACCAAACCCTTTGACACCGGTACTCTGCGGGCACGGGTTAATGTTGGCCGCCGCGTCGTTGCCCTGCATGAAACCCTGAATGAAAAAATGCGCCTGCTCACAGAGGCCAACGCCACCATTTCGCGTTTAGCCTCAACCGATGAGCTGACGGGATTGTACAATCGGCGTTTTTTCAACCAGGCCCTGGAAAAAGCTATCAGTGCCGGTCAACGCCACCACCTGAACGCGGCCTTGATTATGGCTGATCTTGACCATTTCAAGCGCGTGAACGATGAGCATGGTCACGACTGTGGCGACCAGGTGCTGAAAATTTTTGCCACGACCCTGCGTGCGACTATCCGCCAGGAAGATATTGCGGCTCGCTGGGGCGGCGAGGAATTTATTCTGTTGTTGCCCCACACGCCCCTGGTCGGGGCTCAAACCCTAGCAGAACGCCTGCGGCAGAGGTTTACCCAGGAATGTCGTGATCAAACATCCCTTGCGGTCAGCGCCAGTTTTGGCGTGACCGAGATTCTCCCCGGTGAAAAGAGCGCGCCGGTATTGCTGCGTGCCGACCAAGCACTGTATCGCGCCAAAGACGCCGGGCGTAACTGCGTCGTCAGCGTCGCGCAAAAGGATGAAATTAAATGGCCCAGCTAACCCTGGATAAACTTGAACCCGGCATGAGACTCACCGCCGACGTTTGCGACAAAAAGGGCCGCCTGCTCCTCGCCCGGGGGTGTGAACTTGAATCCCGCCACCTGATTATTTTCCGTACCTGGGGCATCAGCAGTGTCGAGGTTTCGAGCGGCGAAACGCAGATGGATCTCCCCGAGGCAGGCGATGTATCCGTGGCGCAGATCGTCAGAGCCCGTCAGCAGTTGCTGCCCCTTTATCGCCACAATAAGCTTGAAGATCCTCTGATCGCTGCGCTCTTCAAACTGGCGGTTACCCGAAAGGCCAAACATGTTCGTTGAGAAAAACCGCCCCTTAAGCCTCAATGAACTTTTGCGCAAGACCAGCACTATCTGTTCGCTGCCCCTCTTTTACGACCGTCTCAATGAAGCCATCAATCACCCGCGCAGTTCCCTGGCCGATATCGGTAAAATTATCAGTGAGGATCAGGGATTGAGCACGCGTCTGCTGCGGCTGGCTAACAGCCCGATTTTTGGCTACCACGCACGCATCGATTCGATTACCCGTGCCCTGACCCTCATCGGCACGCAGCAACTGCGCGACCTGGCCCTCTCTATTTCGATTATGGGAACCTTTAAGGACATCCCGGAAGATCTCCTCAGCATGCAGTCATTCTGGAAACATTCCATCGCCTGCGGTATTTTTTCGCGCAATCTGGCGATGCTGCGCCGTGAGGTTAACCCTGAGCGTTTCTTCCTGGCCGGTATGCTGCACGATCTGGGCTTGCTGGTCATTGCTACGGTTATGCCGCAATTGAGCAAAACCCTGTTGCAAGAGCGTCAGGATCAACAACAGCTGCTCAGTCTGGTCGAACAGCAGACCCTGGGTTACGACCACGCCACCGTCGGTGGAGCTCTGCTGGAAATGTGGAAAATTCCCCTCAACCTGTCCGAGCCGGTCGCCTGTCACCACAACCCCGACGCGGCGCTAAAATATGCCCTTGAAGCAGCAATTATTCATATCGCCGATATCTTCTGTCATGCCTTTGAACTGGGAGCCGCACCTGGCTGGCCGGTACCGATTCTCAACAAGCCGGCCTGGCAACGTCTGGATATCCGTCTGGCCCAACTGGAACCCCTGCTCGACCAGTCATTTGAACAGATTGATGAAACTCTGGCGATTCTGACCGAGGCGCCATGACGCGCCCCAAAACACCCGTGGCTGCGACTGAACAGATTCTGCGCGAGCGTAATCTGTATCTTGAAGAAGCTAATCGGCAGTATGTGAGCCTGTTGGATACCCTGGCCACCAGTCGTGGTTTTCAGCAGGAACTGGCCCATGCCGAAACCAGCCATGGTATCTACACCGCCACTCTGACCCAGATCGATCGCTTTCTGCCCTTTGAAGCCATCGGCTGTCTGCATGCCGATGCCGATGGCGCTTTTGTTCTCGATGCGACATCCCCCTTCGACGAAACAGCCCGGCTGCAAGAAGAAACCGACAACAGCATCATGAACGGGGCCTTCGCCTGGGCTCTGGATCGCAATCAGCCGATGATAACCCCCAGTCGGCAGGGGGCGTTGATCCTTCTCCACGCAATTTCGACTTACAAAAATGTCTACGGTATGTTTATTGGCCTGTTGCCCCTCGAAACCGAACACCTGGATGCCACCCTGCAGAATGTCTTGACAATTATTTTGTATACCGCGGCCAACGCTCTGGAAAGTCTGGGGTATCGAACGCAGTTACGCCAGCATCTGGCAACCCTCGAAGAGCGGGTCGGCGAGCGTACCGCAGAATTAAGCGCGGCCCTGCAGCGGGCCGAAGGGGCCAATAAAGCGAAGGGGGATTTCCTTGCGACCGTGAGTCATGAAATCCGCACGCCGATGAATGGGGTTGTCGGCATGACCAGTTTGCTGCTGGACAGCCAGCTGAGCGAAGACCAGCGCGAATACGCTGAGGCCATCCGCATTAGCGGCGAAAGCCTGATGAGCCTGATCAATGACGTGCTCGATTTTTCCAAAATTGAAAGCGGACAGCTCGAACTCGACGAGCAGACCTTTGATCTGCGGCAACTGTTGCAAAATTGTGAACGCATGGTGCAAAGCCGGGTCAAGGCCGCCGGGCTGTGTCTGCAATGGCGCACTGCACCCGGGGTTCCGCAAAACTTGCGCGGCGACAGCGGTCGGTTGCGTCAGATCCTGCTCAACCTTTTTGGCAATGCAATAAAATTCACTCCCGCCGGGAAGATTGACGTTCAGGTTGAATTAGCGGAGAGTTTTGAAGATTTTCTGGTGCTGAAATTTCTGGTCAGAGATAGCGGTGTTGGGATAGCAGTTGCCCGCCAAACCGCGATTTTCGAACCCTTCACTCAGGCTGATGGTTCAACAACACGCAAATATGGTGGTACCGGTCTGGGGCTGGCCATCTGTCGCCAACTGGTGGAACTGATGCACGGTGAAATCGGCGTGATCAGCGCGCCGGGGGAAGGTGCGACCTTCTGGTTTACCGCCCGCTTCAGTTATCCCCACGCCGCCGTCCCCGCACCCGGGGTAAGCATCCTTCCTACGTCCCTGGCTTCATCGCAGACGCCATGCGTACCGCAACCCGACATTCAGGCCCGAATTCTGCTGGTTGAAGATAATCTCATCAATCAGAAAGTGGCTCTGCGCATGCTGAGTAAATGGGGATACAACGCTGATGTCGCCTCTGACGGCCGTAAAGCGGTTGAGGCGTTGCAGCAGAAAAACTACGATCTGGTACTGATGGATTGCATGATGCCCGAAATGGACGGTTTTGCCGCCACCCGGCTGATCCGCGACCCGTCATCGGCGGTATCTAACCACCGGGTGCCGATTGTCGCCATGACTGCCAATGCTATGAAAGGCGACCGCGAAAAGTGCCTGCAGAGTGGCATGGATGATTACCTGGCCAAACCGATCGACCGCGAAGAATTGGCGCAAATGTTGGTGAAATGGTTGGGCTCGGGAGAGAAATAATCAGAAACCGGGCGGGTACGGGGTTCAGAAAAACCGGGCGAAAGACCGGGCGGGCACAAGGCCCGCCCCTATCGGGGTTCAAACACCTTATCTCATTTACGTCGGAACAGATCGGTTTTAAGGCTGGAAACCCGGTCGAGAAACAGATAACCATCCAGGTGATCCAGCTCGTGCTGGATGGCAATGGCCTCAAACCCTTCAGCCCTGATCACCTGCTGCCGACCGTCCGCATCCAGAAACTGCACTACCACCTTTTCGGCGCGTTGCACATTGCCGGTATAATCGGGCACCGACATACAGCCTTCGCGCACCTGGGTCGAGCCTTCCTTCGCGATAATTTTTGGGTTAACCATCTGCAACAGACCGTGATTCATTTGTTTTTTCCCCAGTTTGCTGGGAGAAACATCCACCACCACTGCACGCCGGGTGTCACCAATCTGCGGCGCGGCGACGCCGACAGAATGTCCGGCGGCGACCATGGTATCGACCAGATCCTGCAACAACTCTTCGACAGTCACGTCCCAATCAAGAATCGGGGTGCAGACTGCTTTCAAAAGCGGGTGCGGGTAGAGCAAAACTTCGCGCACGGCCATTTTAATTAAAGCTCCACCGAGGTAATCGAACGCACCGAAATATCGACCTTCAGTTCCTGCTTCAAGGCCAGCATCCAGCTTTCGACTTCTTCGCTTTCGATGCCCTCAGGCAGTAGGGCTTCAATCATCATCACGTAGACGGGTGAACTTTTATCTCCGATAAGTTTGGTATTCAGATCGGTAATATTGATGGAACGCTTACCCAGTTCATGGGCCACCCGATAAACGATCCCCGGCTTGTCGGCGCCATAAACCGAAATCATGCAGATTTCTCCCGCAAGATCCGGGCGCTCTTCACCCCCCGGCTTGAGAGTGCGCACAAAGACCGACAAATCTTTCTGAACCAGGGGCGCAAAAGCCTCCATCAGCACGGCTTTGTCGCTGATTTCGGGATGGGAAACAATCAGAATCATCGAAAACTGCCCCCCCAGAATCGAACAGCTGCTGTCGGCAATATTGCACCCACTCTGATACAAAATTTTGGTCACTTCGGCGACAATGCCGGCACGATCCCGCCCAATAATGGTCAGCGCAAAATGGCTCATGGATGATCTCCCACAAAATTAATAGAGGAATGTCTCTGTGTAATTAGTTGTTTGGAAAAAATGTCAATTTTTTCTGGTTTTCATTCGTGTCCATTCGTGGTTCCAATGTCTTCGGATGGGATTTTTCTCTACTTGTAACACAACCACAGTTTTGCTCGAAAGCCCTTAGATCCCGCGAGAAGAAAAAAGGGGAGGGCCGCGACCGCCCTCTAAACGCTCACCAATCACCTGAGCATCTGCTCCCGGTTTTACCGCTTTTTTTCCTGCGCTGAATGTGCTACACCAGCGCCCTATGGCACTTGTCTCCCTGAATAATTTATCCCTGGCCTTTGGTGGCGCGGCGCTGTTAGATCAAGCGACGCTGCAAGTTGCCCCGCGCGAGCGCATCGCCTTAATCGGGCGCAACGGCTGCGGTAAATCGACCCTCTTGCGCCTGTTGAATAATGAAATCACGCCCGACAGCGGCGAGGTCATGCGGCAGCAGGGCTTGCACAGCGCCTTGTTGCAGCAGGATGTGCCCCTCGCCTTTCCCGGTACGGTGGCCGAAGCCGTGGTCAGGCTCAGCCCGGGGCATGAGCAGGCTGGACGGCTCGAAGAACTGCTGTCGCGCCTTGATCTTGATCCGCTTTTGCCTGTGGCCAAACTCTCAGGCGGGGTCAAACGTCGGGTGCTGCTGGCGGCCGCCCTGTTTGGCGAGCCCGATCTGCTGCTTCTCGATGAACCCACCAACCATCTCGACATTGATTCCATTTTGTGGCTTGAACAGTTCCTCAAGCGGCTGCCGACGACCCTGGTTTTTGTCAGCCACGACCGCGCCTTTGTCCGCAGTGTCGCCAATCGCATCATTGAGCTTGATCGTGGCCTGCTGGCCGATTATCCCTGCGATTACCCCACCTACCTGATCCGCCGTGAAGAACGGCTGCACGCCGAAGACGAGCAATGGCGCAAACAGAACAAAAAGCTCGCCGAAGAAGAAGTCTGGATCCGTCAGGGCATCAAGGCTCGCCGCACGCGCAACATGGGCCGGGTGCGGGCGCTGCACAAACTGCGTGAAGAAAACCGCCAACGCCGCCAGCGCACCGGCAATGTTAAGCTGGCCCTCGATGGTGCCGAACGCAGCGGTCAACTGGTGGTGGAAGCGAAAAATGTTGCATTCAGCTATGCCGATCAGCCCATCGTCCAGGACTTTTCTTTCCGCCTCATGCGCGGTGACCGGGTGGCGATTTTGGGCCCCAACGGTTGCGGAAAATCGACTCTTCTCAAACTGCTGTTGGCCGAACTTTCGCCCAGCAGCGGCAGTTTGCGCCAGGGGACCAATCTGCAAATTGTCTATTTCGACCAGCTGCGCGAACAACTCGACGAAAACGCCAGCGTTAAGCAGAACATCTGCGGCGAACACGATACGGTCGAAATCGCCGGACAGCAGAAACACATTTACGGCTACCTGCGCGATTTTCTCTTCACCCCCGACCGCGCGCGCACCCCGGTGCGCGTTCTTTCCGGCGGCGAGCGCAACCGTCTGCTGCTGGCCAAGCTTTTTACCAAACCGGCCAACCTGCTGGTGCTGGATGAGCCAACCAATGATCTGGATATCGAAACTCTTGACCTGCTCGAAGAGTTGCTCCTCGATTTCCAGGGTACCCTGCTGCTGGTGAGCCACGACCGGACCTTTGTCGACAATATTGTCACCAGCTGTCTGGTTTTTGAGGGTGATGGGCGGTTCACCGAACAGATTGGCGGCTACAGCGACTGGCTGGAAAATTGTTCCCAGAGTGAAAATACCGTCTCCGCAGGCAAAAAAGCCCCGCGTGAGAAGGTCGCACGGGCGCGCAAGTTGAGTTTCAAAGAAAAACGCGAATTAGAAGACTTGCCCCAACGTCTTGAAATCCTTGAAGTTGAACAGGCCGAGATTCATGGCGCTCTGGCGGATCCGAACCTGTATCAGAGCGGCGAAAAAGCAGAAATCGCCCGGCTGCAAAAGCGCTTGACCGAGCTTGAATCCCAGCTGGAAAGCGTCTATCACCGCTGGCAGGAACTTGACGAACTGGCGGAAAAATCTTGAAAACCTCTTATAATTTCGCACCACAATATTTGCAGAATTCTGCATCAGGGTCATGGCCGGAAGCGCTGCATGCCGGGCAAGACTGGGTTGTAACGCGTTTTTTAAAGGCCAGCTCGGCGGTAACAATTCCGGTCGGAATGGCAATAATCCCGTAGCCCATAATCATAATAAGTGCTGCCAGCCCCTGTCCCAGATCCGTTTGCGGAGAAATATCGCCGTAACCGACGGTTGTCATGGTAACAATTGCCCAGTAAATAGAGCGCGGAATGCTGGTAAACCCGTGTTCCGCACCCTCAACGATATACATAATAGAACCGAAGATAATCACCAGGGTCAGAATTGTCAGCAAAAAAACCACGATTTTACGCCTGCTGGCCCGCAGAGCCAGCACCAGCGCCTCGGCTTCACCGACGAACTTGGCCATCTTGAGAATCCGGAAAATCCGCAGCAGACGTAAAATGCGAATCGACAGCAGATACTGACCACCGGGCAGGAAAATGGCAAGGTAGGTCGGAACAACGGACAAGAGATCTACCACCCCGAAAAAACTGCGGGCGTATTTCAGCGGGTGCTGAATAGAGTAAAGACGCAACAGATATTCCAGAGTAAAAAGCAGGGTAAAACCCCATTCCGCCGCATAAAAAAACGCCCCATAATCCTCTCGCAAGGCCTGCACGCTGTCGAGCATGACAATCAGCACACTGAGCAGAATACTGACTTGCAATAGCAGGTCAAACAGTTTACCCGCCGAGGTATCCGCCTCGAAAATGATTTCGTGCAGGCGGCCTCTAAGTGTAGTTTCATAATGCGGCATGGGCATGTTTTCCGTTTTCAGATTTTTACAAAGAAGTTTGGTAACTCTTCAGCATGCAGAGCCCGAGGCCGCCGTGGAACGGGTAGCTGTCGCCCGGACGGCGACAGCTAAGCTCCAGGGATGGATTCATGCGGCCCGTGGAATGGGGGTCTCGGGCTCTGATTCTACGGAGCGGAACAGTTACGAAGTTTGCTGACTCAGTCGGGCAGGGCTTCATTTAATAATTCGAGAATATGCACCGCACGCGCCTTGCCGCCGGTGTGATTGATGGAATCCTGTAATTGCATAATGCAGCCGGGGCAGTCCGTCGCCACCAGTTCGGCACCGCTGGTGGCAATGTGCGCCGCTTTTTTAGCGCCGATTTTTTTGCTGTTTTCGTAGTGATACACCGAATAGGTGCCGCCCAGACCGCAGCAGGTGCCAGCATTTTCCATTTCGACATAATCCACCTGGGGCAGGTTTTTCAAAACCTCGCGCGGCTCTTCAGTAATGCCGCGGGTGCGCAGATGACAGGGGTCGTGATAGGTGACCAGCGTGCGTTTTTCAGTTTTTGGCAGCTCGGCGAGTTTTTGCGCCAGACCCTGTTCCAGCAGAAAAACGAAGACGTCTTTGGTTTTGGCGGCGAGAGCGGTGTATTCTCCCTCCATCTCGGCGTAAACCTTGCTCAGCCCGGCATTGCACGAGGCGCAGGCGGTGAGAATGAAATCGACTGGTTCGCGGGTCAGAGCGGCCAGGTTTTGTTCGGCGAGGGACTCGACCGTGCTACCCGCCCCGGCACTCACCGCCGGCAACCCGCAGCAGGCCTGATCTTTGGGGATAATCACCGTACAACCGATAAATTTCAGCGCCCGCAGGAAAGCCTCACCAAGGGCCGGATACATATAATTGATGCCGCAGCCGGTGAAAAATGCCACTGTCGGTCGGCCCGGCTCGCCTGCGATCCGCTCGGGCACGCGCTCACGAAAGGGTCGATCAGTAATCGGTGGCAGAGTACGGCCAGCTTCCAGATAGGGTACCGGAAAGCGCAGCCGCAAACCACTGTCATGCGGCAGCTGCTTGAACAGCAGGCCGGATAACTTGCCCCCGGTCTTGGCCAGAACGTTCATTAATTTGGGGCGCCCCAGCACCGCCGCTACCCCCTTGCCGAAGGTCGACAAGCCTTTTTCCGCGGCAATGCGCCGCCGGGCGGCGGCGACAATTTCTTCCGTCGGCACCTTGTTCGGGCAACCAGCGCAACAGCTGCCGCATAGCAGGCACTGGGAGAGGTCTTCCATCACCTTGGCGTCGAAATCGATCTCGCCGTCGAGCACCGCCTGCGACAGAGCTATCTTGCCACGCGCCACCCGTCCTTCACGCCGCTCGGCGCCGAACACCGGACAATGGGCCCGGCAGGCACCACACTTGACGCATTGTTCAATCTCTTCGCGGTAATCTTCCAAATCTTTCAGTTTCGCCATAAGATCAACTTCTTAAGTCAAAGGAGACCTCGCGCAAAGACGCAGAGGTGAACCGAGTAAAAACCTAAAATCTTGGGTCTTGGGTTAGGTTAAGAGTAAAAGTATGAGATTTTCTCAGCGGCTCTGCGCGAGGCCGGTTTTCGCCGTTTTCAACTATCCAGAAAAATTTTTCCTGGATTCAAAATGTTGTTCGGATCCAGCGCCCGCTTGATCGCTTTCATGTAGTCGGCGGCCTTGGGGGTGATCTCCAGCGGGATATAGGGTGCTTTGGCAATGCCGACGCCATGTTCGCCGCTCATGGTGCCGCCCAGCTCCAGGGCCCCCCGAAAGACTTCTTCAATCGCCTTTGCGGCTTTTTCGGCTTCGCCTGCCAGCTTTTTGTCGATCATCACATTGACGTGAATGTTGCCATCGCCGGCATGGCCGAAATTGACAATCGGAATGCCATACTTTTCACTGATAGCATCGACTTTGCGGATCATTTCCGGCACCTTGGAACGCGGCACGCAGATATCTTCATTAAACTTGTCGGGGTTGACCTTGCGCAAGGAAGCCGACACCGAACGCCGAATCTGCCACAGGGCTTCGCTTTCAGCCGGGGTCGTGGCAATGCGGGTTTCAACCACGCCCAGGGGCTGAATTATGGTGGCGATTTTCTGTGCCTGCTTGGTCAATAATTCGCGGTCGCCATCCACTTCGATAATCAGCACCGCCCGGGCGGCATCCGGTACCTGCAAACCCGTGGCCTGACGCACGCAGTCGAGGGTACGCCCGTCCATAAATTCGAGGGTGGTTGGAATAATTTTCTGGCCGATAATGGCCGAAACCGCTCGCGCCGCGCCGTCGATGGAATCGAAGAGCACCAGCATGGTCTGCTTGGCTTCGGGCAGGGGCAAAAGTTTGATAATAATTTTGCTGATGATGCCGAGGGTGCCTTCACTGCCACAGATCAGCTTGGTCAGGTCATAACCGACCACGCCTTTCATGGTCGGCCCGCCGGTGGTGATAATGTCGCCCTGGGGGGTGATAATCTCAAGACCAATGATGAAATCCTTGGTCACCCCATATTTGACACAGCGCGGCCCGCCGGCGCATTCGGCCACGTTACCGCCCAGGGTCGAAAACTTCAGCGAAGCCGGATCGGGCGGATAGAACAACCCCAGTTTTTCGACTTCGAGCTGAAACTGTTCCGTGACCACCCCCGGTTCAACCGTCGCCACCAGATTTTCACTGTCGATCGCAAGAATCCGATTCATGCGTTCGGTCGACAGCACAATTCCCCCCTTGGTCGGCAGGCTGCCGCCGCTAAAACCGCTACCAGCGCCACGGGGGAACACCGGAATTTTTTCGGCATTGGCCAGCTTCATCACCCGCGAGATTTCCTCCGCCAACAAAGGGTAGAGCACCACTTCGGGCAGAAACTTCTGCTGAGTGGCATCATAGCTGTAACAGAGCAGATCAGCCTTTTCCGTGCTGACATTCTCTTTACCGACAATGTCGGCTAATAATTGGGTAATCCGGGCATCGATCATGTGAATTTGTCCTGAGCAGAAAAAACCTAGGGGGCACGACTCCTGTTCCCCCTCATCAAGGGGCCTTTATTATTCAACAGTTCCGCCGCAAATGTCCACCTGAGCGGGAATTTTCAGTTGGATCAGCCCTTCGCACAGATTCTCCCCTATTTCAGGCTGAAATATCCTCTTGACTTTTGTAACGCGGCGTCCATAATGTGCATATACACATATCCCCTCAAATGCTCCCCGCGAGCCAAGGAGAATTAGCATGAAAATCTGTTTCCCGGTTGTTGAAAATCATGGTCTAGAAAGTGAAGTTTATGCGCATTTTGGTTCGGCACCGCAGTTTTTGGTGGTTGATACGGAAACCCGCGAGGTCAAGGCCCTCAGTAACAACGACGAGCATCATGCCCACGGCGCTTGTCAACCGCTTAAGGCGCTGGGTAGCCAGAATGTGGATGCTATTGTCGTTGGAGGAATCGGTGCCGGTGCCCTGATGGGCCTTAACCGTGCCGGCCTTCAGGTCTACCAGGCGCAGGGGGGGACCATTGGTGAAAACATGGACGGTTACGCCCGCAACGCATTGCCAATTCTGACCCCGGCACAGACCTGTGGCGGGCATGGCCATGCTGGCGGCTGTCAGCATTGAACCTGCGCTTTTAAAGAGGGAAGCTTCCATCATCATCCTGGGCCTTGTGTCCTCAGCCCAGGATGCTATTTCAGTGAACAAAAACTGGCGATTTTCCACGAACAAAAGAGAGAATATATGGCTCCTCGGCCCAAAAAACCCCGCAATTGCTGTCGCGCCATGCGCGCCGCGGGAGCGGTGATCTTTAAGCCGATCGGTAAAAAAATGCACGAACTGGAGCTGGTCGTCCTTGCGCAGGACGAGATAGAAGCCCTGCATCTCTGCGACGGCCTTGGTTTGACCCAGGAACAGGCTGGGGAAAGGATGGGGATCTCACGCGGAACCGTACAACGTCTGGTGGCCGCCGGCAGAAAAAAGTTGATCGCTGGGCTCCTTGATCAAAGTGCTCTCTTGCTCCAGAGCGCGGACGAAAGTTAAACTCTCAACGGCGTGAGGGAAATAGCTCAGC
>Ga0210020_1000976_pt1 | contig 26468 bp, 26 predicted proteins | sample CryGeymeta201514_FD_183980 | JGI IMG/M metagenome (GOLD analysis project Ga0210020, IMG submission 183980) | Groundwater microbial communities from Crystal Geyser aquifers in Utah, USA - Crystal Geyser metaG 2015-14 (SPAdes) (version 2) | ecosystem: Environmental > Aquatic > Deep subsurface >... | reverse complement strand
CTCGTGCCGGCGCCGGCTGGCGATGACTGCGTCGGTGCGCTCCGCGCCATTGGCTATGGCGACCTGGAGTCGCGCCAACCGCTCCCGTCTGACCACCATCACCGCCAGTGGCTGTGGCGTAGGGGTGTGCCGATGGTGGTCGAGGTCCACGTGCACGCTGTTGAGGCGCAGTGGCAGGGCGTGCTACCCACCGACGACATGTGGCGCGGCGTGCAACGGATTGCTGTTCCCGGCGTGCGGCTGCAAGTGCCGGCTGCCGAGCATCGAGTCGTGCATGCCGTGGTCCACGCCATCCAGCATGCCGAACTCGGCCACGGGAGCACCTGGCACGCCCACGTGCCGTTCCGGGAGATGCTGGAGCTGATCTGGCTCCGGGCGCGGTTGGACGCTCAGACCGACTGGACCGCCATCCTCGAGCGCTTCGACCGACGCGGCAAAGCGGGGGCCGTGCGCACGTTCCTGTTCTTCACCGAACGGCTGCTCAACGCCAAGGCGCCAGCGGGGTGTGGACCGGGATTGCCAGGGCGGGCAGCGTACTGGGCGTACCTGGCCGCGCAACACGTGTCGCAGTCCGGCTTGGCCGAAGTTGTCGCCAAAGACCTCGCCTCGCAAGTCCGCACTGCCCTCCGGGATCCCGCGCTGGCGACGCGGTTCGCCCTCAACGCGCTCCGGCCCAGGGCATACCGGAACGTGGCAGAACGACTTCACTCGGTCTGGGATGAGGCGCAGGCGGGCGACGACCTCTGAGTTGTCCGGCCGGCAACCTGCCCACTGCGCGCAACTGCTTGTGCTGTCGACTCCGCTGGACCCGGCTCAGTCCAGATCCGGATCAGATTGCTATTAGTTTTTTCAACTGATATTGACCTGAATCCGCTGATATGATATACTTCCATGCGTTTTGCGGCATGCGCGAGCCGTTCCCGCCGGTCAGTTCGACGACGGATCAGCTTCGCCCGGCCCGGGAAACAGTAGACGGGAGAAGGAGTCAGCATGAGCGAACGAACAGAGACCAGGACGGACACCGAGGGAAAGATCGACGAGGGGCGACGAGAAGCCCTCAAGCGGATCGGCAAGTACGCTGCCTATACGGCACCGCTGATGATGGTTCTCGTGGCACCGAAGTCGCACGCTACCGGTTCGAAGCCAGCTTGCTCGTAGCACAGAGCGACGGCGACCACCACTGACCTTGTAGCCGTGTCGCTGCGGAGGCTACCGCAGTAGCACGGCTTTTTCTTGTCGAGAGGGGAGTCGGGAGCTGTCCCTCGGGGAGTTCGAGAGGGAGTGGTGTGATGTCTTCGCCGCCTCACTCTTTCGTCGCCAGAATCACGCGTTGCGACGCCCGGTGCGTGAAGCCGGCGGGGGTGAACGGCCACGGGTCGCCATCGCCTCGGAAGTCGCTCCAGTCGGCGTCGTCGCCGTAGACCTCGGTGAAGCACAGCCCGGCTTCGCTGAGCATTCGGGTCATCTCCGGGAAGGTGTACTCTCGGGTGGACCACCGGTGTTGTTTGCGCTCGCCGGTGCGGGTGTTCCAGAGCGTGATCAGCAGGCTGTTGCGGTGCTGGCGCACGTCGAACGGTTCGTATTCGAGTAGGGAGACCCACTCGTCTTTCTCCGGATCCCCTCGCCACGTTCGTCCGGGCGCACCGAGGGTACGGGGGGCGTTGTTGGAGACGAGGAACCGGCCAGCGGGTTTGAGGGCGCGAGCTACTCCGCGGAGCACGGCCAGGTTCTCGGCGTCGCTGAACATGCCAAAGGTGTTCTCCCACAGGTACGCTCCGTCGAACTCGCTGCGGAACTCCATGGCACGCATGTCGCCTCGCACGAAGGTGAGTTCGACACCCGTCTCGGTCGCCTGCTGTTGCGCCTGCGTGAGAAACGGCGCCGACCAATCGAACGCCGTCACTTGGTAGCCGCGCCGGCCGAACTCAAGGGCATGGCGTCCCAGGCCGCAAGCGATGTCGAGCAGCCTCGCGCCCGCCGGCAGGGCCAGTGTCTGCTCGATGAAGCCGACATCCGCCAACGTGCGCTTCGGGGAAGGGGTGCCCTCCCATTGCCAGTAGTCCAGATCGCCGAAGGTGGTTTGCCACCAGTCCTCGTTTATCAAGGCTGTGCCTCCTGCCGGGTCTCGCCGTGAACTGCTGCCCAACCACTGCTGGGCGCGGTCCCCCGGCCCGGGCGCTGGGGCGTCGCTTCGGGGGGTCGACCTACACCTCTGCCAGCAACACCACGTATACTCGCGAAGGTTAGGAATACACCGAAGCTATTGCACAAGTTCGACGCCTCTGCGTGCACAGCAGTGTGTTGGGTGCTCACCACACGCCCACGGGTGAAGTTCTGCGAACTTCCACTTCGGTGTATTCCTAACCTTCGCGAGTATAGCTCTTCCCGTACTTCTTGGCGCACTTCGGGCAGATGGTGTAGTACGACAGCACGCGCTTCGCCGCCTTGCCCCGCGAGGTAACGTAGCCGGTCATCTCCTGCATCCATGCGCGCATCTGCGCGTACGGCCCCTCGAACACCTTGGTCAGGAACGTGCCGGACAGCGTCGTCATCTCCGAGTCGGGCACGTCCTTTCCCACGCCGAGGTACACGTCGGCTCCCCAGAGCGAGTTGTCGTCGGCAAGCACCAGCACGTCGTCTTCGGGGAGCGCCTCGGCCGCCTGGATCTTCGCCATGTTGCGCGTCATGACGGCCGCGAAATTCAGCGGTATGTGGAAGAGGCAGCGCACCCGGTCCTTCACGAACAGGCGGGCCTCCCAGGTGACCTCCTGCTCGTCCCACGGCGCGGGGTTGAACTCCGGACAGCAGCACTCGTCGCGAGCGTTCTCAGGCATTGGTGGTGCCTCCTTGGGTGGGGCTGGTTTCGCGAAATTATGCGCGAATTGCGCGTGCGGAGGCAATACCCCGCCGCCAACTGCTTCTCGGGCCAGTGTGCCGGTTGGGTCGAGGCGGCGAGGCCAGGCGCCGGCCATTTGCCGCGTGGCGGTGCGCGGCATGAGGGGCCGGTGTATAATCTTCCGCTTCGCCGGCGCCTCGGAACGGCCGAGAATTCGAGCACCGGGCGTGTACCGCGCCCAACGCATTAGGAGTCCTGCTTGAGATTTCCCTTGAAGTCGCTCGTGTTGGTGTCCGTGGTCGCTGCGTGGGTGGCGGTGGGCGCGGCCGAAGAGAAGGCCGCCCCCGCCCAGACCGAGGCCCCTACAACCGAGATTGAGAAAATGAGCTATGCCGTCGGTGTACGCGTGGGCGAAAGCCTGAAGATGGAGGGCATGACGCTGAGCCTCGACATGCTCATGCGCGCCATCGGCGACGTGCTGGGGAGTAAGGCGCTTGTCATGACAGACGACGACTTGGAGGCGGCATTCGGGACCTTCCAGCAGCAAATGGCCGCGCTCGACGAGGCACGCACGAAAAAGCAAGCAGAGAAGAACCTCGCCGAAGGTAAGGTCTGGCTGGATGAGAACACCAAGAAAGAGGGCGTGGTCGTCCTTCCCAGCGGCCTGCAGTACAAAGTGGTAACCGAAGGCACTGGCGTTCTGCCGACGGCAGACGACACGGTGAAGGCGCACTACCGCGGAACATTCCTCAACGGCGACGAGTTTGACAGCTCCTACAAGCGGAATGAGCCAGCCGTTTTCCCGGTGGGCGGTGTGATCCCCGGCTGGCAGGAAGCGCTGAAGCTCATGAAGGTGGGATCGAAGTGGCAGTTGTTCGTGCCGGGAAGCCTGGCCTACGGGGAACAGGGACGCCGGAGCATCCCACCGAATGCGACGCTGCTCTTCGACGTGGAACTCCTTGAGATCGTGAAGGAACCGAAGGAGTAGGCGCTCTGCCTGTCCTCCGGCGCGCGCCAGAGAAAGGGTTCCGGCACCAACACGGCGAACTGACTGAGACCCGGCCGCCCGCAAGGGGCCGGGTCTCATCTGTTTCGTGCGAGGAGTCTGCTATGCCAGAACGCAAAGCTGCGCTTGCCATCGGCGCCCACCCGGACGACGTCGAGTTCATGATGGCGGGAACACTGATCTTGCTGGGGCAGCAGGGGTACGACCTCCACATAATGACCGTCGCCAACGGCTCCTGCGGCACGGCGGAGTGTGACCGCGAGGAGATCATCGAGCTCCGGCGAGGCGAGGCGCAGCGCGCCGCCGCGGTGATCGGCGCCACGTATCATCCGGGTGTGGTCGAGGACCTGGAGATCTTCTACGAGATCGACGCGCTCCGGAAAGTGGCTGCCGTGGTGCGACAGGTGGCGCCGGAGATCATCCTGACGCACCCGCCCGTTGACTACATGGAAGACCATACAAACGCCTGCCGGCTGGCCGTGACAGCGGCGTTCGGGCGGGGGATGCGCAACTTCGTGACAGAGCCGCCTGTCGCTCCGATTGAGAACGACGTCTTCGTCTACCACGCCAACCCGCACAGTGGTCTGGGGCCGCTTCGGGACCGTGTCGTCGCTGGCGAGTTCATCGACGTAACTGGTGTTGTGGATCAGAAGGAGGAGATGCTCCGCTGCCACGAGTCGCAGAAGAACTGGCTCGACGTCAGCCAGGGGATGGACTCCTACCTGATCACCATGCGGGAGATCTGTCGGGACATCGCCGGCCGGTCTGGCGCGCCGGGAATGGCCTACGCCGAGGGCTTCCGCCGGCATCTGCACATGGGGCTTTCGGCCACCGACCGAGACCGGCTGAAGGAGGTACTGGGGGACCTCGTTGTAGTCAACGACGAGTATGAGCGCGGGCTCCGGTAACCGGCTGATTGCGTCGCGCTGACAACAGAAAAGCCGCCCTGTCCCCAGGGCGGCTTTTGTCTGTGCGACCGTTGTGACGGCTCTGGCCGAGCTACTGCGCGACAGGGCCGACGTCGCCGATCTGGGCGGCGACGTCGAACTCGTGCTCCTCGAAGTTGGCGGTGAACTTGCGCGCCAACTCGTTGGCGGTCTGGTCGTAGGCAGTCTTGTCTCGCCAAGTGTTCCTGGGGTCGAGGATCTCCGCGGGCACGTCGGGGCAGGCTTTGGGGACGAGCACGCGGAAGATGGGATGGGGCTCCATGGGGACGTCTGTCAGCTTGCCCTGCAGAGCCGCATGCACCATGGCCCGAGTCAGCCCGATGTCGATGCGGTGCCCTTCGCCATACGGTCCGCCCGTCCAGCCCGTGTTGATCAGCCAGCAGTTCACCTTGTGTTCCGCGACTCGCTCGCCGAGCAGCTTCGCGTACACCGACGGCTTCAGCGCCATGAAGGGCGCGCCGAAGCAGGTGCTGAACGTCGGCGAGGGCTCGGTGACGCCCTTTTCCGTGCCGGCGACCTTGGCCGTGTAGCCGGAGAGAAAGTGGTACATGGCCTGCTCGGGCGAGAGCTTGGAGAGGAATGGCATGACGCCGAAGGCATCGCACGTCAGCATGACGATGTTCTTGGGATGGCCGCACGTGCCGGAGACATCGGCGTTGTCGATTTGCTCGATGGAGTAGGCCGCCCGAGTGTTCTCGGTCAGGGTGTCATCATCCAGGTCGATGTGGCGGGAGAACGGGTCGAGCCCGACGTTCTCCAGCACGGTGCCGAACTTGTGCGCAGACTCATAGATCTGCGGCTCGGCTGTGGGCGAGAGCCGAATGGTCTTGGCGTAACAGCCGCCCTCGAAGTTGAACACGCCCTCGTCGCTCCAACCGTGCTCGTCGTCGCCGATGAGGGTCCGGTTTGGGTCTGCCGACAGGCTGGTCTTGCCCGTTCCCGACAGCCCGAAGAAAACCGCCGGGCCTTCCGGCCCGACGCTGCAGGAGCAGTGCATCGAGAGAACGCGGTCTTGGGGATAGACGTAGTTGAGAAAGGTGAAGACGGACTTCTTCATCTCGCCGCCGTAGCTGGTGCCGCCGATGAGTACGAGCCGTTTGCCGAAGTGCATGAGGATGTGCGCTTCGGAGTTTGTCCCGTGCTTCTCCGGGATGGCGTGCAGCTTGGGGCAGTCGATGACGGTGAACTCCGGCAAGTGCCGCCGCCGGACCTCCGGATCATCCTCGCGGATGAACATGTTCCGGATGAAAAGGCTGTGCCACGCGTACTCGGTGACGACCCGGATGGGGATGCGGTAGCGTGGGTGGGCGCCCACGTAGCAGTCCTGGACGAACAGGTCGACGCCCCGCAGGTATGCCTTGAGGAGGTCGAAGAGCTGGTCGAACTTGTCCTCGGCGATAGGCCGGTTGACCTTGCCCCACCAGATCTTCTCCATGCTGGAGGGCTCTTCCACCAGGAACTTGTCGTTAGGCGAGCGCCCCGTGTGGTGCCCGGTGCGCACTACCATCGGGCCATTGTGGGCGAGGTGCCCTTCCCGTCGCGCGACGACTTCTTCGTAGAGCTTGGACGTGCACGGGCTCCAATGGATGAAGCCGGTACCGGTCAGACCGATGGTCTCCAGGCCGTGCAGTGGTTGATCTGGCATGCTGACTGTCTCCTCCGGGATCGCGTGTCGCCTGCCCGGTTTTCCCGGCAGGTAACCAGCTCTGATGTAGCGGGCACCAAGTGACTTCCTCACCGGCAGAGGGGTTCACCTGCCGGACAGTGTGGGGGGTGCCGAATGCTTGGTAGTCGGGTCCGCAAGCGCGAGAAGGGGGCGGCGCCGGCCGGGGGAAGGCGCCTTGCGGAGATAGGTAGTGTAGCATACGCGAGGGGGAGGCAACAATCCCGACCGCCCCCCCTCGCGCGCACAATCTCCCGTCGGCGAGCTGCGAAGGCCGCCAACGCTCACGGGTCACCAGTCGAAGGGCGAAACGTAGTCTCCATGCTGCGCCTGCGCAGAGAGCAGCCGCTCACGTTGGGCGGCAAGCGCCTCGAACACAGCCGCGGGCGCATTCTCCACGTCAGTGCGGTAGATCTCGGACACGCGGTCGAGCTTCGCCAGATTCTCGGGGATCCGAAGCGTAAATTGCCGCTCGTAGAGCTCTCGCGGGTAGTCCCTGCCCAACACGGCAGTAAACAGCACCTGCAAGTCCTCGTAGAGTGGAAGGAGCCCCACCGGAGTCGCAATGGTCTCTACGTCGCCGTTGGCGCGCAACTCAGCCCACTTGATCCAGACATGCTTGTCCATCACGCCGTTGAGCCACTTGCCGTCTTCGCCACGGAGGAAGTAGTTCACGCCGAAGATCAGGGGCGCCTGCGCTGCCTTTGCCCCGAAGTCCAAGTGGTTCTGGATGTACTGACCCAACGGGATGGACACGAAGTCGGCATTGGACATGGGCTGGAAGGCGCGGGCAGCCTGCTTGTCTACTACCGCGGCGGTCGGCTCCGACTCCAGGCTGGCGCCGATGGTGATGACGCCATGCGCCCAGTTCAGCGCCTGTTTCACAGGTACCGAGGTGTCGGAGTCTCGCCCGCCGTATACGATTGCGCCAAGCGGGACCCCGGCCGGATCGTCGGCCAGTGGATCCAGGTTGGGCAGGTCGCGGAGCCGGACCGTGTAGCACGCGTTCGGGTGCGCCGGCGGGACTTCCTCGCCGTCGACTTCCTTCCCTCTGAACCACTCGCCGGAAAAGTCCCAGCCCTTCTCCGGACACTCGCGACCATCTCCCAACCAGTAGACGTTACCGTTGACCTTCAGGACGTTGGAGAAGATCACCTCGCCGGGGGTGGTGATTGTGCTCCAGATAACCGGGTCGCCTTCGCCGTTCACGTCCTGAATGATGCCGAACAGCCCACACTCGACGTTGGCACCGTAGACGCGACCGTCATGCACCCGCAGGTAGGCGATGTCGTCGCCGACGATTGTCTCGCCGGGCCACATCGCGGTCGAGGTCTTGCCGCACATGCTGGGGAAGGCGCCGGCGAAGTAGCTCTTCCGGCCACCGGGACCGTTCACCCCCATGAGGAACGTGTGCTCGGCCAACCAGCCTTCGCGGTCTGCTTTGCGGAGGGCCAGCCGCAGGGCGAGCTTCTTGAACCCGACGGTGTTTCCGGCATACTGGGTGTTGACACTGTAGACCAGGTCTTCCCCGTAGTCGATGTAGGTCTTCCGCTTGTCGGTGTCGACGCTACACATGTGTTCGTCCACCGCGCCCGACGAGTGGAGCACCCGAAAGAAGTCGCCGGAGTCGCCCAGCGCCTTGAACTGCTCATACCCCGTCCGGTACAGCAAGTCCTCGCTGTGGCCGACGTAGTAGGAGTCGGTTAGCTGAACGCCGGAGAGGGAGAACTGGGAGCCGACCGGACCCAGGCAGAAGAACCTCACCAGCATCTCGCGACCGGCCATGGCGCCCTGCAGGTAGCCGCGGATCTGGGCGAGTCCCTCGTTCCGGTCGATGGTGCTCAGACGCTTCCCCAGGTCGTCGCCGGCAGGCACCAGGTACTTGGTGGCGCCGCGGTCACAACCCTGGTCGCTGAACCCGTCGAGGTGCACGGTGTGCCCCGCTATGGCCAGTCGGGTCTCCTCGCCTTTGGCAACCGCCTGCTCCCGGACGTAGGCGATGTCTTTAGGGTCGTCGGTGCAGACGAACACCGAGGCGGGGTCGCAGAGCGCAATGGCCTCAGCCACGAAAGCGTGCAACTTGGGGTTGTCCAGGGCCGCCAGTCGCTCGTACTGCTGATCGCCGAGCTTCTGGCGGAGAAGTGTCTGGGTGGTCTGGGCTGTTGTGCTCATTGATCACTCCTGTTCTTGGCACACTCGGTGTCACCGGTCGCCCGCGTCAGCTTGCGGCGAAGCGAGACGAGGATCGTCCCATCGCCCGATTCTGGGTCCACATCCAGGCGCGAGCGCTCGACGCAGCGCCCAAGGAGATGCTGTATGGCCGATTCGAGTACCGGCTTGGTGACGCGGTAGGTCTCACCATACACTCGATCCAGCAGGTCCCGGGATTGTGCGTCCCGGGCGTACTCGCGTTCGGCGGGGCAGGTCACGCCGCTAAGCGTAATCACCACTGTGTCCGCATGTACATCGACCTCGACTGCCTTGGGGACTTGGGAGAGTTGCTCGCGCTCGAACTTGGTCACTTCGTCCACGAGCGCACGCTTCAGACGTTCCGTAGGGTCCATGGACCATCTCCGTGCGTGGGGGAGCCTCCCCAGAGACAGTAAGAGCCAGCGCGCCTCTCTGCGGAGGCTCTTCGCTGGCTCCTGTCTTCTCAAGCCGTCCCGTTCGCAGCCTTGCCGGACCACGGAACCGCTGCTATACCCGCGAAGGTTAAGAACACACCGAAGTGGAAGTTCGCGGAACTTCCCCGGCAGGCGTGCAGCAGAGGTAGGACAGAGGGTATTCTCCCAGACGGAGCCGAAGTCGCACCGGGACTTCGGTGTGTTCTTAACCTTCGCGGGTATAACACAGTGCTCTGCTGATTCGTCGGCCGTCCGGCAGCCCCCAACTTCCGAGGGTGCCCGCACGGCCGCAGACAACACGCCATTGGCGCGAACTAACCACGGTACCAGAGACCGCGCCCACCGGCAACCTCTGGGGCGCTGCGGAGCCCTCGACCAACTCACGAGCCGTCGGGATCACGCACGCGAGGCGGCGCCGCGAGGGTGAACAGGATGATCCGTTCTCCGGTGACGGTGCTGATGTCGGTGTGGAGGCTCTGCACCTGCTGGCCCGTCAGGTCGTGGACGAGTGACCCCAGCAGCACGCGCGCCTTCTCCAACAGCTCGATGCGCACCTGCTTGATAAGCGAGCGCCCGCGCCCGCCCTCGTCGCTGCTGGCTGCCAGCCTCCGCTCGGCAGGCGTCAACACGCCTCGCAGCCGGACCAGCACCATGTCGTCAATCACGTGGGTCCTGGTCTCGTCGGGGCCGCGCCCCATGTAGTCCTTCTCGAAACGGATGAGGGCTTCGCTGATCTCCGCTTCCAGTTGGCCCTTCGTCTCCGGTGTCGCGTGACTACTCATGACTGCCTCGCAGGGACGACCGGGCATCTACATGGTCTTCGCCGCAGACACGAGGTCCGCGGCCCCGGCCTCCCGCCGGGTTGACAGGGCCTCTGCGTTCGGGCACCCTCCGGGGTAACGCGGCAGCGTGAAAGTGCCGCAACTGGTACCGATTGGAGGCGCCTGCTATGGCGCGCGTGCTGGTGGTCGACGACGAAGAGCGACTGGCGAAGACCATCGCCTACAATCTCCGGGCTGAAGGGCACGAGGTGGTGGTGGCGCACGACGGTGAAAGTGCGCTGGAAGTGTTCCGGACAGAGCACCCCGACCTCGTCGTGTTGGATCTCATGCTCCCGCGCCGGTCAGGCGTGGAGGTGTGTCGTCTGGTGCGCGAAGAGTCGAGCGTACCGATTCTGATGCTGACCGCCAAGGCGGGCGAGTCGGACAAGGTGACCGGGCTGGAACTCGGCGCGGACGACTATGTGACGAAGCCGTTCGGGATGCGGGAACTCATGGCTCGCGTGAAGGCGCTGTTGCGCCGAGCGGATGTGCGGGCAGCCCAGGTCATCCGCCTCGGCGACCTGGTCCTCGACCTGGACCGGCACGAGGTGAGGCTCCGCGAGGCCGTCGTCCCGCTGCCGCCGAAGGAGTTTGATCTGTTGACGCTGTTGGCGCGGAACGCCGGCCGTGCCGTGCGTCGCGAGACGCTGTTGCGGCAGGTGTGGGGCGACGACTTTTTTGGCGATAGGCACACGCTCGACGTGCACATTCGATGGCTGCGCGAGAAGGTCGAGGAAGACGCCAGCCAGCCGAAGCGGGTGACCACCGTCCGGGGAGTCGGCTACCGGCTGGAGGGATAGCCTATGCTGCGCACGCTGCACGGCAAGCTGCTACTGACACACCTCGCCATCACGGTGCTCGGCCTCGGAATCCTCGGCGTCTACCTCCTGCAGGCGCTGAACGACGCCTTCCTGGATCAGGTGAAGCTTGGTCTGATGGACGAGGCGAAGCTTGTCGCCTTGCACTGGGGGGCGCACCATCTGCCGCTGGAATCCGGGGAGGCGCTCGATCGGGAGGCGACTCGCGTCGCGGAGGAGATCGGGGTCACCGTCGTGGTGACCGATCGTCACTGCCATGTGCTGGCGCACTCGCCGGGTCTCGGTGAAGGGGTGGAACTGCGCCCGGAGGTGCCGGATGCGCTGCGCGGCCGAGTCGGCCTCTGCGTTCGGTCAGGGCCGAAGATCGTGGGGCGGCAGATGCACATTGCCTACCCCATTCGCGACGAAGGCCGCATCACGGGAGTCGTCCGGCTGGCTGTGCCATTGAGTCGGATCGACAGCCAGCTTGCAGCGGTCCGCAGAGCGATCCTCATGGGCATGGCCCTGCTCGTCGTGATCGCCATCCCGTTGAGCCTCGTCTGGTCGGAGCGGCTCTCCACGCCTCTTCAGGACATGAGCGTGATGGCAGCCAAGATTGCCGGCGGCGATTTCGGCGAACGGGTCGAGGTTCTTGGTGAAGATGAAGTCGGGCAGTTGGGGCGCAGCCTGAACACCATGGCCGCCGAGTTGGAGCGGCTGTTCGGGCAGCTCGAGGCGGCTGCCGCCCGCGAGCGGGACTTCTCCGGCGATGTGTCGCACGAGCTGCGAACGCCCCTGGCAACGGTGCGCGCCTCCGCCGAGACATTGCTTTTTGCGGCCCGCGACGACCGGGAGGCGCAGCGCGAGTTCCTGGGCGACATCATCCTGGAAGCGGCGCGCATGGAGCGCCTGGTGGACGACCTCCTCCAGCTTGCGCGTATCGAGTCGGGGACGCCCCTGAAACTGCGACCCGTGTCGGTGGCAGAAGTCGTTGAGGCGGCGGTTGCCGAGCTGCGGGACCGGGCACAGACCGGTTCCCTTCGGCTGGACGTGGCTCTGACGCCGGCCTTGGCGGTGCTGGCCGATCCCGACTCGCTGCGGCGCGTGCTGACGAACCTGCTGGAGAACGCCGTCGCGCACACGCCCGCCGGCGGTCGGGTGTCGGTGGTGGCGCGCGAGGTCGCCGAGGGGGTTGAGCTCGCGGTAGAAGACACCGGCTGCGGCATTGCACCCGAGCACTTACCGCACCTGTTCGAGCGGTTCTACCGGGCCGACACGCACCGTTCCCGGCAGTCCGGCGGCACCGGCCTTGGGCTGGCCATCGTCAAGCGGGTGATCGCCGGCCACGGCAGCCGGATCACCGTGGAAAGCGAACCGGGGAAGGGGAGTCGGTTCGCGTTCGTGTTGCCCGCAGCCGCGTAGCCCGGGCGCCCCGAGGTCTACTTGCGTATCTCGAGCCACCAGCCCACGTCCGGCTCCGTGAGGAACCGGAACCTGGGGAGGCCCGCCTGCTCGGCCTTCTTGTCGAGGTCGTCGAGGTCCTGCCACCCGTCTGGTTTCTTCTTCCAGTTCTGGTGATCCCTTACCAGTTTCGCCCGGATCTCTGGGTCGAGCAGCCTGCCGAAGCCGCCGCCGACGTACGCTACCCCGCCCGGCTTCAGGATTCGGTAGCACTCCTTCAGCCCCTGCACTTGGTCCGGCCAGAACGGAATGGAGCCGCGACTGAAGACGAAGTCGGCGAAGTTGTCTCTGAGCGGAAGGTCCAGGGCATCGCCCTCGATCGGCACCACGCGCCCGGTCATTGTGCGGTAGTACGGCACCTTCTCCTTCAGTTCGTCCAGGTAGTCGCCGTTGACCGCGTGTAGCAGGGACACGCAGCCGAGGAGGGCGGCGCAGAGCGTACGCTGGGGCATGACGGGTCTCCCTTTCGTTCCCCACCGGTGCGGGGGGGATCATGAACCGCAAACATGATAGCCTTCCGCTGTGCAAGCCTCACTCAAGGGAAGCTCAAGGTTTGCTCAAATCGAGGCGCTGAGGCGCCCCGGGGCTTGCCCGTGCCTGGCCGTTGGCTACAGTGAACCGGTGCACTCCCCGCCCCGGGGAGCCCTCATTCCAGTTCGTCGCTATAGGCGCCCACTGCCGTTGACGCCGCCGCCCGCCGCACCACAGTCACCATGGCCCCTGGAAAGATGCTGGGAGAGATCGTCAACGTCTTCTCCTGCTGTATTTTCACCTGGAATGCACTGACGACGATGTTGCCTGCCTTCCTGCTGGCGGGCGCCATCGCCGCGTTCATCTCCAGCGCTTCAGTCGTCAAGTACTTCGGTCCGCAGGCCCGGCGCCCGGTTGCCTACAGCGTCGCAGCAGTGTCGGGGATGCTGCTCTCTCTGTGCTCCTGCAACATCGTCCCGCTCTTCGTCAGCATCTACCTCCGGGGCGCGGGTTTGGGTCCGGCGATCACTTTCCTGTACGCTGGCCCGGCTGTCAACGTGCTGAGCCTGATCTGGGTCATCCGGGTGATCGGCTGGCGGATCGGCATCTGGCGCGCTGTGGCGGTGCCGGTACTCGCGATTGTGGTCGGGCTGCTAATGTCCTGGCTGTTCGCCCGGGCGGAGAAGGCGCGCGCGGCCGAGGAGCTGTACTACGGAGACGAGAAGGAACGCGCGCCGGGCCCGCTCGTTGCGCTGGTCGGGCTGTTGCTGGGTCTGGTGACTGTGGGTGGCATGAACAACCTGACGGTCCCCTGCCGCTCGGGGGCGAGCGCTCTCCTGGCCGTAGGGCTGGTGCTGTTGCTCCGCTGCTGTTTCACTCGCGCCGAAGTGCGGGAGTGGCTCACCGAGACGTGGCGGTTGGTGAAGCTCGTCCTTCCCATCCTCATTCCAGCGGTGCTGCTCATCGGGCTGATCGCCCGGTATGTGCCGATCAAGTGGATCTACGATCTCGTGGGACAGAACTCCCCGTTGTCGGTTCTCGGCGCGTCTTTGTTTGGGGCGCTGATGTACTTCCCGATTCTCAGCGAAGTGCCGTTCGTGAAGACATTTCTACGGCTGGGCATGCATGTCGGGCCCGCTCTGGCGGTTCTGTTGCTCGCGCCCGGCCTGAGCTTGCCCGGGATGATCATCGTGCGGAAGGTGCTGGGGAACCGCCGCCTGTCTGCCTACGTGGGGCTACTGGTGCTGCTGGTCGCACTGACCAGTTGGCTCTTCGGCCTGTACCTGGGCGACTACGTCTGCCCCTGCATGCTGCCGGATTTGTAGGTGGGCAGCGCCCTGCCGGTTGGCGGCACAGAGCAAGTACCTGAAGAGGCAGGACCTGCGTATGCTGCGCGGATTGACAAGTTTGGGCTTGGTGATGGTGATGGTGTTGGCAGCGCTGGCCGGCTGCGGCAAGGAGTCGGCGCCCACTGAGACGGCGACTGTGGCTCCGGGCGACCGAGCGGAGACGGCGACGCCCAAGTCGGAGACCGCGTCCGGGAAGGCGGCGCCTTCGGTGAGCGGGACCCTCGAACTATTCGTGCCCTGCGCCTTCAACCCGCCTTCGGTGAAGATCATCCAGGCGTTCAAGGTGAAGTACCCCGACATCGAGGTCGCCAAGCAGGTCGAGAACGTCGAGGTTCTGGCGCCCCGAATCGGGCTTCACCCGGCTCGACGAGTCCAAGTGCTTCAAATGACCGCTCTCCAGGGCAGGGTCGTAGAGCCCCTCGCAAACTGGAGGCAAGACATGATTTGCACACACCTTATCGCAGCAGGACTTACCCTCTCGGCGCTGCTGATCCCGGTCTGCATCGCGCGCGCCGAGGGAGGGCCGGAGGCTGGGGCGACTGCGAAGCTCGTGGTCTCGCTGCCCCACGTGTTGGGCAAGGTCTTCGGCGATCTCAAGGCCGCCTTCGAGCGGAGCAATGCGGGCGTCACCGTGGTGGGTGACGCAGGACTCGTTGACGAGGTTGTCGACCAGGTTGCGGCCAAGGAGTCCAGCCCGGACCTCTTCCTCTCCATCGGCATCCGGGAGCTGGAGACGCTGCGCAAGCGCGGGCGGCTGGTCGTCGGCAGCCTGCGGGAGTGTGCGGTGACCACGGTGTCGGTGCTGGTGGTCAAAGGCAACCCGCTGAACCTCACGTCGCTCAACGACTTGGCGAAGCCCGAAGTCAAAGTCATCGCGATTCCCGCCCCGAAGTTCAACTCGGCTGGAGCCGCCTTCGTGGCCGGAATGAAGCACTTGGGACTGTGGGACAAGATCAAGGGGAAGATCCTCACCAAACCGATCCCGAAGTACGCCACGGCACTGGTCGAGCAGAACACGGGCGCCGAGGCTTGTGTAACCTACAGCTCCTGCTACACCTTCGGGCATGCGAAGACGACCCACCTGTTGGCCGTCATGCCGGCCGAGGGGTGCCGCCCCGTTGCGTGTGCGGCCGTCCTGGTGAAGGGGTCTCCGCAACAGGAACTCGGGCGCCGGTTCCTGGACTTCCTGACCAGTGACGAAGCGCAGGGAATCTGGGAGAAGTGGGGATACCAGCGGCTGGCGACCAAGGGGTAGCCGGACAGGGGAAGCCCTATTCCAGAAGGACCGTCAGACCCATGGAAGTACTGGTTCTGGGACCCGGTTGTGCCAACTGCCGCAAGACGTTCGAGCGGGCGAAGGAAGCTGTGCAGCGTGCCGGAGTGCCGGCAGAGGTTCGCAAAGTGGAGGCGCTCACGGAGATCGCCCGGTGTGTCATGCTCACGCCCGGTGTGGTCGTCGCCGGTAACGTGAAGTGTGCGGGGCGGGTGCCCGAGGTGGAAGAGACCGTGGGCTGGGTGCGGACCGCAGACTCAGTCCGGTAGCACCGAGAGCGCGGTGCCAGGGAATCGGTCCAGGGCCAGGGAGTCGGGCGGCGAGTGGGGGAATCGCCCTTCCAGAGCCGCGAGTTTGCCACGGCACCCCCTCGGGCGTGCGGGTGGCAACATGAGTGCATAGGACGGCGGAAGTGCCAAAAGAACCAAAACGAGATAGAACGCCAATCGCTGCGCTCAGCACGGGCGAGGTTGCGCACTACTGTCTCGTGTCGCCGCAGACGATCCAGAATTGGATTCAGGACCGGGGGCTTCCTGCCCAGCGAACCGGCGGCGGGCAGTACCGCGTCCGCGCGGAGGAACTGCGGGCTTTCATGATCCAGTGCGGCATGTCGGTGGCAGAACTTGACAAGGATCTCTGTGGCGAGCAACGCTTCCGCTGTTGGGAGTTCTTTGCGCCGTTCCCGGAGCACAGCCTGCATGTGGCGCAGTGCGAATCTTGCGTCGTGCACCGCTGCGAGGCGCTCCGGTGTCATGAACTACGACAGCATGTCGAACATGGCAAAGTCCACTGCGCCGAAGAGTGCGCCGAATGCGCGTACTTCCAGTCGCAGAGCGGGGCGACGCAGAGCGAAGCGAGTTGACGTCGCGAGGAACCGTTCGCCTCAGTCAATGCAGCGGCGGTGAGGAGTGAATGATGGCGGTGGCAGAAGTGGCCATTGAGAAGAAGCCCGATAGGGAGCCGCTCTACTACGTCGAGACCCCCCCAGCGGGTCCTCGCGTCCAGGCGTTTCTCGACGCCTTTGCGGCCATCCTGCGGCACAGCAACTACCGGTTCGTGATGGACCTGTACGCGCGGACGGCCGCCCAGTGCGGGCGCTGTGCCACGATGTGCCAGGTCTACCAGTTCAGCGGTGACCCGGAGGACATCCCCTGCCACCGCAGCAAGCTGCTGTTGGACGTCTACCGCCGGCACTTCACCTGGAACGGGTCGCTGCGGGCAAGGCTGTGGAACGACCCGGGGCTGACCGAGGAGAAGCTGGACGAACTCGCGGAATCGCTCTGGAAATGCACGGCGTGTCGTCGCTGTTCCCTTGAGTGTCCGTTGGGTCTCGACCACGGGCTTATCACTCACCTCGGCCGGTGGGTACTGAGCGAGATCGGGATCATCCCGAAGGCGCTGAAGGTGAGCGTCCGCGAGCAACTGCAGGGCAAGACGCACAACACGTCGGCCGTTCCAGTGAAAGCGATGCTCAACTCACTGGAGTTCCTCGAGGAGGAGTTGGAGGAAGCGACCGGTGTCGCAGTGAAGTTCCCGGTCGATGTCGAGGGCGCCGAGTACGTCTTTTTCGCGCCAGTCAGCGACTACCTCATGGAAGCCGATACGCTCATGGGGATTGCTGCCGTGATGCACGCCGCCGGCACAAGCTGGACCATTGGCACCGGCAACTTCGACGGGATCAACTACGGCCTGTTCTACAGCGACTGGGTCCTTGGCGAGGTGTTGGGACAGGCAGTGGCGGAGATTCGGCGGCTGGGCGGGAAGAAGATGCTGATCGGCGAGTGCGGGCACGCTTCGCGGGCGGCGAAGGCGTTCATGCCGACATTCGGCGGCGACAATCCGCCCCCGGTCGTCAACATCATAGAGTTGACGCATCAGGCACTGCGTGACGGGAAGCTCGACTTCGACCCCGATGCCGTGACCGAGAGGATCACCTACCACGACCCGTGCAACATCGCCCGATCCGGCTGGATCGTGGAGCAGCCCCGGGAGATCCTGAAGTCGTTCTGCAAGAACTACGTTGAGATGTCCGACGGCGGCAAGGCGAACTACTGCTGCGGTGGCGGCGGCGGCTCCGTCTCCATCGACGAGATGAACCCTTACCGAATGACTGTCGGCGGCCGACGGAAGGCCGAGCAGCTCCGGGCGAGCGGCGCCGACATCGTGATCGCGCCGTGCGCCAACTGCAAGAAGCAGATTCGCGAGATCATCGACGCGCATGAGATCCCCATCGAGATGATGGGACTGCACGACTTGGTCATGCGCGCGATTCGGCTGAAGTAGCCGAACGAGTTTGGCAGCGTGGCCGCTGCGGGGACAAGCGGCGACGGCCCCCGATCGTGGGGGCCGTCGCCGGCCCTTCGGGCAGCAACAGCACGTCCTGGGAGGTTGCAGGTTGGAACAGTGGTACGAGTTCGCGAGAGGCCCGGTGCTTCGGCTGGCCCTGGTCGTGGGGATCGTCGGGCTGTTGCGGCATTTTGTCGTCGCCGTTTGGGGAATGGCCGACGCAGTCCGGCACGCGCAGGACAAGGCAATCCCCTACCGAGACGTCCTCCTGCGCACGCTGGGTTGGGCGTTCCCCTTCTTCAAGCTGCATCGGCGGCGCGTGCTCTACAGCGTGGGATCCTTCGTGTTCCACCTGGCGCTTCTCGTCGGGGCGCTGTTCCTGACTGAGCACCTCGCCCTGCTCAAGGGCAATGTCGGGCTCGGCTGGCCGACACTGCCGCGCCCTGCCTCGGACGTGGTTGCGGTCATCACCCTCGTCTCGGGGCTGGGGTTGCTTGGGATGCGGCTGTTCACGCTCGAGACCAGGCAGTTGAGTCGCGCCATGGACTACGCGCTGATGCTCCTGCTGATCGCGGCCGTAGCCGCGGGTGCCCTGGCGTCGCGCTCGTGGAACCCCTTCTCGTACTACGGGACCATGTTCGTGCACGTGCTGTGCGCCGCTGCGGTGTTTTTCCTGATGCCGTTCACCAAGCTGACGCACTGCGTGCTCTTCCCGGTGATCCGGCTCAGCTCCGAGATCGCGTGGCACTTCCGACCGCAGGCTGGTCGAGACGTGCTGAAGACTCTGACAGGGACCGAGGAGCGAGTCATATGAAAGCAGCCATCCTCACCGATGTCACTCGCTGTATCGGCTGCCGCAAATGCGTGGAAGCGTGCACGAAGACGTACGGTCTGAAGCCGTACGTGCCCTCGGACAAGACGGCGGCCGATGGGTTGTCCGCGGAGCGTTGGACGAGCATCGTCGAGCGGCCGGGCGCGCACTACGTCCGCAAGCAATGCCGGCACTGCGTCGAGCCCGCCTGCGTGTCGGCTTGCCTCGTGGCGGCCATGCAGAAGACGCCCGAAGGCCCGGTGGTGTACGACAACAAAGTCTGCATAGGCTGCCGCTACTGCATGATGGCCTGCCCCTACGGCATCCCCCGGTACCAGTGGGACACGGCCGTGCCCTACGTGCGCAAGTGCATTCTTTGCTACGAACGAGTCAGGGACGGCAAGCTGCCGGCGTGTGTCGAAGCCTGCCCTGAGAAGGCCACCATTTTCGGCGACCGCGACGACCTGCTGGCCGAAGCCAAGGCGCGACTGGCGGCAAGTCCCGGCAAGTACGTGAATCGTGTGTACGGCGACCACGAGGAGTTTGGCGGAACCTCGGTGCTCTACCTCTCGCCGGTCCCGCTGGACTTTCTCGCGATTGGCGGCAAGCTGAAGGACGACGCCCTGCCCGAACTGACTTGGCGAGCGCTCGGCAAAGTGCCGGGGGTGGCGCTGGGCGTCGCCGGGTTGATGCTCGGCACGAACTTCGTGATCGGGCGCAGGATGAAGGTCGCAGACGAGGAACGGCAGCGGCGGGAAGCTCCCGCCGGCGAACAGGAGGCGACAGGCAGCGATGAGTAAGCGCGCCGCGGTGAAGAACATCCTTTGGGCGCTGTCCATCATCGGCCTGGTGGCGGCGATCGTGCGCTTCCGCAACGGACTCGGCGCCACCACCGGCCTCAACGACGCGACCCCGTGGGGGCTGTGGATCGGGTTTGACGTCATGGCAGGCGTTGCCTTGGCGGCCGGCGGGTTCGTTATTGCGGGCGCGGTGCACATCTTCCACTTGGAGAAGTACCATTCCGTCGCGCGCCCGGCAGTCCTGACGGCGTTCCTCGGCTATGGCGCCGTCATCGTCGGGCTGCTGTTCGATCTCGGGCTTCCGTGGCACATCTACTTCCCCATGATCCGGTGGCAGCACCACTCGGCGCTGTTTGAGGTCGCCTGGTGCGTGATGCTCTATTTCTCGGTGCTGGCGATGGAGTTCATTCCCGTCGCGCTGGAGCACCCGTTCTTCGCCCATCCGTTCTTCCAGGCAATCGGCGGGCTGTTGAGAAGGCTCATGCTGCCGCTGGTCATCGCCGCGATCACCTTGTCGACGCTGCACCAGTCGTCGTTGGGCTCCCTGTTCCTGCTCATGCCTGAGCGGCTGTATCCGCTCTGGTACAGCCCGCTGCTACCGGTGCTGTTCTTCCTGTCCGCCGTGGGAGTCGGGCTGGCGATGGTGACTGTCGAGTCGCTAACGTCCGGCGCGCTGTACGACCACCGGCCGGACACAGACATGCTGGCAGGGCTCGGCAAGGCCGGAGCCGTGGTGCTCTGGCTGTACGCGGCGCTGCGGTTGGGCGACCTGGCAGTTCGGGGCAGCCTGGCTACAGCCTTCAAGGGGAATTGGCAGAGCGGCCTGTTCATGCTTGAGTTGCTGATTCTCGCGGTGATTCCGGCGGCGCTGCTGTCGTCCAAACGGCTGCGCAGCAACCCGTGGGGGGTGGGAACAGCGGCCGTGTTGGTGGTCTGCGGGGTCATTCTCAACCGCCTGTCAACAAGTATCTTCGTCCAGACCCGGCCCGAGGGGCTCTCCTACGTGCCCACCTGGATCGAGTTCGCCGTCAGCATGGGGATCGTTTCGGCGGCGGCCCTGGTGTTCATGTTCTGCGTCGAGCACTTCAAGGTGATGGAAGGCGGCCCGCAGTTGGACGCCAAGGCGGCCGATCCGTACGCCAAGCCGGCGTTTGACCCGCAGACGCACGTCAGCGTCGATCCGCACCTCCCGCGCTTCGATACCGGGCGCGCCCTCGGCATGATCGGGGCGGCAGCCATTGCCGTGGCGGCGCTCTGGCCCAGCGCCCTGCATGGGTACCGCGTCCCCCGGACGCCGGTGTTCCATGCGCGCGGCGGGAAGGTGCTGAATATTGACGGGAATCGCGCGAAGCAGTCTGTGGCGTTCGACCATCGCGACCACATGAAGCGCCTGGGTGGCGACGAGTCGTGCAAGCAATGCCACCACCTCAGCAAGCCCAGAGATGAGAACACCTCATGCAGCGAATGCCACGCCGACATGTACCTGCCCTCCAGCATCTTCGACCATGACTTCCACCTCAAGAAGCTCGGCGACGCGGCTTCCTGCGACAAGTGCCACCGGCCCACTCGTGACAGGTCAACAGCCAAGGCGTGCAGCGAGAAGCAGTGCCACCCCGCGTACGCGCCGGGGCCGAAACAGCAGGCGTTCAACGATATGGCGCGCAGCTACGTCGACGCGATGCACGACCTCTGCGTGACCTGCCACGACAAGGAAGCCGCCCGCGTTGACAAGCCGCGATTGGGCGAGTGCGCCACCTGTCACAAGCCACAGAAAGGGATGCGGCAACCAGGATCGTGAGCGCGAGCAGTGGGCCGGCAGAGCGGCCGGATCGCCGTTCCCGAGCACTGACAACCGGTCAAGTCGCGGGATACTGCAGCGTTTCCAAGGAGACGGTGCAGAACTGGATCCGCCAACGCGGGCTGCGGGCACAGCGGACGGCCGGGGGCCAGTACCGGATCTTCCGGGGCGACCTCCGCCGGTTCATGGTTGGGCACGGCATGTCGGTCGAGGCTCTCGACCGCGGCGAGTCGCCTCCCTCGCCGCTGCCCTGCTGGGACTTCTTCACGGCCGAGCGACGCCCGGCGGCGAACCGCGGTTGCGAGACGTGCGTGGTGCGGCGCGCGCGGGCACGCAGGTGCCACGAGCTGCGCAACTACGGCGGGCACCAGCGCCTGCACTGTCATGACGACTGCTCCTCGTGCGCCTACTACCGCCGGTATGTGTGTGCCGGCCCCGGCAGCAAGGGGAGGACCCACCCCAACGACCCCGTTGAACCGAGGGAGAGCGTTCGCCCTATGAAGAAGAGAGTACTGGTCATCGACGATGAGCTTGACTCGCTCAAGTACCTCGTGGCAGTGCTGGAGGACGAGGGGTATGAGGTGCTCTCCTGCCAGGACGGTGACGAAGGACTCGCGCTTGCGGCCAACGAGCGGCCGGACATTGTGCTCCTCGACATCATGATGCCGGGCAGATCGGGAGTGTCCCTCTACCGAGCAATGCGCGCCGAAGAGGCTCTCCGTGAGGTGCCCGTCATTCTGGTGAGCGGCGTCAACACGGAGCAGGAGTACCGCTTCCGAGACTTGGTGGCCGACGAGAGCGTGCCCGAGCCGCAGGGCTACGCCGAGAAGCCGATCAACGTCCCCCGGTTCCTCTCGAAGGTTGAAGCGGCGATCAGAACCGAGTAAGCTGCTGGCACCCGCCAGTCACCACGCACCGCTCACCAATGGACACGCCCTTGCCTACTGAATCCCTCCAACGCTGGCTCCACGAACAGCTCTTCCAGCAGGTGCCGTCGCGCATCGCGATCATCGACCGCGAGCTGAGCATCGTCCAGGCTAACCCGGCTTTTGAGCTGTCGTTTGGCGAGTGCGTAGGCCGCAAGTGCTTCCGCGTGTACAAGGGTAAGGAAGTTCCGTGCGCTGACTGCCCGGCGAAGCTCACCTTTGCCGACGGTGAGATCCGCCATAGCGAGGAGTTCGGTACCGACTCGCGGGGCAACTTCACCGCGTACTTCGTGCACGTGGCGCCCATCGTCGCCGAAGATGGCAGCATCCCGTACGTCGTCGAGATGTCGACCGACATCACGGCCGTGAAGAAGCTCGAGAAGGAGAAGCTCGAGGCCGAGCGCCTTGCCGCCGTCGGGCAGACAGTTGCCGGTCTCGCCCACAGCGTCAAGAACATGCTGATGGGGCTCGAGGGCGGCATGTACTACCTTAGCTCCGGGCTAAAGAAGAACGACCAGAAGCGCCTGCAGGAAGGCTGGGAGATGGTCGAGCGAAACCTGACCAAGACCACCTCCCTGGTCAAGGACTTCCTCAGCTTCGCCAAAGGCCGGCCGCCGGCGACGAAGGTCGTTGCCCCGAATGCCCTGGCTCAGGAGATCGTCGACCTCTACCGCGAGACGGCGGCTCAGTCTGGCGTCCTGCTCGCTCTGGAGGTCTCGGCGGAGACCAGACCGGCGGCGCTCGATCCCGATGGCATCCACACCTGTCTGACCAACCTCGTGTCCAACGCCATCGACGCCTGTCAGATGAGCGACAAGCCCGTGACTCACGTGGTCGTGCGCGTCCGGGAAGAGAACGGCACGCTTATTTTCGAGGTCATCGACGACGGCGCCGGCATGGACTACGACGTGAAGCAGAAAGTGTTCACCAGCTTCTTCACCACCAAGGGCGGCGAGGGAACCGGCCTCGGCCTGCTGACAACGCGCAAGATCGTCCAGCAGCACGGCGGCACCGTCGAAGTTGAGTCGCGCCCCGGGCTCGGCTCGCTGTTCCGGGTGACCTTGCCTCGCGACCGGCTGCCACCGCCGCTGCAAGAGGAAGCCGGGAACTCGTAGAGAACACAAGGCGGACCTCGAGCAAAGGAGTCCCGACATGCCAACGCCAGAAGAGACAACCGTGCTGGTCGTGGACGATGAGGCCGATGCGCGGGCCTACATGTCCGCCATCCTGGAAGACGAGGGCTACAAGGTGGTTACCGCGGCCGACGGCCAGGAGGCACTGGAGCGGCTGGAGGAGAGTAAGCCCGCCCTCATCTCGCTGGACTTGGTCATGCCCAAACTCTCGGGCTACAAGCTCCACCAGAAGCTGAAGACCAAGCGAGAGTGGCGGGGCATTCCCGTCCTCATCGTGACCGGTCACGCGCGCGACGACCTGGGGCGCGACGACTTCGAGAAGGTGACCACGCTCGGCAACTGCGCCTACCTGGAGAAGCCGATCAAGGCGGCGCAGTACCTGGAGGCCGTCGAGATGCTCTTGGCGGGCGAGGCTGCGGACGCGTAAGGCGCCCGGGCCAGAGCGAGCCAATGAGTGTCGTGGATGCAACGGGTGGTTCCGCCAACGATTCGGCGGTCGGTGAACCGGGCATCGAGCAGTTGCCCGCGGCCGCAGTGCCGACGGAAGCGCGCTGGAAGCGTGGCGCCTATGCCGCAGCGCCCGTCGTGCTCGTCTACCTGGCTTGGGAGATAACGGCGCGGTGGGTGTTCCAGCTAAAGGGCGTGCCGTTCCCTACGCCCGAGGAGGCGGTCGGGCAGCTCGGGCGCCTGCTGGTGGGCAAGCGCCTGCTCGACCACTCGCTGTACACGCGTGTGGGCACCAGTCTGCTTCGCTGGGGCATGGGCTTCGGTATGGCTGCCGTATCGGGCGTGGCGTTCGGGTTGGCGCTGGGCTGGTGGCGGGGGCTTGATCGCGTCGCGCGGCCAGTCGTGCACGTGCTGCAGCTCGTGCCGGGCTTGGCGTGGATTCCCATCGCGCTGCTGCTTTTCGGCGTCGGCGAACGGGCGACGATCTTCATGATCTTCGTGACCGCGCTTGCGCCGGTGGTGATCAACGTGGTGGCCGGCGTGCGGAGCGTTGACCCGGGCTACGTCCGGGCCGCCCGGATGATGGACGCCACCCAGCGTTCGCTGTTCTTCCGGGTGCTCCTGCCGGCGACAGTGCCGCACCTGCTGAGCGGACTGCGAGCCGGCTTGGCCAACGGCTGGCGCGTCTTGGTGGCGGCCGAGATGATTGTCGGCACGGGGACCGGGTTGGGCTACAGCATTCTCCAGGCCCGATGGACACTGGACTACCCTTCGGCATTTGCCTGCATTATCGTGATCGTGGGATTGGGTCTGGCGGTGGAGAGGCTCGTCTTCACGCCGTTGGAGCGGACGACGGCGGAGCGTTGGGGCGTCGTCCACCAAGGGTAGCGCGTTCGCTCCGGCAGATTTGAGCACAACCTGAGCTTCCAGAGGGTGTCCGTGCGCGCGGTCCCTGCTAAAATAACTGCCAAGGTTGCAGACTAAGATCGCTGCCAACAAAGCGCGGCCCCGGGCTACAGGTCATGTCTTCATTGATCGAGATTGAGGAAGTCTCAAAGGTATTCGACGACTCAGAGCAGCGTCGACGGGTGACAGCGCTCGAGGCCGTCAGCTTCGGCATCTCGGAGGGCGAGTTCGTCTCTCTGCTCGGCCCCAGTGGCTGCGGGAAAACGACCTTGCTCAACCTGATCGCTGGCTTCGACCGGCCCAGTCAAGGCACCGTTTGCGTCCGCGGGAACCCGGTTCTGGAGCCGGGGCCGGACCGGGCGGTCGTCTTCCAGGAGTCGATGCTGTTCCCGTGGCTGACAGTGGCGCAGAGTGTTGCGTTCGGGTTGAAGGAACAGGGCATGGCGAGAGGCGAACGCCGATCACGCGCGCGTGCGCAACTGGACTTGGTCGGGCTGGCCGCCTTTGCCGACACGCGCCCTCATGAGTTGTCGGGCGGGATGAAGCAGCGCGTCGCCATTGCGCGGGCGCTGGCGATGGACCCGGCCGTCCTCCTGATGGACGAGCCGTTCTGCGCGCTGGACACGCAGTCGCGCGAGCGGCTGCGGGACGAGTTGCTGCGGCTCTGGAGCCAGACCCGCAAGACCATCCTGTTCGTTACGCACAACGTCGATGAAGCGACCTACCTCGCCGACCGCGTCTTGGTCTTCACGCCCCGGCCGGGGCGTGTCCAGGCGAACGAGACGGTTTCGCTGCCGCGACCCAGGTCGCGGATTTCAGAGTCTGTCTGCCCGGTGCGCAGGAAGCTCCTGACGGAGCTTAAAGCAGGGGCGAACGGGACGGCGGGAGCAGAACCGTGCTGCGGCGAGTGCGAGCCAACACAGCTCTGCGGAAAGGAAGGATGTGAGCAGGACAATGCATGAAGTGCGCAGGACCTACCCAGTCGTCGCGGCGGCAACAGTGGTGGGTGTGTGGCTGCTGAGCGGGTGCTCTCAGCCGAAGCCACCCGGGCCGCAACCCGGCGCCGCCAAATCGGCCGTCAAGCAGAAGCCCGCAACGGCAGTTCGCTTCGCCTATCAGGACCGTGTCGTCGACGCGGTCCCCATCGTTGCCATAGCCAAGGGATACTTCCGCGAGGAGGGGCTTGACGTCAAGGGAAGTCGCTTCACCAGTGGGCCCGCGTGCAGTGAGGCGCTGCTGTCCGGGGCCGCCGACTTCGGCACCATGGGCGACGCGACGGCGGTCATCGCCGCTGCGCAGGAGGCCCCGGTGAAGATCATCGCCAGCCACGGTAACGGCGAGCGCCGGCACCGAATCCTGGTGGGCAAGGGCAGCAGCATCCGCACCGCGCCAGACTTGGTCGGCAAGAAGCTCGCCGTGAAGAAGGGCACCTCAACTTATGGGGGGCTGCTGCTGTGGGCGAAGAAGCAGGGCTTGGACCTGAAGAAGGCCAACATCATCGACCTGAGTCCCGGCGACATGCCGGAGGCGCTGGGCAGTGGCGCGGTGGACGCCCTCGTCGCCAGCGAGCCGACGCCCTCTCAGCTTGAAGCCAAGGGGCTGGGTCGGCAGCTCGCGACATTGGGGGGGCTGGGCAACACCTACCCCGTCCTGTTGGTCGTGCGCGACCGGTTCATTGAGGCGCATCCCGACGCGGTGGTACCGTTCCTGCGAGCGATGACCCGAGCGACGATGTTCCTGCGGGAGCATCGGGAGGACAGCGTCAAGCTCGTCGCCCAAGTCTCGGGGCTGCCCGTCGCGGTGGCTGCGAAGGCGATGGCACGGCACGACTATGACCTGCGCCTCGATGACAGCGTGACCGGCAGCCTGAAGCAGACGGCCAACTTCCTGCTCGCCGAGAACAAGCTCGAGAAAGCGCCAGACTGGTCCCGGGCAGTGGCCAAGACGTGGCTCCAGCAAGCGCAGGACCAGAGCGCGGCCGGAGCCCCCGGCTCAACCGAGGGGAGAGAGCCGCAGAAGGAGAGTGGACAATGAACATGACCAAGATGCAGCCATGGAGACGCGGAGCTTGGGTCGGCGCGCTGACTCTGGGCATGCTGCCGGTAGTGGCAGC
>Ga0210020_1000956_pt1 | contig 26794 bp, 22 predicted proteins | sample CryGeymeta201514_FD_183980 | JGI IMG/M metagenome (GOLD analysis project Ga0210020, IMG submission 183980) | Groundwater microbial communities from Crystal Geyser aquifers in Utah, USA - Crystal Geyser metaG 2015-14 (SPAdes) (version 2) | ecosystem: Environmental > Aquatic > Deep subsurface >... | reverse complement strand
CACCACGTCCCAGACCACCTGCTCAAGAATTTTAGCCGCCAGCTTTTCGATGATGGGTGCGGCAACCCGGCTGACAATTTCTTCAAGCACGGCGGGGTCAAGATTGCGCAGCTGCTCTTCAAGCACCTGGGGCGTTACCGGTGAAGCAGCCACTGGAGCAGCTTCTTCTTCGGGCAGATCGTTAAAGGAAAATTCTTCCTTGGACGCCTCTTCCGCGTCAAGCTCTTCCGTCTCAAGCCCCTCAGCTTCAAGCTCAAACACCTCTGATGCAGGTTCTTGATGGATCGGAGTCTGCCCGCTGTCGCGATCTTCCGGAGCAGTTGCCACTGCGGGGGCGGAGAAATCAATGATGCCCGATGCCAACTCCGTTTCAGGCTCTGGCTCTGGCCCTGGCTCCGGGTCACCGGGTGGGTCAAAAGCGGGTTCGGAGACTGGCAGCACGGCGTCTTCCGCCGCAGGAGCTTCATGCGCAAAGCTGGCGTCGCTGATTTCAGGAGCAGCAGACACTTCGACCGGCGCAAAGGGCTCCATCTCCTCGTCTTCGCCGACATCCAAAATGTCGGCTTCTGCCAGTTCGAGAATATCTTCTTCCGGCTCCGGCTCGGCGAACGGGGCCGCTGGTTCAACTGCAGGTGAAGCGGTCTCAAAGTTATCTACCACCAAAGCATCGGCGCCGGGAGCCTCCTCTTCCTCAAAAGAAACCGCATCCCAGATATCATCGTCGGGAATCTCTGTTGGCGCGATTTCCGGTTCTTCGATGCCGAGGCTATCTTCCAGGGGTTCGGTGATTTCATCAAAGGGGTTCAGCTCTTCAAGGCTTTCTCCCTCAATAAAACCGAGGCCATCATCCTCTTCGGCTCCAAAAGCGTTCATTAAATCAGATTCCGTCGCCTCAGCCCCGGCGTCAGCGGGAGCAAGAATATCCACGGGATCAAGTTCGGCGATTTCGTCAAAACTCTCGGCTTCGGTGGCCGCGGCCCCGGTGTCGAAAGCGTTACTCTCAACCGGAAGCTCATCGACAAGGTTCTCGGGAAGGAGGGTTTCTTCAATCAGAGGCTCTGGCTCTGATGCCAGGGTCGCCGCAGGAGCAGCAAGGGACTCAGCCGCCAGCAGGGTCTCAACTTTGTCGATCATTGTCTGAGATTCGAAGGGCTTGGACAACCAGCCACTGGCACCACAAGCACGGGCGCGGCTTTCGTCAAAATTCTCGAAGGCGCCGGGCAGGAGCATAACCGGAGTCGAAGCAAGAGCGGCATCAGTTTTTATCGCCTGACACAACTCAAAACCGTCGAGGCCCGGCATCCCAATATCGGCAATCACCAGATCCGGGCGCTCTTTGCGTGCCAGATCCAGGGCCGCATTGCCATTGTCGGCAACCAGCAACTGATAGTCCAGATGGGCAAAAACAATTCCAAAAACCTTTTGAATTGTCAGACTGTCGTCAGCTAGAAGCAGTTTTTTCGCCATTCGATGCCTCCTCGCACCAGGTCTTGCCCCTTAAATTTCAGGAGCGAATCAAACTCACAGCAAGAGCGTCAATATTCACCATGCGGTAGCTGACCTCTTGATAACAGAAACTATGCGTCAAAAAGCCAAACCTCGATTTCGGCTCCGGCTGCCAGTTGCCGCGCGCTTCAGCGACAATTCCTTGGGTTTTATCGGCCGGTAAAGCCATGGCACCATATTCACTGGCAACCACAACCTGAAATCCGGCAACTGCGGCTTCCTGAGACCCGGTCAGCCAAGCACAACCAAGCATGGGCACCAGTTCAGTCCCCTGGATCAGCATGCCCTCAACCCCCAGCGGCACAAACGGCAGCGGATACACGCAACCGGCCTCTACCACACGCAAAAGCCTTGACAGGGAAAGGGCATAGCCGACCCCCATAAAGCTGAACAATCCAAGGCGTTTGTTCACGGTGAGAGTCCACCATAGCAGGCATGCAGGTCAAGCTTTATAAATGGTCGGGCCTGATACAAGGCAATCTGCTCGAAACATCTCCATCCTGGGGCGACAAGCAGCGGCGGCAGGGGGAGATCCTGCATACTGGCGCTTGGCTGAAAACCCTCAACCTGGTCGATGAGTAACGCCCAGTTTCCCTCACGGCTATGTAAAACTAAAGCGTTATGGGGTTGGCGTGCGGGAGATGATGCGCCGAGTCCCAGCCGGGAGCGCAGATCAACCACGGGAATCGTGGTGCGCCGAAAAACCATGCCCCCGCAAACCGCTTGTCCCGCATCGTGTAAACGCGGCGTGTTTAAAATTTCGAAATCCTCACAAATTTCAACCAACTCACATAAATCAAGGCAGAAACCGAGGTCACCAACACGAAAGAGCAAGCGACGCGAACCGAGGCTCATCATTGGAGCCACCTGCCGAAAACCGGCGGAAACAGGTGCGTAAACCGCGCTAAAGCTAGCATAGCGACTTTCGGAGTGTCAAGTTTATCTCCGGGGAAAATCAATGAGTTACCTGTTTATGAAAGGGATCGCCAAGGCTGAGGCAAAAAGAGACGGCTATAAATTGCCAGGGCAAATCGGTCGGTCATCCCCGCGATAAAGTCCGTCACCGACACCGCCAGTGAATCTGATCCGAAACGACGCCCACCCGCGGCGATAAAGGCCGCTTCATCCTGGATAAAAAAGTTAAAGAGCTCGCGCAACATCCGCGACGCCTTGACAAAGTCGTCGTGAATCTGTGCAATGTGATAAACATGGCGATAAAGCCAGGTACGCAGGGCCTGAATTGCCTCATCCATTTCTGCCGACAGGAGAATTTGCTGCCCCTCGACCGCCAGTGACTGTTCAATCAGATCCTTGACCATGCGATCGATACGCTCTGAATGGCGAAAACCCACATGTTGCAAGATATCGGTCGGCACCTCGTTCAGATGAACAACTCCGCCGCGAATCGCATCATCCAGATCATGATTGACGTAAGCAATAATGTCGGCTAAACGCACAATCTGCCCTTCGAGAGTCAGGGCGCGTGAGCTTTCATCCGGAGCCAGCAGGGGGCCGTAACCCTTGGAATGTTTGAGGATTCCATCACGCACCTCCAAACTTAAATTCAGCCCCTGACCCTCCTTTTCAAGACAATCGACAACCCTGAGGCTTTGCACAACATGGCGAAAACCTTCCGGTCTCAACTCACTCAGCACGCGCTCGCCGGCATGGCCAAAAGGGGTATGCCCCAGATCATGTCCCAAGGCAATAGCCTCAGTCAGATCTTCGTTCAGTGCCAGTCCCCGTGCTACAGTTCTGGCGATCTGGGAAACTTCAAGCGTATGCGTGAGGCGAGTACGATAATGATCCCCTTCAGGGGCAAGAAAAACCTGAGTTTTATGTTTTAAACGGCGAAAAGATTTGGAATGTAAAATACGGTCACGATCATGTTGGAAAATAGTCCTTACCGCACAGGCAGGTTCTTCTTTGCAACGCCCCCGTGACCTCGAACTATGGCAGGCATTCGGCGCAAGGCATAAATCTTCACGTTTTTCTATTTGTTCTCGAATATTCATGATCTCAACTTCGATTTTTTCAGTTGTGTACAAAAAATACCACAAACTTCACCCGAAAAAATTGCTATTTTTTTCATTTTCTTTTTTTTGGGACTTCCCTATTAAAAGAGGAACCGTTATATATAAAAGTCTACAGTCAATTAGATCAAGCTAAAAGGAGAAATTTTGTATGGCGACCCCCACTGAATTGGCCGCGCAAATACTGGCGGCCCACCTGAGCAAAACCGAAATGACCAAAGAAGAAATGCTGGCGGAATTGACCGAACTCCACCAGACATTGGCGGCCCTGGACCGTGGCGAAAACCCGAGCACCGAAGCGATTGCCGAGGATGAACCCGCCGTCAGTCGCAAGAAGGCTTTTGGCAAAGAAGCCATTTACTGCATGATCTGCGGCAAAGGTTTCAAAACCCTGTCGCGCCATTTACGCACCGCCCACGACATGCTGCCCAAAGAATATCGCCAACGTTTCGATATTCCTCTCAGCCAATCACTGGCGGCGCGCAGCTACTCGGAAACTCGGCGCCAAATGGCTCTGGATCGCGGTTTGGCCGACAACCTCGCCCAGGCCCGCGCCAACAAGAAAAAATGACCCTCACCCCAAGCTGATGCAACGCGCAGACCCTGAGAGAGCAGGGGCGGGCTCAGTTGCCACCCGGGGTTAACTCTTACCCTTCCGGCGTCAAGCCGCCGGAGGGGTAAGAGTCACTCGACACGAAAGGCCAGTTCGCCCAACAGTCGGCCATCGGCAGCAACGATCTGCACTCGCCAGTCACCCGTCCACTGAGGAAGGATCTTTTTCGAAGAGTAGGTGCGCCAGCGACTGGAGCGAACCGGCAGCTCGACGCGTGCCATTTCACGTGTGCCGTAAAACCAGACATGCGCCACCTTGGTATCTGCGGTGGCACCATCAATCTGCGAAAAACAATAGAGCCGCCCACTTGCCCCCTCTGGGTTGACCCGGTAGGTTTCAATCCGATCCAGCGGTGCCCGTGCCCTGATTCCCCGCGTAATTGCCGCATCACCCAGAGTCAGGGCCAAAGCGGGCAAGGCCCAACTAAGCACCAGAAGTATGATCAACACACATTTTCTCATCGTTGCGTCCTTTCGTCGAAAAATTTCGTTCAGTACTGCAACTTATAAGGCAAGTTGAGCGCTCAAAGAAGACAAAAAACTTTCCCCGACAGGCATTTCGACCGCGAACAGTTGCGCCAGGCTCGCCGCAATATCGGCAAAACTGTTTCTCGTTCCCAAAGCACGTCCCTGACCCAGCCCCTTGTGCCACACCAGCAAGGGCACATACTCACGGGTATGATCGGTGCCCGGAGTCGTGGGATCGCATCCGTGATCGGCAGTCACAACCACGAGATCCTGCTCAGCCAACAGCGGCAGCAGCAGCCCCAGATCGCGGTCGAATTCTTCCAGCGCTCGCGCAAAGCCCCGCGGGTCAAGGCGGTGGCCGTAGTGGGTATCGAAATCGACTAGATTGACAAATATCAGCCCTCGCGACTGCGACTTCAGCTGACGCCGTAACCTCTGCATCCCGGCGGAGTTATCCCGCGTCGGCAGGCTCAGATCCAGGCCACGGCGATTAAACAGATCACCAATTTTACCAATACCGCAGGTGGGCAGGTGGTGCGCTTGCAGTTGATCTAACAAGGTCGGGCCGGCGGGAGACAAAGGAAAATCATGCCGCCGCGCGCTCCGTTGAAAATTCGCGGCATTGTGCCCAATAAAGGGGCGTGCAATCACGCGACAGACCTCGTAGGGCCTGAGCATTTCAAGGGTTTGCTCGCACAGAGTATAAAGTTGTGCCGGGGGCAAAATTTCCTCATGGGCCGCAATCTGAAAAACCGAATCGCTACTGGTGTAAACAATGGGACGCCGCGTCGCCAAATGCTCTTCGCCTAGTCGGTGGATAATTTCAGTGCCGCTGGCGGCGATATTTCCCAGGGGCTGGCACCCGGCGAGACGACTGAACTTGTCGATGATTTCCGGCGGAAAACCCTGCGGAAAGGTCGCAAAAGGCCGGGTCTGGATGTAACCGGAAATTTCCCAATGTCCGCTAACCGAATCCTTGCCCGCACAAAGTTGCGCCATTTTCCCCCAGGCCGCCCGGGGCATGCTCACGGCAGGCACGCCAGCCAACGGACAGATATTGCCCAAGCCAAAACGCTGTAACACCGGCAGGCGCAAACCACCAACGGCGCCGGCAACATGAGGCAGGGTTGCGGCCTCGGCGTCACCGTAGTCGGCGGCATCAGGCAGGGCGCCAATGCCGACCCCATCGAGAACAATCACCACCGCCCGCGTAAAAATTTGCGTCATCAGCGCCGCCGGGTTGGCCCTCAGAGCATCAGGTGCGATAGTCGGCATTAATTTTGACATAATCGTAGGTTAAATCTGAGGTGTAATAACGAGCGGCCCCCTGGGCTTGATGCAGGTCGATGCGCACACAAAATTCCGCTTGTTTCAAGACCGCCGTCGCCGGGGCTTCTACTTCGGGGCCAACAAAAAGTCCCCCACGCACCACCTGCACCTGGTCAAAGTAAATATCGATCAAGGCCGGATCAATGGGGACTCCAGCATAGCCAACAGCAGCGATAATGCGTCCCCAGTTGGCGTCTTCACCGAAAAAAGCGGTCTTCACCAGCGAAGAAGTTGCCACCGCCCGCGCAATCTGGCGAGCGGCAGCATCGCTTTGGGCCCCACAAACCTGAATTTCAGCGACTTTGGTCGCGCCTTCGCCATCGCGCACAATCATTTTGGCCAGTTCGAGCAGTACGCGCTCCAGTTCCTGGACAAAGAGGGCTTCGGCCTCGCTCTCGGGCAAAATCGCAACCCCGGGTGCGGCGCCATTGGCAAGGAGCAGAACCATGTCGTTGGTTGAGGTATCACCATCAACCGTAATCGAATTAAAGCTGCTTTTCACGGCCGCACTCAGTAAGCGCTGCAAATGCGGCGCTGCCAGCTCGGCATCGGTCAAAACAAAGGCCAGCATGGTCGCCATATCAGGATGAATCATGCCCGCGCCTTTGGCCAATCCGACAATGCGGCAGGAGTGCCCGGCGATCTCCAGCTGAGCTGAAGCGATTTTGGCATAACGATCGGTCGTGCGCATGGCTTCGGCCACCGCGGCCATCCCGTCAGTGCGTAAATTTTCCGCCAACCCCGGCAAGGCGCGTTCAAAGGGAGCTAAGGACAAAGGCTGGCCGATGACGCCGGTCGAGGCGAGAGCTATCAGTTGCGGATCTATTTTCAGGCGGCGCGCCGCCAAATCACCGCAAGCCCGCGCAACGTCCAACCCCGCAGCACCGGTGCAGGCATTGGCATTGCCACTATTCACCAAAATCGCCTGACATTGTCCGGCGGCCAGGCGATCTTTAGTCAATTGCAGGGGCGCGGCAACCACCTGATTTCGGGTATAAACGCCGGCACAGCGAGCGGGCTGGTCGGAAACTATCAAACCCAGATCGAGCTTGCCGCTTTTTTTAATTCCGCTGGCGCTTGCGGCGAAGCGATAACCTCGGGGAACAGAATAATTTACCATGGAAGACCTCGACAAAAAACAGAGTTAAAATTTCACATCTTGCGCCACGGCGGTCTTGGCCAGCCGACTGAAGCTGGTTTCGCTGGGCAGCAACAAAGCAAAGGACGCACCTTCCTCGGGTTTTTCTTCGAGAAAAATTTTTCCACGCATCCGCTCAACAATTACCCGCACCAGAGACAGGCCAATGCCGACTCCCTGGGGTTTGGCAACATCAATATCCCCCAACTGGGTGTAAGAATCAAAAATTGCCGCCCGCGCTTCACGCGGAATAACCTGGCCATCATTCTGAATTTGCACATAGGTATAGTCGAGCCCATCCACCACACGCGGTGCGGCGACCACCCGAATGCTGCCGTTTTCGCGGTTGAACTTCACCGCATTGTCCAGCAGGGCATTCAACGCCAAAGCAAATTTTTCGGCATCACCGTAAAGTTCGTCCAGGTCTTCATCGATCTCGATTTCCACCTGCAAACCAAGGCGCTGAATACGCTTGCCATACTGCTGAAAGGCATCGCCCAGCACCCATCCCAGGCTGAAAGATTTCCACGTCCAGGGCTCACGTTCAGACTCAATAGAAAAAAGTCGCAGCATGCTGGTAATCAGGCGCTCCAGACGTTGACCTTCTTCACGGGCCTGCCCCAGATAGTCTTTCAGATCTGCTTCGGAAAGTTTGGCATAAAAAGTCAGAGCCAGATCAACAAACCCCATGATGGAGGTCAGGGGCGTTTTGAGTTCGTGGGAAAGATTATACACCAGCCGGGTTCGTGCCAGGTTGAGTTTGACCAGATCGGCGTTGGTGCGCTCCAGGGTTTTAGTTTGTCGGCGCAGGTTGGTGACCAGCTTGAAATTTTCCATGGCCAAGGCCACCTGCTGAGCTATGGCCGTCAACAGATGCTGGTCTTCAATGTCAAAAGATTCGCCCGAATCCTTGTTGTTAACGTTGATAACACCCAGCACCCGCTCACGGTAGAGAATCGGCACCGACAGCAACGATTGATTCTTATAGCGATGCCCGCCAACCAGCACGTCAAAGCGGTCATCAATATTGATATTCTGCACCAGCACCGGCTGGCGTGACTGCATAACGTGGCCGGAAACGCCGACACCTGGAGCCACCACCACCTCTGCCGCAATCCGTTCGGGCAGACCGCGAGCGACGGCAATGCGCAGGCGACCGTCATCACCCACAATCATCAGAGAGGCCGCTTCGACCCCGGCTGAAGCAACGATGGAATCGAGAATCAGCTCAAAAAGCTGTTGCAGATCACTGCCGGTGCTGGCCGTTTCTCCAATTTGCTTGAGCAACACCAGATCGGCCATGCGGCGCTGCGCTTCGATGCGCACCTGCATCTGATTCATGGCCGCGTAATAGGCCGTAAATCCCTGACTCACAGCAGTAATAACTTCGGCATTATTGAAGGGCTTAACCAGAAAATCGAGGGCGCGCTCGCGCAGAACCTGGCGCGCGACATCGAAATCCTGCTGACCGGAGATAATAACCACCTGGACTTCCGGCGACTGCTTTTTGATCATGCGCAGCACCTCGACCCCGTTGATTTCGGGCAGCAGAATATCACAAAAAACCACCGCCACCCGATCTTGGGACAGGATCGTCGCCACATCTTTACCATGCTCGCTGCGCAGCACGCGGTAGCCCCTGTCCTGCAAAACGTCCTGCAACAGATCAAGAATCAACGGCGCATCGTCAATCAGTAAAACCGCAGGTTCCTGCGAGTCACTCTTGTGCGGCATGAGGTTCCCCTATGAGCGGCGGGCTAGCGCCCACAACATTTTTTATATTTTTGCCCACTGCCGCAGGGGCAGGGGTCATTGCGACCAACCTTGTCTTCATCACGCATGGCCGGTTTTTTCCCTTCGCCCTCACCGCTAGCGCGATTAAGGACAATCTGCTGTTGACGGCGGCGTGCCGCTTCCATCCGCTCGACATCACTCTCCTGGGCCAGCTGCACGCGAAACAGTTTCTGCAGCACTTCCTGGCGGACACGCGCCATGACCTGCATAAAAAGCTCAAAGGCCTCACGCTTGTATTCGCCCTTGGGATCTTTCTGGCCGTAGCCGCGCAGGCCAATGCCCTCTTTGAGGTGGTCAATGGACAAGAGGTGTCCCTTCCACTGGGAGTCGATCGTCTGCAACAACAAAATCTGACACAAATGTTCCATCACCGGCGGAGTAAATTCGGTTTCTTTCGCCGTCAGACGTTCCTGAGCCTGCTGTTTCAACAGCGCTTCGAGCTCCCCGGCTGTTCCTCGCTCCATATTGAAGCCCGACATATCGGGAACAAAAGCCAGCTGGTTGAGGATATCTTCGCCGATACGCGCCCAGTCCCAGGCGTCGGGGCGGGTTTTCTCGGGGCAGAAACTGGCAACCGTATCGGCAATGGTTTCATTTAAAATGCTTTCAATGGTGCCACGGATATCTTCACCACCCAATATTTCGCGCCGCTGGGCATAAATAACCTCACGCTGGCGGTTCATGACATCATCGTAATCGATCAAGTGTTTACGGATATCAAAGTTGTGGGCCTCGACTTTTTTCTGTGCATTTTCAATGGCCTTGCTGATCATCTTGTGCTCAATCGGCTCACCTTCGGGAATGCGTAACTTGTCCATAACGTAGGAGACCCGCTGTGAACCAAAAATCCGCAAGAGATCATCTTCAAGGCTGAGATAAAAACGGCTGGCCCCCGGATCTCCCTGACGCCCGGAGCGCCCGCGCAACTGGTTATCAATACGCCGCGACTCATGCCGCTCAGTCCCCAGAATATATAACCCCCCCGCCGCCAAAACCTCTTGTTTTTCGGCCGCACACAACTGCTGGTTACGCGCCAGGGCCGCCTGAAAAATCACCTCGCGTTCTTCGGGATCTTCGACACTCTGGGCCTCGACGCGCGCCATCATTTCGGCATTGCCGCCCAGCACAATATCCGTACCACGCCCCGCCATATTGGTCGCAATGGTCACTGAGCCCTTGCGCCCGGCCTGAGCGACAACCAAAGCCTCGCGGCCATGCTGTTTGGCGTTCAGAACGCTATGGGCCACACCTTTTTTCTGCAGCTGCTCCGCCAGCAGCTCGGAATCTTCAATCGAAATCGTGCCCACCAGAACCGGCTGCCCTTTTTTGTGACAAGCCTGGATGTCTTCGACCACTGCCTGATATTTTTCTTTTTTCGTTTTGTAAATCAGATCGGGGTGATCGGTGCGCGCCAAGGGCCGGTTCGTGGGAATAACCACCACATCAAGTTTATAGATTTCGGCAAATTCTTTGGCTTCGGTGTCGGCAGTGCCGGTCATGCCCGACAATTTTTCGTACATACGAAAATAGTTCTGGAAGGTAATCGTCGCCAAAGTCTGGTTTTCCGACTCGATCTTGACGCCCTCTTTAGCCTCGATCGCCTGATGCAGCCCATCGCTCCAGCGCCGTCCTTCCATCAGACGCCCGGTGAACTCGTCGACAATCATGACGCCGCCGTCCTTGACCACATAGTCAACATCCCGCTTAAACAAGGCATGGGCCTTAAGGGCCTGATTGACATGATGAAGCAGTTCGATATTGACCGGATCGTACAGGTTATCAATGCCCAGCAGCTTTTCCGCCTTGCGCACGCCCTCTTCGGTCAGCATCGCCGAGCGCGCCTTTTCATCGACGGTGTAATCGCCGGTATGGTGTTTGACACTCTGGCCGATTTTCCCATCACGACTTTCGGTGGTTTCCCCTTTGGCCAGACGCGGAATAATCATATCCACGCGATAATAAAGCTCGCTCGACGCTTCACTGGGGCCGGAAATAATCAGCGGAGTCCGCGCCTCATCAATCAGAATCGAGTCAACCTCGTCGACAATGGCATAGTGCAAGGGCCGTTGCGCATAATCTTTCAAATCAAACTTCATGTTATCGCGCAGATAATCGAAACCGAACTCATTGTTGGTGCCATAGGTAATATCAGCACCATAGGCCTGTTGGCGCTGGCGATCATTGAGTCCATGAACAATGCAACCAACCGACAAACCAAGAAAGGTGTAAAGCTTGCCCATCCATTCGGCATCACGACTGGCCAGATAATCGTTGACCGTAATCACATGCACACCCTTGCCGCTCAGGGCATTCAGATAGGTCGGCAGGGTCGCGACCAGGGTCTTCCCTTCGCCCGTTTTCATCTCGGCAATTTTGCCGTCATTCAACACCATGCCACCGATCATCTGCACATCAAAGTGGCGCATGCCCAGCACGCGCTTACTCGCTTCGCGCACCACCGCAAAAGCCTCAGGCAGCAAATCATTCAGGGCCATCCCCGCCGTAAGCTGTTGCCGGAATTCACTGGTTTTGTCCTGCAACTGTTGATCACTCAAGGCACTCAGCTGCGCTTCATATGCCGTGATGCGCGCAACCGTGCCCATCATCTGTTTAATATCACGGTCGTTTTTACTCCCAACAAATTTTTTGACGAGTGAACTTATCATGAAAATCAACTCCCTATGGAAACGGAATCAGCTGCGGAAAACCCGTAAACCTGATCCCGGGGGTGAGACATACCACCAACGGAAACCAGCGGATACTAGCATAGGGCGCTTCGCGCTCACAAGAAGCAATGGTGCGAAGATCAGCCGCGCACAGCTGAGATCGCGCAGCAAAGAAATAAAGAGGAAAGTCGGCCCTGTCGGGGCTCAAAGGAATTTACGCGGGTTGACCGGCACACCATTGAGGTGAACTTCGTAATGCAGATGGGGGCCCGTGGACCGACCCGTATTGCCGACTTCGGCAATTGGATCACCACGCTTAACCCGGGTACCGGCTTTTACCCTGAGGCGTGAATTGTGGGCGTAGATCGTGCGATAGCCATAGCCATGGTCAATCATCACCATCTTGCCAAAGGTCGAATCGATGCGGGCCCTGACCACCACCCCATCGGCGGTGGCGCGCACCGCAGTACCGGTATTGGCCGCAATGTCCAAACCTTCGTGCATCCGCTCCCGACCACTGAAGGGGCCTTTACGCACCCCGAAGTATGAGGTCAGCCAGCCTTTGGTCGGCCACCCCTGGGGGGTCGAAGACTGTTGTGAATACTCCTCGGTCAAAAGGCTGTGAATCTCATCCTGAGCTTCACGACGCAGCTCAATCGCCAGTTTTAAGGCATTGATCTGTTGCTGCAATTCACTCATGTCGGTGGGATCAGAGGCCAAAGCCCCACCAATGCCCGCCGGTTCTGCCGGAGTTTCGTCGGTATTCGTCACCAGTGAACTACGCAACTGGGCATCGGTTTCGGCTAACAAGGCAAGTTCCTGGCGCAGCCCGGCAAAATCCCGTTCCAGGGCACGCAGTTGCTGGCGTTGACTGCTATTTTCCGCCATCAACCGCAGGTACTGCTGACGATCAAAGCTCAGGGCCGAATAGTCACTCAGCAGATAGGCAAAAAAACCCGCCAGTACCAGCGCCAGAGCCAGGAGCGTATAAACCGACCAGTACGCCAAATTCATGCGGCGCACTTTCTTGCCGACTCCGGGAAGATAAATCAGGGTAAAGCGTCGCGCCATTGTGGCGGGTTCTCCTTACAGCTCACGTTGAAGAGCGATTTCGTCACAATCGGGGAATTTGACACAATGAATGCAATCTGTCCAGATTTTGTGTGGAAGCTGCTGTTTTTCAATCTCGACAAAACCAAGCCGCTCAAAAAATTGCGGCTGATAGGTCAGGGCGAAAACGCGCTTCAGCCCCAGATCCCGCGCCTCGGCCAGGCAGTGTTCAACAATCTTTCGCCCAATGCCCTGCCCGGCTAATCCTGGTTTAACCGCCAGTGAGCGGATCTCAGCCAGATCTTCCCAGCAAATTTGCAGCGCCCCCACCCCAACGATGACCGCATTTTGCTCGCAGACATGAAAATCGCGCAGGGCTTCATAGATATCCACCAGGGAACGGCCCAGTAACTGGCCCTGCTGGGCATATCCCAGCAACAGCTGATGAATCCCTCTGGCATCAGTAATCCGGGCACGACGAATCATAACAACTCCACAAATCAAAAAATCTCTTGTGACAAGAGCGGATCATATACCGGAAATCCCCATTTTTTGAACAAAAATTACTTGCGCCCTTTCTGTGCTTCCTCTGAGCCGTGCAGAATCTTTTGCACCTGAGCCAGCAGAGCCTGAGCGCTGAAAGGTTTTTGCAGAAAAATTTCAGGATCGATCTGCGCCACCCGCCCCCTCGAATTGGGATTGGTTGCATAACCGGAGATGAAGAGCACCTTCAGCGCGGGCATGAAGCTGCGCAATTCCGCATGAAGTTCCGGCCCGTCGAGACCCGGCATCACCACGTCGGAAATCAGCAGGTCAAAAGAGAGTTCAGCCGTGCGCGCCAAGGCCAGGGCCGAGGGACCATCCACCGCTTCCTGCACCTGATAACCGGCAATCGTCAGCATTTCATGGACCATCCGCCGCACCATATCATCATCTTCAGCGAGCAAAACCGCCTGGCCATCTCCCGTTTTCAGGATCGGTCTGACCGGCTGGGGTTTCTCTGCCGGTGGTGCACTCATCAACGAAAAATACATTTCAAAAACACTTCCCACCTTGGGCTGACTGTTCACCCGCAAAAAACCGCCAGAAGTCTGAACAATGGCATAAACCGTCGACAACCCCAGTCCGGTTCCCAGTCCCTCCTCTTTGGTGGTGTAAAAAGGTTCAAAAATATGCGCCAGGATCTCGGGCTCCATACCACAACCGTTGTCACGCACTTCAAGGCACGCATAGTCGCCCGGTGGCATCTCGGCACAGGGTGGCAACTGATCTTCACCCAGGGTGAAAGTCTGAGTTTGGATGACAATTTCGCCTTTGTGGGCCAGGGCGTCCTGGGCATTGATCACCAGATTCAGTAAAATTTGTTCAATTTGCGACTGTTCTGCTTCAATAAAAACTCCCGCCGGATTCAAATCAAGAGTTAAGGCCAGATTTTCCCGAATGGTGCGACACAATATGGGGTAGAAGGCATCAATAACCTCATTCAGGTTCAACACTCGCGGCTGCAAGGGCTGGCGGCGGCTGAAATTCATCAGCTGAAGGGTCAGATCCTTGGCCTTGTGGGCTGCGGTGCTAATATGGCTGATTTTGGCGTAGAGAGAATCTTCAATCTTCAACTCAGCGGCAATCATTTTGGCGTAACCCAAAATCGGCGACAGTAGATTATTGAAATCATGGGCAATGCCCCCTGCCAGCTGCCCAATCGCCTCCATCTTCTGGCCCTGACGTAACTGTTCTTCCAGTTTTTGATGCCCGGTCATATCGCGCGCAATCACCACCATGCCCAGGCGCGAGTGATCCTCGCGATAGAGGGGTATTTTGGTTATAGCAAAAAAACGCCGGGCGCCATCGATATCCGGTATAACTTCATCAAAATGACAGGTTTTCGCGGCATGCCAGGTTCTTTCGTCGCTCACATAACACTGATGGAAAACATCCTGGTAGGCAGGCCTGTATTCGGCCAGTTCGGCGTCGGTTTTGCCCTGATACTCTTGGGCCGAAAGCCCAAAAAGTTCCAGGCCCGCGCGATTGGCGAGCAAACCGCGCCCAGCGGCATCCTTAAAGTAAATGGCGTCGGGGATTGCGGTCAGCAGAGCCCGCATGCGCGCTTCGTTTTCGAGGGCCTGGTCTTCCCCCTGTTTAATGGCGGTAACATCTGAAGCAATATGTACCACGCCGGTCATTTTACCGGTTTGATCATGGATGGGATCGACGGACACTTCGTACCAGAGAGCGCCAATTTTAGTGATTCGGGAGGCGCGCTTGCCGGTTTTCATCATAGTGTGAAAGGGACAGTGTTCGTGAGACCCATGTTGATGTTGCGTCAGTGCCCCGCAGTTCTGGCCGATGATTGCATTTTCGGCCTCATTGAATTGGCGTCTGGCCGCCGCGTTGGCGTGGGAAATCCGGCGTTCCACGTCCATAATCCAGATAGAATCGGGCACCGCGTCAAACGTTGCTTGCCAGGCGTCGGCGGCCATCTTTAAAGCCGCCTGCTGTTCGGCCTGCACCAAGCCCGCCTGTTCGAGCCGCCGAAGCTGACGCATCAGCAGACCACCAAAGACACTGATCACCAAGGCAAAAAACAAGGTGGCGATTGTTTGAATGAGGGTATTTTTGCGCCATTCGCGGGTCACCTCACCGGTGCCCATATTAGCGGTGGCAACGACTGGAAATTTTTCCAGGGCGGCGTAAGAGATGATACGCCCGCCGGGGTTTATGAGCGCCTGGCCACGAGGAATGTGGAAAGTGCCGCGCTCTGCCTGAGGTAAATAGGTTTGAATAACAAAAGATTTTTTAAAGTTAACACTATAGTCAGAATCGCTGGCTGGATACGCCAACAGCAGCACGCCATCGCGCCGGATGAGAACAATTTTCCCCGTTGTACCCAATTCCAGGCGCGCATAAAAAGATTGAAAATAATCAAGATTCAAGGCCAACGCCACCAGGCCGGCAAAGGTATGATCCCGATCGCGCAAGACCCGCGACAGAACGATCACCCATTGATCACTGAGCTCACTTTTGAAAGGTTGGGAAATGAACAGCTTTTCGTCGGTTGGGTGCTCGCGGTGATAACGGAAAAAATCACGCTTGGCGACGGAGAAGGGTTCGAACGCCTCCTGGTGTGAGTGGGCCAACAGCAGCCCCTGAGCATTCACCAAGGCGGCGGCGTAAATTTGGGGTGAATCAGTCAAACCTTGCCGGAGAAGGGCCCCCAATTCCCCCTGCGGAACATCACCCAGCGCCGATTTCTGCGGCAATTTTGCAATGAGGTTTGTCAGCACAGCATCGGCTTCACTCAGGGTGTGCTCGGCGTGCTCCTTCAAGGCACTGGCGTAGCCGCGGGTCTGTTTGTCAGCAGCGCGGAGACTGAGGCGGTACTCATGAACTGATGTCCAGACGGTAAGGCCGCATATCAGTAGAATAACCGTAACGACCGCCAAAAGAACGACGCGACCCAGACGACGAAAGCTTGACGAAGGGCTTAACTTTGCTGCGCTCATAAGATTCCTTGAGGGTGATATCCCCTCACGTGATTGCCCCCGCGCTTCGGTTTGAGGACACGCGTGAAAAAACGCCCGCGCGTCGGTTGTGTCGCATCAGGTTTGGCACTGCCGGCAAAAATAGGTCGACCGCTGTCCCAGCACCACCTGTTGAATATCTTGCCCACAGCGTCGGCATTTTTTACCCCTGCGCCCATAGACCTGAAGCTGCTGGCCGAAATAACCAGGTTTGCCGTCGCTGTGACGAAAATCCTTAAGGGTTGTGCCCCCGGCCTCAATCGCCCGCTGCAAAATTTTTTGGATCTGGCCGAGTAAATGAACGGCTTCGCTTTTTGTCAAGAGCTCCGCCGGACGCCGGGGGTCGATGCCGGCGGCAAACAAGGCTTCGCTGGCGTAAATATTGCCGACGCCAACCAGACAGTGTTGATTCATAATTACATTTTTAATCGCGGCCCGGTGCCGACGGGTGAGCGCAAAGAGATAATCACAGGACAGTTGAAAGTCAAGGGGTTCTGGCCCGAGTTTTTTCAGCAGGGGGTGGTCGAAGGGATTGGTTTCCACATAAAGCAGCAGGCCGAACCGACGGCTGTCATTAAAACGCAGCACCTGGTTCTGGTCGAGACGCAGGTCAATATGATCATGCTTCTGCGGCTCAACGGCAGCCGCCAGCAGGCGTAAGATCCCGGTCATGCCCAGATGCAGCAGCAGGGTTCCGCGTTCAAGCTGGAACAGCAGATATTTGGCCCGGCGGCTCAAGGCCAGAATCTCTTGCCCGGCGACCCCGGCATTCCAGGCGGGATCAAGGGGCTGACGTAATCTGGGCACCCGGCAGATCAGTGCTTCGATGCGGCGCCCGAGCACCAGGGGTTCCAGGCCCCGCCGCAGGGTTTCGACCTCGGGAAGTTCAGGCATCGACGAACGTCCCGGGCTGCCCGCATGCTCCCATGGTCACAAGGAACCAAGGGACGCAAGCAGCTGCGTTTCGTCGGGAAATTCACCGGTTTTCTTTTTTGAATAGATGAGTTTGCCCTCGACGCAAATTTCGAAGACGCCGCCACGGGATTCTATCAATTCAACTTCGGCCCTGTACTGCTGTTTGAGTTTGTCTGCCAGACCGGCAGCCCGCGAACGGTAGTTTCATTGCCCGCAGTATTCAATACTGACTCTCATTGTTGCTCCTTTGGGTTGATGTTTGTTCCGACCCTGCGGGTTCGGTTGCGCAGGGTGACAAATTCTTCGGCACTGGTGGGGTGAACCCCCAGGGTTGTGTCAAAATCGGCCTTGGTGGCTCCGGCCTGCAGGGCAACGGCAATTCCCTGGATAATTTCGCCGGCCCCTTCTCCGGCCATGTGCGCGCCGATCACTTTATCGGTGACCGTGTCCACCAGCAGTTTGATAAAAACCCGCTCGCCGCTGCGACTCAGAGCATGTTTCAATGGGCGGAAACTCGTGGTGTAGACATCGACCTCGGCATACTGTTGCTGCGCCTGTTCTTCTGTCAAGCCGACCGTGGCGATATTCGGCTCACAAAAAACCGCCGACGGTACCTGACGCTCAGTCAGCGGTCGGGTTCCGCCCTGATAGAGATGTTGCACCAGAGTCATCGCCTGCGCCAGAGCCACCGGGGTCAACTGCAAATGATCAATCACATCGCCCAGGGCATAAATCGACGGAATATTGGTCTGGTAAAAATCGTCTACCAGCACCGCCCCCTGGTCGCTCAGTTTCACTCCCAGGGTTTCTAGACCAAGGTTCAGGGTATTGGCAACACGTCCGGTCGCCGCAAGGATCACATCTGTTGCCAGCGTTTTCCCGTCATCAAGCGTCGCCAAAAAGCTGCCGTCGGCCTGACGCTGAATTTTTTTCAGCTCACAATGAAAACGTAGATCAATGCCGCGACCGCGCATCTGCTCGGCAACAAACTGCCTGACTTCGCGGTCGAAACCGCGCAAAAAAAGCGCCCCCCGGTAAATCTGGGTGACCTTGACGCCTAACCCGTGAAAAATTCCAGAAAATTCGCCGGCAATGTATCCGCCACCGACAATCAGCAAGCGTTGCGGCAAGCGGTCGAGATCAAAAATCTGATCGGAAGAAAGCAAAAATTCACCGCCGGGAACCTCGGGCAAAAAGGGCCGGCTTCCGCTGGCCAGCAGAATGCGACGGGCAGAATAGGTTCGGCCCGCCACGTCCACCCGATGTTCATCCAGCAAACGGGCATGCCCCTGAAGAATTTGAACATCGGCTCTGTCGAGCATCTGTCGATAGAGCCCGTTCAGGCGAGTGAGTTCTGCGGTTTTATTGTCGCGCAGAGTTGACCAGTGAAATTCCGGTTTCTGCATCTGCCAGCCAAAGTCGCCGACCTGCTGAAAACCAGCGCCAAATTCGCTGGCGTAGACGTAAAGTTTTTTCGGAATACAGCCCAGGTTGACGCAGGTTCCCCCCAGCTTGCTGCCTTCGGCGAGGGCGACCCTCACCCCGGCGGCGGCGGCCATCCGCGCCGCGCGTACGCCGCCGGATCCCCCACCGACGACAAAAAGATCGTAATCATACTTTGCCATGTTTGCCCTCTTGCTCAGATTCAGAAGCGAATCTTGACTGGCTGTTGATCAAAATTAGAGAAATCAAGCCCAAAGAAGGGCCCGGAATAATCTTCCCCCGTCAGTTTCTGGGCGGAATGATAGCGCCAACCCGCGGGGCTTTCCATGAACAGCGCCAGTTCAAACAGGCGCTGCGAATCACCATCCAGAGAAAAATGCAGCACACAGATAATTTCGACGCCCTGAGTGCTGATCCGGCTGGCTCCGATACCGGTTTCAATCACTTCCATCCGCCCCAAAACTTCAGCAGCAAAGACGAGATAATCTGCTTCGACGGGAAACTGTGCCCTGAAGGGTGCCTGGGGATGATAGCTGGCATAAAGACGGGCAAAATCCCGCTGCGCCAGGGCCGCAAAGCGTTGTTGAATCTGTTCTTTCACGGCTGAGATCATATGTTATTGATCTTTCAAGCGAGGATCCAAGGCATCACGCACCCCTTCACCCAGCAGATTATAACCTAGGACGGTGATCAATATCGCCAGGCCGGGAAAGACCGACAGCCACCAGGCGTAGCCCAGGGTCTGTTTGCCGACAATCAGCATATTACCCCACGAAGGTGTCGGGGGCTGAACCCCGATGCCGAGAAAAGACAGGGCGCTTTCCGTCAAGATGGCGCCGGCAATGCCCAGGGTCGCCGAAACCAGCACCGGCGACAGAGCATTGGGGAGCATATGACGTGTCATCAAACGCAGGTCACTGGCTCCCAGGGCACGCGCCGCGAGAACAAATTCACGTTCGCGCAAGCTCAGAAATTCAGCGCGCACCAGCCGTGCAACCCCCATCCAACTGGTGATCCCGATGACAATCATAATGTTCCAGATAGACGGATCGAGAAAGGCAATCACCGCCAGTATCAGGAAAAAGGTCGGGAAGCAGAGCATGATATCAACAAACCGCATCACCAGCGCGTCGACCCAGCCCCCATAAAACCCCGCCAGGGCACCGACCAGAATGCCGAGGAGGGTCGAAATTCCAACGGCGACAAAGCCGACCAGCAGAGAAATGCGTGCGCCATAAAGCATGCGCAGAAAGACATCGCGGCCCAGATCATCGGTACCAAAAAGGTGAGTGGTGCTCGGCGCAAGCAGCGCCTGTTTGATATCGATCGCCGCCGGATCCCCCGGCAGCAAGCTTGCCAGCAGGGCCAAAAAAAACATCAGCAGTACGATAAAACCGCCCGCCAGGGCCATGCGATTCTGTTTGAGATGGGGCCAGACAACCTGGCGCCAGAAAGATTTTTTTTTCACCCTGTCATTCCATCCTAGCGCAAGCGTTCAAGATCCTGCTCAGTGAGCAGACCCTTGTGCTGCAGCAGACTAATTAAACGCTCCATCCGCGCATTGACGATTTCCGGCGTAACCCGGGATTGCACCGGTGACGATGACAGCGATGGCACCAGGGGGATGGCTGCGCGTGCCGGCTCAGCAGACGATTTTTCAAGGGTGGCGGATTGAGTCGACGCCCGCCCTGCGGGGAAAAAGCGAATCAGGGCAGCTTCAATCTCGGCTTCGGCCGCAACCACCGCCTTAATCCCAACGCCCGCAATAAATTCAAGTTCATCCACCAAGGTTTGATTGGTCGGATCGGTCATGGCCACGACCAGGCTGCGCGTACGCCCAAGGGCTTCCCATCTGACCGGAATTACCATTTGTTCGATCAAACGGGCGGCGGGCAGTACACTCAGGACATCCAGGGGGATATCCATGCCCTTCAGCTCCACGCGCTCAAAACGATCCTGTTCATCCAGAAACTGCAAGATGGTTTCCTCAGCGATATAGCCCAGCTTCACCAACGCACTCCCGATACGCCCGCCGACATTGCGCTGAAACGACAGCCCCGATTCGAGCTGAAAGCGGTCAATCAATTCAGCGTCGAGGAGCATTTCACCCAGTTTGGTTGTTTTCGTCATCTTTCGAACCCCCTTGTGGTTGAACCTCAGCCACCCTGGCGGATACGCGGATCGGCCAGAGCATAGGAAAGATCGGCGAGCAGGTTGCCGACCAGAGTCAGAACCGCGCCAATCACCAGCACCCCCATAATCAGGGGATAATCACGCATCATGACGCCATCATAAAAGAGCTTACCCATGCCGGGAATGGCGAAGATTGTCTCGAAAATTACACTGCCCCCAATTAAACCCGGTACCGACAACCCCAAAATGGTAATCACCGGCAACAGGGCGTTGCGGAGGGCATGCTTGTAGATGACCACGCCTTCGGACAAACCCTTGGCGCGGGCCGTCATAATATAATCCTGGCGAATGACTTCGAGCATGTTGGAGCGCATATAGCGCGAAAACCCTGCCAGTCCGCCAATGGCAGCGATAAAAACCGGCAGCAGCAGGTGGCTGATGCGGTCAAAAATCTGCCCGGAAAAACTGAGGTATTCATACCCGAGGGATTTCAGCCCGGAAACCGGCAGCCAGCCCAGGCGCACGCCAAACCAGTCCATCAATAAAAGGGCCAGCCAGAAGGAGGGCATAGCGAAACCGGTAAACACCAGCACCGTGGTCGCGCGGTCAAAAAGACTGTTGCGCCGCACCGCAGAAATCACCCCCAAAGGCAGGGCCACAAGCAGAATGGTTGCCAGAGATAAAAGATTCAGGGTTATGGTCACCGGCAGGCGTTCGGCAATTTTGTCGCGCACCGGCCGGTTATCCTGGGCAAAGGAGTCGCCGAAATCGAGTTTGACCAGACGTTGCAGCCAGAGCAGATACTGTTGATGCAGAGGCTTGTCCAGACCATAGTTTTTGTGCAGGCGGGCCTGCAGATCGCCGCTGGCCTGGGGGTTCATCTGGGTTTGCAGATCGGTCGGTTCACCGGGAGCCAGATGAATCACGGTGAAGGAGATCAGGGTAATGCCGATCAGCAACGGAATCATCAAGAGCAAACGCCGTAAAAGATAATGGCTCATCAATCTATCCTGTCAGTTACTGTTCTGCTGCGGAGAAACAGTAACGCCGGTGAAACCTTCAACGGCTGTATTTCTGCAAAGCCTGGGGCACGTACCATTGTTCAAAATTGTAGCGGATACCGGCTGGCATTGGTTCAATTCCATGAAAGCGGCTCGCCACCGCAGGTAAGGCTTCCGGGATAAATAAAAAGGTGTAAGGCTGATCTTCGGCCAGAATCTGCTGAAAACGATCGTAGATTTTCTTGCGCTGCTGCTGATCAAATGTTCGACGCCCCTTTTCCAGCAGGGCGTCGACTTCGGCATTTTTATAACCAATGAAGTTCAGCTGACGTGGGCCGGTTTTGCTGGAATGCCAGATTTCGTACTGGTCGGGTTCGGGCCCGCCGGTCCAGCCGAGGAGGGTTGCATCAAAATTACCCGGATTGATAAATTCTTTCAAAAAAGTCGCCCACTCAATGACACGCAGCTGAACGTCGATTCCAATGTCACGGAAGCGCCGCTGAATGATTTCTCCGGCCTTGGTGCGCTGGTCGTTGCCCTGATTGGTCACGATGACAAACTGGAATCTGGCACCGTTTTTATCGAGGACACCATCTCCATCATTGTCCTGCCAGCCGGCTTCGGCAAGGAGTTGACGCGCTTTCTGCGGATTGTACGCATAACGCGGCACATTTTTGTTATACACCCAGGTGTCGGTTTTGTAGGGCCCGGTGGCGATTTCGCCATGACCCATCAGAACGCCGTCGATGATTTCCTGCTTGTCGATGGCGTAAGACAGCGCCTGCCTGACCCGTTGATCCTGAAACATAGGTCGTTTGAGATTGTAGCCCAGATAGGTATAACCGAAGGAGAGATAACGATACTTGTTGAACAAGCGCCGAAATGCCAGGGTATCGGTCTGGCGATCATACTGCAGGGGCGACAGCGACATGAAGTCGAGTCCGCCGGTCTGCAACTCCAGAAACTGGGTAGAGGTGTCGGGAATGATGCGGAAAAGATAGCGCTTGATGTAAGGGCTGCCGGCGAAATAGTCGCGATTGGCTTCAAGGACAATCTTTTCGCCCCCCTGCCATTCGACAAATTTAAAGGGCCCGGTGCCCACCGGCCGACGCGCCAGGGGGCTTTCGGTAATTTTCTTGCCTGAAAGCAAATGACGGGGCAGAACCGCCATTCCCCAACTCAACAAGGCCGGGGCATAGGGTTGCGCATAGGTGACGACAAAAGTGTAGGGGTCGGGGGCTTCGGCTTTTTTGACCTGCAAATAGGATTCAGCGTAAGCCGTCGGTGTTTCCGGATCGATATACAGCTGGTAGGTAAAAAGGACATCTGCCGAGGTAAAGGGGACACCGTCGTGCCAAAAAACGTTTGTGCGCAAATGAAAGGTAATCGTCAGATTATCGGCGGAAATATCCCAGGATTCCGCCAGTTCGCCGACAACCTCCAGCTGCCCGTCGTAACGCACCAGCCCGTTGTAAATCAGGCCATTGATCTGACTGGAAGAACTGTCGGACGCCAGGACGGGCAGCAGGGTCGAAGCATCGCCGATGGAACCCTCGATGAAGGTATCACCAAAGGCCGGGCTTTCATCGATGGAGTCATCCAGTCCGAGGAGGGATGCATCCTGGGTGCAGCTCGTCAACCACAGAAGGGTCAGCAGCGAAACCCACCTCATGAGCGGCCCTTTCCGACGCCTGCTCCCGCCGCATCAACGGGCAGCAGGGGCACGGCACCTTCCGGCAGGGTCAACCGAAAGCGTTTGGCCGGAACGGGCTGATTAAGGCGCAGATCGGACAAAGACAGGGTCAAGCGAATTTTTTCTGCAGGCATCTGCACGCGAAGAGCACGCGGGAAGTTATCTTCAGGGTTGATCTCATCGTAGTCAATCTGCAACAGGCTCTGCCCGCCGTGCAGATATTCGCTGCGGCGCAGATTGAGCTGAGAGTCGAAGGAAAAAATCTGCTGCTGTTGCCCCTGAACCAGGCGCAGCAGATAACGATCAGCCGTCTGCTCAACCCCCGCGGCTGCGGTAACGAAAACGGGTGGATCGTAAAGGAGCAGCCGAACCAACTGGGAAACGCTCAGGGGCAGCCGGGTGATGCGTGACAGCAAGTCGTCATCCAGTGGCCCCGCATAGGCGCGCGGCGGCAGACTGGTTTTATCCAGAATCTGCAGCCGATCCTGGTCGACGCTCAGTTGCAGGGCCAGTTGCCCGAACAGGGACAAAACATCAACCCGCAGACGCTCGGGTTTTTCGGCCAGAATAAATTGTTGGGTCGAATAAAATTTACCCTCACGAGTCAACCCCACCTTGGCCAGGGTGTCAAGCTGTTGCCAACGCCGGCCGTTGTCGCGCAATTTTTCGTGTAACACCGCGGCGGCGGGAGCCGTTGGCAAGGGGCCGCCAATGCCGGCACATCCGGCTATCAACAGCAAAGAGAAAACAAGAATACAGGCTCGGATCATGAGTCGGGGTGCTCTTTCAGCAAGGTTTCAAGTTTCTGTCGTACGTCTTCGGCACCAGCGTTATTTTCGAGGGAGCGCTCATAGGCCTGCCTGGCCTGTTGCCAAAGTTGCAAACCAATATAAACATCCCCAAGGTGCTGCGCAATCACATCATCGTCAGGGGCAAGTTCGGCCGCCTTTTCGAGGTGGGTGCGCGCCTCGGAGTAATGCTGCATGCGATAATAAATCCACCCGAGAGTGTCATAAATATAACTGGTTTGCTTCTGCTCCAGTGCCCGCTGGGCCTGTTTCAGGGCCATGTCCAGGTGCGTTCCCTGCTCGGCATAGTGGTAGGCAATAAAATTGAGGGCGTCGGCGTTATCGGCCTGAAGGCGCAGAAGGTTTTCCATCTGCTGCAAGGCCGCAGCGCGATTGTTCATTCCTTCGTAAATCACCCCAAGTTGATACATTAAACCCGTTTCCTCGGGGTAAAGTTCGAGGCCATTCATCAGCAACTGACGTGCTTCATCAAAACGCTCTTCGCCAGAGAGAAAGGCCGCCAGATAGAAGTAAATTTCGGCACTGCCGTCGCCGACATCAAGGGTCTGGCGCAAGACTTCGATACTGCGCTCAACCTCATTTTGCTGTTGATATAGATAGGCTATCTGCAAAGCAGCCTGGGGATAAATTTCGCTGTCCCGGGCGATGGCATGGAAAACATCCAGCGCTTCGGAGCCGCGACTCTGGCCGACCAGGGCAATCCCGAGGGAGTAAAGGGTTTGGGCGTGGGCGGCATCAAACTGCAATATCCGGCGAAAATTTTCTTCGGCTTCGACAAAGCGTCCCAGACTCAATTGCAGCAAACCAATGCGGGTCAAAATCTCCTTATCGGCAGGCTTTTGCTCACGCGCTTGCTCCAATCGGGCCAAAGCCTCGGCGTAGTTTTTCTCCCGGATCAGCAAGCGGGCGAACTGTTGGTAGATTTCCGTCTGGCGCGGATATTTTTCCAACGCCTGAAAGTAAATTTCTTTGGCTTTTTCAACCTGGCCCTCGTTTTCAAGCAAGCGGCCGAGTTCGAGAACCGCCTGCCAATACTCGGGATGCCGCTGGAGAAGCTGTTCATAGGCGGCCACCCCCTCGGCGGGCTGCTGATTGCGTTGAAACAAACGTGCCTGCGCCAACTGGCCGCGTAAAGAAGCGGGGTGCCGTTCAAGCAACCCTCGGGTTTGACGGAGGGCGGCAGGGGTATTGCCAGACAATTCATAAGCTGAAATTAAGCGCAGGTGTAAATTTTCGTCGTCCGGCTTCTGCTCCAATCCCCGCGCGTAGGCAATAATGGCGGCCGGATAAAGTTCCTGATACGCGCGCAGCTCGCCGAGCAATTGCCAAGCGTCCACCAGCGTTGGATCCTGCGCCAGCAGTTGGTCAAGCACCTGACCCGCTGTTTCAAAGGCACGCAGATGCAGATACGCCTTAGCCAAGGTCATGCGCAGGCGCACAGATTCCGGATCATGTTGCAGGGCAAGTGTGAGGGCGGCAAGACCCTCGTCCCAGCGCCCGTCAAAAACCAGCATGCGAAACCGCATGTAGGCATAATAGGCTTTAGCCTCAGCCAGCTCGACCTCGGAGACATAGGGCTTGGAATCAGCGGGAACCTTGTCCCTCTTCGCCGGGGTTAAGGTACAAGCCGTCAGCCCGCCCAGAATAACAAGCAGAGTCAGGGTCGCAATGATGGATTTCAAGAGGATTGTCCAGCAAAATTCATCAAGAGTGGCATAGATCTTTATCTTCCTGAAGGGCACCAAAAATAACCGAACCACAAACTAACGTTCACCATTGATGCCGGAATCTGTTAACATACACGCGCTACAGTATAATCCGGATTATACTGTGAAACCCGCCTGCGTGACAGGCTTGTTTTCGACCTGTCTGTTTGTGGGCATTATCAATTCAGTTAAAACCCCTCTTTTTTCAGGGTTTTTTGGTTTTTTTATGAAAAAAAATGATTCATCCTCCACACGTGAAGCCTGGGTGCTTTGTCTCATATTGGGCACAGTGATGCTCAATTATCCCTTTTTACAGATTTTCAATACTGACCGCCAGATTGCGGGCATCCCGCTGCTGGTGCTTTATCTGGTTTTGGGCTGGCCGATTTCCATTGGTATCATTTTTTTCTTTGTCCAGCGCCTGAATAAAGAACACGCCCGAAAACCACCCGACGGGGAAAATTCACCATGATCTCGCCGGTACTGGTGGCATTTATATCTGTCGCCTATTTCGCCCTGCTGTTTGCGGTGGCCTACTACGCCGATACGCGTCGCGCCCAGGGGCGCAGCCTGATTAACAATCCGGCAATTTATACCCTGAGTCTGGCGGTTTACTGCACCTCGTGGACCTATTACGGCAGTGTCGGACGCGCCGCGACCAGCGGACTCGATTTTTTGCCCATCTACCTGGGGCCAACGTTGATGGCCTTTACCTGGTGGTTTTTGCTGCGGAAAATCGTGGTCGCGAGCAAAAAACAGAATATCGTCAGCATTGCCGACTTCATCTCCAGCCGTTACGACCGCTCCCCCTGGCTGGGGGCGCTGGTCACTCTGATTGCCGTGACCGGCATCATGCCCTACATTGCGCTGCAATTGAAAGCCATCGCCCGCACCTTCAATTTATTAATTAGCCCGGTCAACACCATTGGTGCGGGGGTTCAGGATCTCTTCCCTGCCCTCCCCCCCTATGCCGATAC
>Ga0210020_1000929_pt1 | contig 27162 bp, 29 predicted proteins | sample CryGeymeta201514_FD_183980 | JGI IMG/M metagenome (GOLD analysis project Ga0210020, IMG submission 183980) | Groundwater microbial communities from Crystal Geyser aquifers in Utah, USA - Crystal Geyser metaG 2015-14 (SPAdes) (version 2) | ecosystem: Environmental > Aquatic > Deep subsurface >... | reverse complement strand
GCGCGGCATGTTCGAGAATTTGGGAATGGTCAACGGCGCCTGGCTGACGGCCGCTATTGGGAACCGGTTGGTAGGCAGCGAGCTGGTGCTATATGACGGCGACGCTCAAATCCACGCCGCGCTCGGCCTGGAAAAAGATATTCCTTACACCTACCTCGCATTGGGTTACGAGGGAATCCGCCTCGCCATCGAAAAGAAAATGCGCCTGCTGCGCTGGGGCAGCGGGGCGTATGAGGTAAAGAGGAGACTGGGGTTCGAATTGGAGTGTAATAACTATATAACATTTCACGGTCTCAATAGGATATCCCGCTTAGTGGCTTCCATGACAGCATCGTGGGTGTGAAAGAAACAATGATCTCCTTAGATAAATTTCTTGCACTCTCGACTGAAGAAGTTGCCCGGCTCGTGAGAAAAGCCGGACCTCAGGTCTGCGTCTTCCCCATCAATGGGACGCGGCGTTGGTTTATGCTCGAATATGGCGACAAGCAGTGGGACGACCCCTTTGGCGCCTACATGGACATCGCCGCCGCGAACCACATCTCGCTCTGTAAACTCATCTTCGACCACGGAGTGGACACGCTTCTGACCCCTACAATCGGTCCTGATATTCTCCTGCGAGGCGAGGAGTACATGGCCCGATTCGGTAGCGAGGGGTTGGCGCGGCTGGTGCAAGGCCCGGATTTCCTTAGATTCTACGATGAGTACGACGTGCGTGTGCATTTCTATGGCAACCACCACAAGGCGCTGGTATCCACGCCGTACGCCCACCTATCCGACCTGTTCGACCAGGCTGCCGAGCGGACCAGGAACCACAAGCGATTCCGCCTGTTCTTCGGCATCTTTGGAAACGACGCGGCGGAGGCGGTGGCAGAATTCGCGGTGAAGTATTATCAGCAGCACAGCAAAGTTCCTGACCGGCGCGCCATCATCGCGATGTACTACGGGGAATACGTGGAACCGGCTACATTCTTCATTGGCTTCGACAAATTCTCTGCATTCGATTATCCCTTGTTGAATCTGGGGGAAGAGGACCTGTACTTTACCGTCAGCCCATCCCCTTATATGACGGAGCGCCAATTGCGCACCATCCTGTTTGATCACATATACACTCGCCGAGCGCCGGAACCCGATATTTTCAATATTTCTACTGAGGCAGGCAACAAGTTGCGTCAATATTACTTGGAACATCAAGAAGATACGTTAGGTATTGGTCAGTTATATTACGGTGTTTGGATACCAGAATTAGGATCTATCAAGGGCACAACAACATGACAGAAGACATCGCTCCCCTCATCCATCAATTGCTCAAAGAAATTGGCCCTGGAAGAATGTCAAGTACAGCCTATGATACGGCCTGGATTGCTCGATTGGGCGAGATGGATTGGGAACTAAGTAGCCGGGCGCTAAATTGGATTTGGGAGAACCAGCTTCCTGACGGCTCATGGGGCGCAAGGGAGTCATTTTATTACCACGACCGGTTTATAAGTACCTTGGCCGCCATGATTGCCCTTACCTATCTTAATAAACGTCAACAAGATCGCAAACAAATCGAGCGCGGTTTATTAGCCCTTGAAAAAATTGTTGCTGGCGCACCTCGCGGTTTACAGGCTGACCCCAATGGTGCATCTATTGGCTTCGAGATGATTGCCCCAACCCTGGTTGCTGAAGCCGAAAAGCTTGGCATTATTAAACGTCATGGCACACGTGTTCTAGATCAATTATCACACCAACGAGCGGTAAAACTAGCACTCATTCGAGATAAAATGATTAGTAGAGAGGAAACTGCTGCATTTTCCGCCGAAATGGCTGGTCATGATGGGTATCAAATGCTCGATGTAGATAATTTGCAAGGAAGTAATGGCTCCATCGGCCATAGCCCATCAGCGACTGCTTATTTTGCGTTATACGTCAAACCTCAAGATAGTGCAGCATTGAAGTATCTGCGAAATACTATTAATCCGGATGGGGGTGCTACGGACTTTGTTCCTTTTGATATGTTTGAGGCAGCCTGGAGCCTGTGGAACCTCTCCCTATTGGAATCATGGGATCAGGAAACCATCTTACTTTTTCATCCTCATATCGACCATTTAAAGCAAGGATGGGAAAAAGGCAAAGGCATCGGATTATCAGTGGATTATACTGTATTCCCGATGGCGATAATACAGCGATGGCTTTTGAGGTACTCACCCGTTTTGGATATCATTCTGATGCTGAAGCTATATTATCATTCGAAGAAAATAAACACTTCTGTACCTATCATTACGAAGCCCATAGCTCTACAAGTGTAAATATACATGCACTAGGTGCATTGCGACAGGCAGGTTATGCACCGGCCTCTTCCAACATGCAAAAGATTTTAACGTTTTTACAGAAAACAAAAGTTAATGATTCTTTTTGGTTCGACAAATGGCATCTTTCGCCATATTACACGACCTCGCATGCGGTTATTGCTAGTGCAGGATATACAAACGATCTTATCGAAAAATCCATTGAGTGGATCATTAACAGTCAAAACCCGGATGGTTCATGGGGTTATCAAATCCCCACTGCGGAAGAAACAGCCTATTGCTTGCAGTCGCTTTGCATATGGAAGCGTCGTGGTGGAAAAGTACCCAACTGTACCCTGCAAAGCGCCAGAAACTGGCTGAGTCAACATATCGAGCCGCCCTATCCTTTTCTCTGGATTGGAAAAGGACTTTACACAGTGGAGTTGGTGATTCGCTCGGCTATTTATAGCGCGCTTTTATTAGCACAAGAGAGCTAACATGTTCAAGAATATAAAAAACTGGATCCATATAAATACTCTTGACCCTAACGAAATTCGACGTCGTAACCTTTTGAACACCTTGGTTAAAGGAACCTTGATTATTGCGATTCTCGCGGCCATAATAACGAGTATATATATAATCGTTTTCAATGCATGGTCGCAGCCAGGTATCCAGTTAATGCTTATTAGTAGCCTTATATTCTTTCTTGGCGGTTTGACAATTTACATAATCAATCGTCGAGCTAGCTTAGTTGCAGCCATCCTTTTCCTTTTACTTCTGACGTTAGCCTCTTCCGTCAGTGATACCCCCGCACAATTAGCTGATGGACGGTCGTTATTTGTATACACTCTCCCCATAGCTATTGCAAGCTTGATTATCCATCCAATAGCTAGCTTCTTCTTTGCGATTCTTAGTAGTGTAATCATCGTTTTATTGGCGCTATCTGTTTCAATCGTCCCAAATATACCTGCAATTTTTGGTTTCTTATTTCTTGCCTTAATCTCCTGGTTCTCCGCCCGCAGCCTTGAACGAGCCCTAAAAGACCTTCGCTCTACAAACGCCAACCTCGACCAACTCGTCACCGAGCGGACGAGAGCCCTGGTCGAATCGCTGGCCCGTGAACGGATCGAGGCCGGGCGCAGCATCGCCATCCTGGAAAGCATTACGGATGGTGTGATTGTTTACGACATTCACGGGAAGGCCATCGTGGCAAATCCGGCCACCACACAATTGCTCAGCCTGCCCCACGAACAGGTGATCAATTCATCCAAAGATGATCTGACCCGCGCCAAAGCGCTGAACGCCAATGATCGCAGGATATTGAGTGACCTGCTGACCAATCCAGGTCAACAACCGGCCAGTTACCGCCTCCACTGGGGAAAGAAGACTTTTTCCGTCAGCTCTGCGCAGGTTTTCGATACCGAAGAGACGCGCATCGGCACGGTGGCGGTCTTCCGCGATTTTACCCACGAGGCGGAAATCGAGAAGATGAAAGATACCATCCTGGCGACCGTCTCGCACGAGCTGCGCACCCCGCTGAATGCAATCCTCGGCCACGTGGAAATGCTCAAGGAGGCCGTCTACGGCCCGATCAACGCGAAACAGGCGCGGGCGTCCGAGCGGATCATCTCGAACACGCGCCGGCTGCTGGATATCGTCAGCGACTTGCTGGATCAGGCTCAAATCGAAGCCGGTAGAATGTCCTTCAAGATCAGCCCCTTCAAACCAGGCGAACTGCTCGACAATGTGCGCGGTCTGATGTCCAAAACGGCTGCCGATAAACACCTGGCCCTGACCGGCGAGATCGAGCCTGAGGTGCCAGAAATCCTGATTGGCGACCCCACACGGCTGCAGCAGATCCTGGTGAACCTGGTCATTAATGCCTTGAAATTCACCGAAAAAGGCTCGGTGCATATTCGCCTGTTCTGCCCGGATAGGAAGCATTGGGCCATGGAAGTTCGGGATACCGGCATGGGCATCCCGGAGGACGAACAGGAACACATTTTCGACCCATTCCGTCAGGTGGATAACAACATGACGCGTAAACACGCCGGCTTCGGCCTGGGATTGTCCATCGTCAACCAACTCGTCGCTCTCATGGGTGGGAAGGTAGCCGTGAAAAGCACGCCGGGCGCCGGGAGTGTCTTCACCGTAACATTGCCAATCGTGCAGACAGGAGGATTACAGCATGAGTGATCTAGCATACGTCATCGAGGATGATGAAGATCTGTCCATGATCTTTTCCGAGGCTTTACTGGCCGCCAACTATGAGGTCGAAACGATCGTCAATGGGTTGACCGCGCGCCAGCGCCTGCAAGAAGGCGCACCTCACCTCGTGCTGCTGGACTTGCATCTCCCGGGGCTTTCTGGTGAGGAGTTATTGACCCAGATCCGCGCCGACAAGCGGCTGGAAAAAACGATCGTCGTCATCGCCACTGCGGATGCGCGCCTGGGCGACGCCTATCGCGATTCCGCTGATTACATCCTCATCAAGCCCATCAGCTTCACACAGTTGCGCGACCTGACCCTCCGAATGCACAGCAGGAATGAAAAGGATTGAACTCCAAAAAACGAAAGACCCTCACACGAGGGTCAAGGCTGGGGGCGGAGGAGTCGAACCTCCACATACAGATCCAGAGTCTGCTGTCCTACCATTAGACGAGCCCCCACCGGGCAAGCGGGGGGATTCTATCATACGCAAGCACCTCCGTCCAGTCAATTTGTTATAATAGACACCTTGAAGCAATACTGTTTAGATAAGCCCGTAGAGACGACTCCTCGCGAAGCACCCTGCGGGCACGCCGTCGGGCATGGGAGCCCGACCCTCTTATCTAAAAAGCCCGACCCTCTTATCTAAAAAGTATCGCACCTCGAAGGCATTCTTGCTCCGGCTGAAATTATACGCCAGAAGGACAGTCCCATGGACACCAACGAATCCAAGCCCACCAACTTCATCCTCGAAGCCGTCGCCGAGGACCTGAAAACTGGCCGCTTCGACTACGTCCGCACACGCCTGCCCCCCGAGCCGAACGGCTACCTGCACATCGGCCACGTCAAAGCCTTCCTGATTGATTACAACACCGCCAAAGAGTTCGGCGGCGAGTTGATCCTGCGCTTCGACGATACCAACCCGACCAAGGAAGAGACTGAATTCGTCGAAGCCATCGAAGAAGATGCTCAGTGGCTGGGCATCCATTGGGCCAAAGTGACGTTCGCCTCGGATTACTTCGACCGGCTCTACGAGTGGGCCGTCCGCCTCGTCAAAAAGGGCCTGGCTTACGTGGATGACCAGTCCGCCAAGGAAATGAGCGTCAGCCGCGGCACCCTGCCCCGGGGGACGAAGTGGAGCCAGACTGAATCGGCTTTGAAGCCAGGCATCGAGTCCCCCTACCGGAATCGCCCGGTCGAAGAAAATCTCGACCTGCTCGAACGGATGAAGAACGGCGAGTTCCCGGAAGGCAGCCGCGTCCTGCGCGCCAAAATTGACATGGCCCATCCCAACATCCTCATGCGCGACCCGGTCATGTACCGCATCATGCACGCGACACACCACCGCACCGGCGACAAGTGGAGCATCTACCCGATGTACGACTGGTCGCACGGCCAAAACGACTCGATGGAGGGTATCACCCACTCGCTCTGCTCGTTCGAATACGAGATCCACCGCCCGCTCTACGAGTGGTTTCTGGAGCAACTGGGTGAGTTTAAGACGCGCCAGATCGAGTTCTCCCGCCTCAACCTGACCTACGCCATGATGAGCAAGCGCAAACTCCGCAAACTTGTCGAGAGGGGCGTCGTGCGCGGTTGGGATGACCCGCGTCTCACCACCCTGCGCGGCCTGCGCCGGCGCGGCGTCAACCCCGAGGCCATCCTCGACTTCAACGACAGGATCGGCGTCGCAAAAACCAATTCCTGGGTGGAAATGGCCCTGCTCGAAGCCTGCATCCGCACCGACTTGAACAAGCGCTCCCCGCGCCGCATGGCAGTGCTGCGTCCGCTGAAACTGGTGATTGACAACTATCCCGAGGCTCAAGTGGAATGGATGGAGGCCGTCAACAACCCCGAGGATGAGTCCGCTGGGACGCGCAAAGTCCCGTTCTCGAAGGTACTCTACATTGACCGGGACGACTTCCGCGAGACGCCGCCGCCCAAGTATTTCCGCCTGTATCCGGGCAATGAGGTGCGCCTGCGCTACGCCTATCTCGTCACCTGTACGTCGTTCGTGCGGGACCCGGGGACGGGCGCGCTGACCGAGGTGCATTGTACCTACGACCCGGCCACGCACGGCGGCGACGCGCCCGACGGTCGCAAGGTCAAGTCCACTATCCACTGGGTCTCGGCGCAACACGCCGCGAAGGCGGAAGTCCGCCTCTACGACCGGCTGTTCACCGTCGAGCGTCCCGACGAGGTCGAAGATATCAACGAAATCATCAACCCCAATTCACTCGAAGTGCTGAACGATTGCTACCTTGAACCTTCTCTCGCTGAAGCCAAAACCGGCGATAAATTCCAGTTCGAGCGCACCGGTTACTTCTGCGCCGACCCTGATTCAACGCCGGAGAAACTTGTTTTCAATCGCACGGTATCGTTGAGAGATACGTGGTCAAAGATAGAGCAGAAACAAGGCAACCGAAGTCCGTAGAAATTGAGCCGTTCGTAGTAGCGGACGTAACGGAGTGAAGTCCGCTGAGGCGACACTCCGCTTCGCGGGGCGGTAATTTACCCGGCGATCGCTTCCACCAGCGGCGTGACCTCCTGCTGCAACCGGTCGCCCAGGGCGTCTTTGGCAGTTTCCAGGTCGTAAAGCGTCTGCAAGTTCAGCCAGAATTCGGCGGTCGTGTTGGTGGCGCGCGCCAGTCGCAGGGCAGTATCAGCGGTCACACCGCGCCGGCCGCGCACTACGTCATTCATTTTGCTAACCCATCCGGCCTTTATGGTAGCTCCTGGCTACCATGAATGACTGCATCACGGTCTGATTATATCCTGCTTTTCGGTAAACAGTAACCCCAATGACATGGTCATAACCCTTGACAGATTCGCCGGTAAAGTTATACTGTATACAGTACCATCAAAACTGGTCTGGTGGCTCGCAAGAGTTCGAGCGCGACCATCCGGCCGCCGGAAAGGAGAACCGCCGTGTTCACACATCCATTAGTGCGTCTTCAGGCATACTTTCATCCAGCGATATATCACCGTTTGCAGGAGCAAGCTCGTCACCAGCATAAATCCATTGCCCAGATCGTCCGTGAGGCGGTAGAGCAGTACCTGAGCGCCGTGGAGCAGGAGCCGGCCAACCCTGCTGATCCCATCTGGCGCATTCCAGCCCTGGCAACCAAATATGGCGGCAGCCGTTTGAGCGATGCTGCCATTCGCCACGATGAACACCTATACGACCGGGAAGGGATCGGATGAGACGCTGTTTCGTGGATACCTCCTTCTGGATCGCCCTTTTCGACCGCAACGATCCTGCCCATGAACGGGTTACGGCATTCTGGCAGGAACTGGCGCGGGAGCCGCTCCGGCTGATGACAAGTGAATTCGTGTTGGATGAAGCGTACACTTTTCTGCGCCGTCATGTTGACCTTCATGCGGCCATGGATCTGCACGAGGCTATCCAAGCCAGCCGTTTGATCGAGGTCCTGGAGGTGCGCGCGCCTATCCTGACCGCCGCTTGGGATACTTTCATTAAGTACGATGACAAGGTTCTTTCCTTCACAGATTGTACGAGTTTTGTGCTCATGTGGCGCAATGACCTGAGCGAGGCGCTCACCTTGGACGCTGATTTTGCCCAAGTGGGGTTTGTCCAATTGCCTTGATGAGCGGCGCTACGAACTCAACATTAAAGTAGAATACCGCTTACGTTATATGACGCTCGGAAGCAAAATACAAGAGGTATAATCTCTGCATGGATCTCATCGGCCACATCCTGGCTGCCCTGGCTGCCATCGCGGCCGGGCTGATCAACGCGCTGGCGGGCGGCGGTACACTCATCACTTTTCCCGTCCTGATGGCGGTCGGGCTTCCCGCCGTCTCGGCCAATGTGACCAACACCGTGGCGCTCTGCCCCGGCTACCTGGGCGGGACGCTGGCGCAGTCCAAAGACCTGAAAGACCAGAAGAAACGGCTATGGGTATTGCTCCCCGCCGGAGTGCTCGGCGGCCTGGCGGGCGGTATCCTGCTCCTGAACACCGGCGAGAAGCTCTTTGCCGATCTGGTGCCCTACCTTATCCTTCTGGCATCCACACTGCTGGCTATCCAGAACCCGGTGCGCGCCTGGTTAACCCACCGCGCGGAGCATTCGTTGTCACAGGAACAAGGGAAAGCAAAGGTCGTATCCGAATTTTGGGCATTTATCCCGGTTTTCCTGGCAGCCATCTACGGCGGTTATTTTGGCGCCGGGCTGAGCGTGATCGTACTGGCCGTCCTGGGTCTGGCGCTGAACGACAACCTGACGCGTCTGAATGCTCTGAAGCAGGGAATAGCCTTCGTAACCAACCTCGCCGCGGCGCTGTTCTTCGTCTTCTCCGGTAAGGTCCACTGGACGGTCGCGCTGCTCATGGCCGTAGGCGCGCTGCTCGGCGGCGCGCTGGGCGGACGGCTGGCCAGCAAGATCAAGCCTGCCACCTTGCGCTGGATTGTGGTTACGATTGGGTTCGTGGTGGGGATTATTTACCTGGTGCGATCATTTGTTGCTTGAAACGGGTGGCAGCCACCTATACTTCGAACAGCGGGGGGCTGCTATTCGTGATAAAATTATTCCGGTGTTGCCATGCCCATCATTTGCTTCTTTGACGGAATCAAAATCATGATGTTCTACCGTGAACATTTCCCCGCCCATTTCCATGTAGAGGTGGGAGATGAATCAGCCCTGATCGGAATTGACCCAATCATGATTCTTGAAGGTCGCCTGTCGCGTCCTACTCGCTCAAAAGTGTTCGAATGGGCTGCGATCCATCAGTCAGAACTGCGCGCCAACTGGGAATTGGCACGCGGACGCCTGCCTCTTCTCCGTATCCCGCCATTAGATTGATAGAGGTGTTGCCATGATTATTCATATTACCCAGGTAAGAGTATTTGCCCCCTATTCCCTCGAATTGGCTTTCACTGATGGCAAGCGCAAACAAATCAACCTGCGTCATGAACTTTACGGACCGATTTTCGAGCCGTTACGCGATCCCGCTTACTTTGCCCAGGCGCGCCTTGATCCCGATACACATACCGTCTGTTGGCCCAACGGAGCCGATTTTGCCCCTGAATTTTTATACGAGATGGAGCCGGAAGAGTCGTCCCGGGTGATGGCGGAAACAACCGCATAAACACAGACTTCGGGCTGGTTAGCCGTAATGTGATTTCCATTCTAAACCAAATCCAGGATATGCTGGGATTGCACTTCATCTTTTCTGATTTTCATCAAGGTACATCTGGATGCCACCAATCCCACCAGGCTGGCCAGTCAATATAGCCGTACTCCCCAGCAGGTTCTGGTTTTGGGGTTAATTCAGGAACGATTTGGCACAGTCCATCGCCATTAGAGCGCATTAGCCACAGGCTCGCATTCTCTTTGTCTAAGCGCACAAAGAGAATGTGCTTTCCATCTACTGACCATAGAGGCAACTCATCACAGAATCGTTCATCATTGGTCAACTGGTGAAGTCGTTTAGAAACAACCTCAACCACCCATATTCGCCGTTGGACACAGACATCCCTCTGGTTTTGCGCAGCAGAGGATTTTTCCGCACCAACAGAAGTGGCACTATAAGCGATGCGCTCACTGTCAGGGGCCCAAGCTGGATAGATCGAGGATTGGTAAGCAAGATCAATCAGTAACTGCTCTGAAGGCCTCTTTGGATCAGCAACAACCAGATTCTGTTCGATCGTGAAATAGGCAAGTTGGCCATTTAAAGACCAGTCCAAGAATTCACCCGAAGGAACTGTTTTTGATGCTGTGCACTGAGCCTGTCCACCAGGAACAGATATCGGGCATAATGGCAATCCTTCTTTTTCGAAAAAAGTTATTTCCGTGTCCCAACGCCAGCTTGCTATCCAATGCCCCTCTGGTGATACCTCCCCAAGAAGTGGAACCTCACGCATGTTGCTGGTTTTAAATATAGTGACAGTATCTTTTTGCTCCAGGTCTAACTTCTCCAGGGATACCACATACAACCCGTCCACTACACTGCCTTTGTTAAAAACCATTGTTTCACCCAGGTCATCCCAAATGAAGTTTTCAATTGAATAGTCCGGGGAGATGGGTATGACTGTGCTGGACGTTTTATTGGTTATATTCCAAATAATAAGGCCTTCGCCTGGAGAGAAGTAGATCAGGCGACTGCCTGAGGATGACCATGTGAACCATTCGACCGGTAATTCGCTCACCGGAAAAACCTGATGCGCGGTCAAATCCATCACCCAAAGCTGATCTTTTTTGCGGTAAGCGATTTTACTGCCATCAAATGCCCATTGAGGGTGACTGTTGTAACCATCCTGGGTCAATCGCACTGTCTGCTTAGCATCCAGGTCATAGATCCACACATCACCACCCATGACGTACGCTACTTTTCCCAGAATGGCCTCCGATTCATCTGTTTCCAGGGCAATTTGAATATCAAGAACAGGTTGGCAGGCAGCCAGCAATGCCAGACAAGTGAGAATGAAAAAGCAAATCGCAGGTACTTTCCCCCTCTGCGATAAAAAGCCGTTATCGTGCTTTTTTTGACCCATGACGATTATCCTGGATGTCAGAAGTGTAAGCGAGGCCTTATCGCCATCCTGCTACGATCGCATTAACAGGCGCGGAGAATGATTCAACTTCTCCCGTTTGCAATTGGACTAACATGGCTTCGTCATTTGTGTCATGCATCAGTACGATCCACTCTCCATCCGGGCTGATACTAATTGTATGAAAGATTGGATCGGAGACCTGCGCCACCTGGTCGGTTGCTCCAGATTCCACAGCCAAACTCCACAACCCATAAGAAGTCGTGGCTGGCGCCTCGTAAATATTTTCAACGAGCATGAAGTACAACCTTTGGCTGTCGGGAGACCAGTGCAAACCCCCGAAACCTACGTAGCTGGGCGCGTTAGGAAGCGTGAACACGCGCGGCGGCGTTAAGGGCAGAGAGGGAAGGTCGTACAGGTGAACAACACTTTCCAACTGGCCGGTTGTGTCCGTACGTTGGGCAAACGTCGCTAACAGGCGGGCGTCCGGGGCAAGCGTAGCAAAAGATGTTCCCTGAACTGGGAGTTCTCTGGAAATTTCTCCCTGCTCAAGATCTATCACCAGAACCTCGTTAAACTCGGGATCCTGTCCAAAGGGCAGGCAGTACAAACCCCGCCTGTCTCTCGTCATACCCAATATGTGCAAGTTTTTAGGAAAAGAAAGCTCAGAATGCACGATATCCTCATCAAGATCAAAATATCCGATGAGGGTGTTCTGCCCACTCTCAGTACCATAATAAATTATCCTGGAATAGCCGGCAGCATAGATTAAACCTCCCCAAAGAATCGGCATATCGAAACGCAACACGAGATCGCTTGTGCCCTCTGAGAGAAGAATCCTTTGGATGCCCTGTTCACGAAGCAGGTACAATGTTTCTCCCACCAGGACGGCGTCTTTTATTGGACCCAGTTCAGGTAAATCATTGAGGTGTTCTGGGGCATTGCTGCCAACCTGTTCCATCAGGACATCTCCCTTGAGAAAGACAAATACAGGCGAAATGATTTTGGCAGCGATGTTGCTCGCCGAGGGAGTTCCTGTTAGCGTTGACGTGGCTAATTCGGCAGGGGTCTTCTCTTCGGTTGCTGTGGACGTGGATAGTTTCTCCTCAGAACCGATTGTCTCCCTCACAACCTCCTGAGGCATACAGGCACTGAGCAGAACACAGAGGCAGAACCAGAGAGAGAATATTTGCTTTACCATTGAAGACTCCTTGATGTCATATCGACAATGTGCAAGATAGAGAGGGGACACCCTGAGATTTCGGAGGCTCTTTGGGAATTAGCGTGGTGCTGGCTACATATGGCGGTGATTCTCTCGATTTTCGGCAAAACCGCCCCCGCATATGGGGGCTACCACGGAGATTCCCAGAGAACCGATTCGGATATCCCCTCTTTCATTTTTCACTCAACAACTATTATTAGGGGCAGACATTGTTATACCGGCGAGGGTTGTAGCCGGAGAACCTGGTCCACTTGCTGTAAATATACACTACACGGTCATAGGAATTGTACGTCGTAGACTCATAATCCCACATACCGTCTGATCCAAAACTGCTAAAGAGCACCACATGATCGCCACACTTGTTATAGATATCTCCCCGCAACATGTCATTTTTCGAGGGCAGTTGCGTAGAGATGTTTTCGAGAGTACAGGTGCTATGTTTGGAGGTTAATTGCCAGGTTCTGCTCACGAAACCTGAGCAGTCCACACCTCTGGAACAGGACTCCTCGGTGGTATTGATGTCTCCAGCCTTATAAGTGTTCGGATACATATAACCATTGAAGCCGCTAACCGTATCGAAACCTCCCCAGTCATATGACACACTGGAATATGTGCCTGCACCGCCCAGGTAACGTGGCTTTTGCCGCCCGGAACAAGCCCCATTGATATTCGTCGAGCTGAGGTATTTTGAATTGTTTCGGTAACTGGAGGCAGTACTTATGATTGTGTTACGAGATACGCAAGCCTTGACCCCAAAGCTCTCATCATGAATTTCTGCGGGGTTGCTCGTCAAGGGCGGTTCGTAGAGGATTGAGTCAAGACTCTGTGTGAAAACTAACCGCCAAACTTCTACCCGATCAGGGCGAGTGGCAAGCACATATACCGAACCGTCAGGGCCTATAGCGAGCCCCTGCTGGACGTACGTGTATTGCTCTGCAATTGGCACACGAGCCACTCCCATGTATTTGCCCAAGGCATCATAGTGGCGAACGGTTTGATCGACCTGCAATCCGGTATCCGGGTTCAGGGCCAGTTCTTCCAGGGCCACAAAGAAGTCGTCTTGGGGGCCAAAGCCTAAGATCTGCATGCCACCCAGATCATACTCTGTTTCTACTTCAATGTGCAATTGACCCGCTAAAATTGTGCCACGCTTTGGAGTGAGTGAGTTTAGTCCAGAAGCATTGGCTGCAAAAAGTCCTCCTTTGTGAATATATCCATTGGTGGTCATCGCTTCAACCGGATTACCTGTTGCATCCGTGAATTGAGTAACGTAAGCATCACCCTCTCGTTCCACCAGCAATTCCCCTCGATTTCCGAGAGCAATCCCCGTAAGACCATCCTCCAGGTGTAAACCGGGTGGCAGATCATATTTTCCCAATGCAGCTCCATCCTCTGCGAGACGAATCACTTTTGGTGGCATAGATGCTTGATCGAGTACCCATATCCCGGCTTTTGCCGCTTCGACATCGGTAGCGCCGACGATAAGGCCTTTCAGATCGATTTTACCAAGCAGATTACCCGCCGGACTGTAATGAAGAAGACGACCTCCGACTGTGTCTGCGATCCAGAAACTTCCATCTGGCGCCACCGTGAAGGCCGCTGGTCCCCACGTAAGCATTTCAGGAATGTCAACGCCTTCGTAGTGGATACCATTTTCTCCAACCGGAACAGTAAATACAACCTCATGGGCATTTCCAGATTGGGCATAGGCCTGGAATTGGAGCCCGGATAGGCCTGTATCCCTAAAACCTAAAGCCAGTGAAATGAGCAACAGAATTGCGAAAAACTTAATCTTGTTCATTTTTGATCTCCCGAAACTGAAAACCCTGCCAGCATCCGTGTGGTGTTTTAATTTTATCATTCCCAAGTTTCGGGGATATATCAGCAGTGTAACAGTGTGTAACAACCTTTCAAGACGCAACTGGTAAGCGCATGGTAAAGACCGTGCCCTGCCCGGGCCGGCTGCGCACCGCAACCGTTCCCTCATGACGAGCTATAATGGTTCGCACCATAGCCAGACCCAACCCACTGCCCGGGCATCCCTGCGCGTTTTTCCCCCGATAGAGCTCCTCAAAAATGTGGGGCAGGTCTTCTGGCGGGATGCCCGGCCCGTTATCTGTGACCTCCACAACGAACCACGGGCTTACTTCGAACGCCCGCACTTCAATCTCAGAAGAAGGTGGGGTGAACTTGAGGGCGTTGTCCACCAGGTTGAAGCAGGCCAGCCACAAGAGACCACGATCCCCTGGCACGGGTGATAATTTCCAGGGGGACTGAAGCAGCGTCAGGTGCAGGCGACGCTCTGAGATGCCGGGATGATCCTGAACCGCTTCTACCACCTCCTCGAGCAGTTCGCCGACGTCGACCGGCTCGCGTTCGATGGCGTGCTCTTCGGTCTGGGCCAGTTTACGCAGATCGGTGATCAAACTCCTGAGTCGCTCTACCTGGCCGTTCATGTCGCTCAAAACCTTGTCGGCCTGCTCGATGGGCACCTCCTCCGCTAAGTAAGCCAGCTCGGCCTGGAGCGCCGTCAATGGGTTTTTCAATTCGTGATCCAACCGCCGCAGGAAGCGGCGCCGCTCTTGTTTGGCTTCTTCCCTCGCGTTTTCTACGGCCATTCGGAGGCGAGTATTTGCTCTACGGCGGAATGACCAGAACCCAAAGGCACTGGCGGTTAGAATGCCGCCCGCTATGAAGAGGGACGTTCCCAGGTCGAACCGAACCTGGAAGTGCAGGACAGGGTTGGCGACCCTCGGGGATTGCAGGGCTACGGCGAGGATTAGGCCAACTGCCAAAGGAGAGAGAATCAAGACGATCACGGATACACGGCGCAATTTCATCTCGTCTACTCGTCCGCACTCTCTACAGGAGCCATAAAGCGATAGCCTATCCCGGTCATTGTTTCAATGTATGCCGTCTGCTCGTCGTCGCCGATGGCGTGGCGTATCTCGGCAATGCGCACATCCACCGCCCGGGAGGCCACCGGTTGCATCCAGCCCCACACCGCGTCCATCAATTGTTCCCGGCTGAACACCTGATCGGGATGAAGCATCAGGTACTCAAGAAGCGCCACAGCCTTCGGCGTCAGTTCGATGACCTGCCCATTTTTCTCGAGGCGCCGGGCTTTGCGGTCAAACACCAGGTCGCCAGAGCGGAGCTCCCCGGCCATACCGAGCGGCTTTCCCGGTTTTCCGCTTCCCTTGCGCCGGAGAACAGCCCGGATGCGGGCAATCAACTCCTGAGGTTCGAAGGGCTTACACAGATAGTCGTCGGCCCCTTCTTCCAGGCTCAGGACCTTATCGGTCGTGGTACTCACCTGGGTGAGCATGATCACCGGCGTCCAGTTTCCGCCAGCACGTAACTGGCGGCACACTTCGCGGCCATCCATGCCTGGCATAAGGACGTCCAAAACAATCAAATCAGGGGGCAATTCATCGACCTTGCGTAGGGCGGTCTGCCCATCACAGGCCACAGTTACAGAATAACCGGTGCGCTCCAAAATAGGAGCCAGATAGTCGGTAATGCCTCTCTCGTCGTCTACCAACAGGATATGAGCGCTTTCCATAGACAAATCTCATTTTCCATGTCCTGGAAAATCAAAATGATCCTGATGACTTTTTCACCATCACTATCTTTGCACTTTAACAACTGGATAGAGCCAATTGTACACTGATTTGCTGTTGGGTGAGCCCGGCCTGGAACTGACTCAAAAGCCAATCCAGAAGATTGTGTTGATGTTCGTCCTGAACCGCGTGGCGGGCATCTCCCCAGGTTGCCAGACGGTCCTGGCCAGCACGCTGTTCGTCCAGGAAGCAAGATAGACAAGCGATCAGGGTCCAAAAGCGCAAGATGGCTTCTACGCTCATGAGCTGGTAATGGTCTGAGCCAAGCAGGTCTTTTGCGTCCTCGAAGAACTCGATGCTCCAGCGGATGGCCAGGATGTTGATCACCGTCTGCGCATCGGCGTCCAACAGCGTGGAGCCCTAGTAGCGAATGGACTTGGCCGGATTGCGGACATCATGGCAGGTTATGAGCACGAGCGTTGGCCCCAGTTTGTGCGGATATGGGTGCACACGATATGCGCATACACCTTTTGGCCGCCCTGTTGAGAGGGCTAGGTGGCTTCTTGCCAATCTTCCGGCTTGAGTTGGGCGGCGTATTCGGAAGTCTGTGTTCATCCCATTTTCTCCAAAATTCCATTCGCCCGCCACACCCTCTCCAGCACCTTCTCCTTCCCCACGATCTCCATGCTCTCGAACAGCGGCGGGCTGATGGCGTTTTCCCGTTTTACAGATCCTCTGGCGTCAAGCCGGTCACCTTGGCAATGCGCGCCAGCATACGCGGGCCAATCTCTTCATTGTCATGGAAAGCGAACACCACATCCGGCCAGCCCGGCTTCGCCAGCACCTTGTGTGAACCGGTCTGGCGGTTTACAGTCCAGCCCAGGCGCAGCAAGGCAGAAAGCAACCGTTTGGCCTTGATCGAATGCCACTGGCTCATGCCGTTGCAAAAGAGATCAACAGAGGGGAAATACTTTCGCTGTGTTCCAGACGGTCGGCAACGACACGCAAAGCCAGCGCCTGCGCACGTGCAATGGCATCTTCCCTATCCTTCCCATAAGCCAAAACACCCGGCAGTTCGAGCACTTCAGCCAGCCAGCGACCATCTTCTTCTTGCTCATATTCAATCGTGAATTTCATCGCGGCCTCCTCGCGGAACAAGAGCCGAAGGGATTATAGCACTTCGGCTACATCTTCTCCAGTATTATGATTGCCCTGCTCACCCTCTCCAGCACCTTCTCCTTCCCCACAATTTCCATGCTCTCGAACAGCGGCGGGCTGACGGTCTGACCCGTCACCGCGGCGCGCAGGATGCCGAAGACTTGATTGGCGTTCAGGCCGAGGTCCGAGATCAAATGGCGCATGGGCGGCTCGGCAGTCGTCAGGGTGATAGCAGGCAATCCGGCCAGGATCTCATAGGCTTTTCGGGCAACGTCCGCCGACTGCGCGGCAGTCAGGTTCTTGCCGATGAGTTCCTCCGGCTCCGGCTCGACCGTCTCTTTGAAGAACCAGGCCGCGAAGGGCAGGCAGTCATCCAGCGTGACCAGGCGCTCACGGATGAGCGGGACAATGCGCAGGAGTCTGGCATCGTCCACGGTGAGGCCAGCCGAGGTGAAGTAGGGCTTGATGCGTGCGGCCAGGTCCTCGGTCCGCAGGGCGCGGATGTGAGTCCCACTGAAGTGGTCGAGCTTGGAGAAGTTAATGGCGGCCGGCGCCGGGCTAAGGTTGGCTATGTCGAATCTGTCCACCATCTGATCGAGGGTCATCACATCGCCTTCGGAAACGCCCCAGCCCATCAGCACGATCCAGTTCAACACGCCCTCGGGGACGTAGCCGAAATCCCTCAGATCGCTAACGTAGATCGAGTAGCCGCTGTCGAGTGCAACGGAGGTGTCGCGCTTGCTCATCTTGCCCTTGCCGGAAGGCTTGAGGAAAACCGAAAGGTGTATCCAAACCGGCTCTTCCCAGCCGAAAGCGCGCACGATGAGCGCATGGAGCGGGAAGGTCGAGAGCCACTCCGAACCACGGATCACGTGGGTGATCGCCATCAGATGGTCATCCACCATCGCCCCACAATGATAGGTGGGCAGGCCATCGGACTTGATGAGAACGTAATCGTCAATCTGGCTGTTCGGAACCGTGATCGGCCCGCGCAATACGTCTACTGCGGTGGTGCTGCCCTGGCGAGGCGTCTTGAAGCGGATGATGTGCCGTTCGCCATCAGCAATGCGCCGGCGGGCCTCATCGGGATCAATCGAGCGACAGAGGCCATCGTAGCCGGTATTCAGTTTCTGCTTCTGCCGCTCCCGGCGGACGCGTTCCAGTCTGTCAGGTGCACAAAAGCACGGGTAGGCCGCGCCTTTCTCCTGTAAGATCGTGACCTGTTCGTGGTATAGCTCGCGCCGCTCGGACTGGCGGTATGGCCCACACGCGCCGCCCACATCCGGGCCTTCGTCGTATTCGAGGCCAAGCCAACGCAGACCGTCCATCAGCTCCTGTTCCGCGCCGGGCACAGTCCGCTTTGTGTCGGTATCCTCGATGCGCAGGATGAACTGTCCACCAGTGCGACGCGCCAACAGGTAATCATAGAGCGCTGTCCGGGCCGAGCCGATGTGCATCCGCCCGGTGGGAGAAGGCGCAAAGCGAACGCGGGCAGGTTCGAGGCCCGTACTGAGCAAAGTCGAAGTATCCATGATGGACTCCAGATTGCGGAATGAATTCCGCGTTACGCAAATTCCAGCGACCTGTGGCGCACGACGACGCTTTCCACCAGGCCGATACCGAACATCAACGAGAGCAGGCCGCTACCGCCTTGACTGATGAACGGGAGCGGCAGACCGCTGACGGGCATCAGGTTCAGGTTGACAGCGATGTTGACCGCGGCCTGGAAAGAAATCAACACTGCGACGCCATAAGCGAGCAGCGAGCCGAAGGGATCGCGCGCCAGCCGCGCCGCACGCAGGCAGCGATAAATGATGAAGGCCAGCAGCGCGAGGGTAAGCACTGCGCCGATCAGTCCGAACTCTTCGCCGATGACCGAAAAAATAAAATCGGTGTGACGCACCTTCATGAAGCGCAATTGGGTCTGCGAGCCGTGACCATATCCCTTTCCAAACCATCCGCCGGAGCCGAGCGCGATCAAGGCTTGCATCACGTTGTAAGTGGCGCCGTAGCTGGCACTCTTGGGAGGAAACAAGAAGTTGAGGACGCGCTCTTGCTGGTACGTTTGGAGGAACGGAAAGCCAGCCGCGATAGCGAGCAAGACCATCACGATGACCGCAGCCAGATGTTTGAGCTGCAACCCGTTCACCCACACCATGGCCGCCCAAATGACCATGATGACGATCGCATTGCTCAGGTTGGGCTGCAAGAGGATCCATATCATCAACCCCCCGGCGATGAGCAGACTCTTGGCGATCCAGAACCAATCACGCCGCGCATCCTGGCTGCGGGCAAAGTAATCAGCCAGAGCGATGATCATCGCCAGCTTGGCAATTTCCGCCGGCTGGATCAAGATCGAGCCAACTGTGAACCAGCGCGTTGAGCCAAAACGGGCGATGCCCGAAAGGTATAGGATGACGAGGAAGAGCATCGTCACCAGGTAGAGGATGCGATCCAGTGAAGACCAGTAGCGGTAATCCAGGACTGTCGCAATTACGATGACAACCAGACCGATGCTGGCATAAATGATCTGGCGGTTGATTTGCGGCAAGAGGGTCTCATTTCCAGCGATGGCAGAGCGGATCATGGCAATGCCAAACGCATTGGCCAGGATGACCGCACCCAGCAGCCAGAAATCGAAATGCCGCCAAAATTCACCACGTAACATAGTATTCTATTCCGGCTTGTTGAATGCTGAAGGGTTGCACCCGGCAATCAGCGCGGCCGGCGGCGGATTGTGTTCCGCAAGGGGATATCAGCCACAAGCCGCTGAGAACGCCCCTCCTGGGCGACAGTGATGCTCACCGCGTTGGAATCGATATCCACGTGCCGCGAGATGGTCTCGATCAAATCGTCCTTGAGCGCTTCCAGCTCGGATGGCGTCAGGTCGGTGCGGTCGTGGATCAGGACAAATTGCAGGCGCTCTTTGGCGCTGCCGACGCTTTTCTTCCGTCCAAACATGCGGTCAACGAAGTTCATCTCATTTCCTCCCCAGCAGACGCTGCCATAATCTCTGGGCTTCCAGTTCGAGGAACGGCACCTCTTCACCCAGCAAGCGGCGGGCGATATGATGAAATGCCTGCCCGGCTTTGCTTTTCGAATCCAGCGTGAGCGGCGCGCCCCGGTTCGAAGCCACGATAACGCTTTCGTCTTCGGGAACGACGCCGAGCAGTTTGATTGCCAGCAGGTCGAGCACATCATCCACTGAGAGCATATCGCCGCGCCTGACCATGGCTAAATTCAGCCGGTTGAGGACGAGTTCGGGTGTGCCTTTTTCTTCGGCCTCCACCAGGCCGATCACACGGTCGGCATCCCGCACGGCTGAAATCTCGGGATTGGTCATCACGATGATCTTATCAGCCCCGGCGATGGCATTGTGAAAACCGCGCTCGATGCCGGCCGGGGAATCGATCAGCACCCAGTCACATTCCAGGCGCAACTCGTCGCACAGGCGTACCATGTCGCTCGGCGAGACGGCGCTCTTGTCGCGCGTCTGCGCCGCCGGGATCAAATAGAGTTCAGGCAGGCGCTTATCGTGGATCATCGCCTGGCGCAGCCGGCAGCGGCCCTCGATCACGTCCACCAGGTCGTAGACGATGCGGTTTTCCAGGCCCATCACCACGTCCAGGTTGCGCAAGCCGATATCGCCGTCCACGCAAACGACCTTCTGCCCCTTGGCGGCCAGCGCCACGCCAATATTGGCGACAGCCGTCGTCTTGCCGACGCCGCCTTTTCCCGAAGTTACCGTCACCACCTTTGCTGTCATCTCGTCCTTTATTCCTTTGTCTGCCACGGCTCGGCCACGAGAACCCCATCCTGCAGACGGGCGATCTCCGGTTGTATCTTGCCTTTCCGTTTGGGTGACACGGCGATCTCGCCCGCAATGCGCAATTGCGTGGGCGAGAGTTCCAACGCACAAACCACCGCGCCCGCCTCGCCTTGCGCCCCGGCGTGAACGACGCCGCGCAGCCGTCCCCAGACCACGATGCTTCCGCCTGCCACGATTTCCGCGCCCGGGTTGACATCCCCCATCACGACCACGTGGCCGGGGAATTCGACCCGCGCCCCCGAGCGGAGCGTGTGCGCCAGCCAGAGCGCTGTCTCGCCCGCGCCAGCCTGCGGGGCGGACCGCGCCGCTTCCGGGCGCGTCTTCGAGATGCGGGTCGCCAGGCCGAGGTTTTGGGCGGTCTGCTCGCTGACCGAAGATTCGCTCAAGACAGCCCACAGGAAGATGCCGCGTTCCGAGAGCAGCTCACGCAGCGCGGCCAACTCGGCCACGTGCAATACCTGACTGCCCACGTCCAGCGCGAGGCGTGCGCCTTTAAAAAAAGCTGGCCGCTCGTCAATGGCATTGATGAGAGCTGCTTGCAGGTCCGCCCAGGGCGCCTCGCCCAGCTTGACCAGCAAGCCGTCACGAATGCCCTTGATGTCAATCAATAAAGTTGCCTTGCTCATTTCTGGCGATTATACTGCCTTTTGCCTGGAGGCGAGATGGCCTAAGAGCCTATCCGAATAACGGAGTGCAGACTTCAGTCTGCCCCGAATGGCGGACTGAAGTCCGCGTTCCGAAGTTTTTCGGATAGACTCTAAGGCTACGGTCCCCCCGTGAGACCTTGCGCGATATCAATGGCCTTGATCTCGAAGTAGGCGTCCATGACCAATTTGACGATCGGCGCTGCCACGCTGGCGCCCTCGCCGGCGTTATAGGCAAAGGCGACGATGACGATCTCCGGATCGTCGAAGGGCGCGTAGGCCACCGTCCACGCATGGGTAGGCCATAATTCCCACTTGCAGCGGTCTTGGTCCAGGGCTACATCGTCACAGTATTCAGCCGTCCCCGTCTTGCCCGCCACAGCAATCGGGTAGTTCAGGAAGGAAGTATTCCGGTGGAGCGTGCCGCGCGCGTCCAAGACTGCCAGGCGCATCCCCTCCTGGATCTTGCTTACCACCCAGGGTTGGACCGTCTTCATCAGGCCGGTATCGGTACAATAGGTATCCTCACACTGGTAATCTATTATGATCGCATCGGTGGTAATATCCCAGCGCACATTCGGCGTGAAGGGAGAGATCTGATAGCTGCCTGCACCGGCCGATGTGGTTGTGACAGTTTGATCGGCAGGATTCCACCACCACTCCTGCATGTTCCCCTCACCATCCTGGACGCTGCGGATGATGGTCGGCTGCATCAATTTGCCGTTGTTGGCGATGGTCGCCGCCGACATCAGCACCTGGATCGGCGTGGCGGCCACGTATCCCTGCCCAACGCTGGCAATGTAGGTATCCCCGGTAGACCAGTTCTCGCCTTTGTTGATGCGTTTCCAGGCCGGGTCGGGGATCAAGCCCGAGGCCTCACCCAGCAATTCCACGCCCGAAGGCTGATCGTAGCCGAGGGCGCGCGCATACTGTTTCAGCCGCTCGATGTCAAGCCCTTCTGGAATTTCATCTTCGTACCCACCGCCGAGCTTATAGAAGCAGACATTGCTCGAAAAAGCAATACAATGTAAGAAATCAATTTTACCGAAACCCGCCTCGTTCCAGTCTACATAGTCGCGTTCTTTGCCGGGGTCAGTGGGAGAAAATTTTTCGACAAGGGTGAGTTTTCCGGGTGCATCAATGATCTGATCTAAAGTCACCACGCCCTCGTTTAGAGCGCCGGTCGCCGTAGATAGTTTGAATGCCGAACCGGGAGGATAAGTAGCCGATATGGCCATATTCAGCAACGGGTGGCGTGGGTCCTGGCTGAGTTGCTCGTAGTAATAAGCCGGGATGAAGCGCGCCATGCGGTTATTCTCATACGTCGGGTAGGAGACCATCGCCAGGATTTCACCCGTCTTCGGGTTCATGGCAATGACCACGCCGCTGGAGATACGAATCTCCCCATAAATAATTTTATTCCAGTAATCAATCTCACCGACCAGGGCAGCCTGGGCTGCATCTTGGAGGCGGGTATCAATGGTCAGGATCAGGTTATTGCCGGCAACCGGCGCGACCGGCGGCTGCAGGTTGCCGAGTTCCTGGCCGGCCACATCCACCTCGACGACGCGCCTGCCGGGCGTACCGATCAAAATGTCATCCAACGAAGCTTCGACACCCGAATAGCCGACCTTGTCACGGCCGGGCCGGAAGCCCGCCTGGCGATAAACCTGTTCCTTGTTGGCCGGGATCGGCCCCAAGAAGCCGACCACGTTGGCTGTCAGCGAGCCAGTCGGGTAATCGCGCAGCGGTTCGATCTCGACGCTCACGCCCGGCCAGTCCACAGCGCGTTCGCGGACGACCATGGCTGTCGCCTCGCCGACGTTGCAATCAACCTTGACCGGATCGTACGGCGCGTTGGATGCGCCCAGCTCCACCCATTGCGCGATGCCTGGCCCGGGCGTGCACGCCTCGAGCAATTTGGCATCCGCCACCGTCCCCTGGCTGGCCGGGACGCCGGTCAGGGCCGAAAGTTCGCGGTAGATGCGCTGGATATCGGACTCGTCATCCGGCAGGTAAGCCGGGGTGACGACGATGTTGTACGCAGCGATGTTGCGCGCCAGCACGTAACCGTTGCGGTCGTAGATAATGCCGCGCGCCGGCGCGATGCTGATTTGGCGCGTGTGGTTCTTTTCCGCCTTGGCCATCCAATCCACGCCCTGCAGGATCTGGAGATTGAAGAGGCGGCTGAGGAAAATCGCAAAAACCAGGCCGATCACCGCATAGATCGTGCCATAACGCCAGTTCTGGAAACGGGAAGGGGATGTGGCCGTGGTCATGCCTCCACCTCCGCCGGGTAGAGCCAGCCGGCCAAGTCTCTCATCCCGGCGTAAACCGGGATCGCCAGCAGCAGGTTGAGAAGGATGCTCGGCAGGGTGATCAGGCTGAAGGAATCCCCCACCGGCAACGGGTCGCCCAAGAGCCGGAGAGAGAAGATCGAGAGTATATGCAGCATCAAAGTACCTGTAAAACTGACCGCAAACATCGCCAGGAGCGGCGCCTGCCAGACACGGCGCTGCAAGAGGCGCGCCATGCCGACGATCAAGAGGTAGCCTGCCAGCGGCACAAACCAGGGCAGCCCCGAGACGAACGCGACCAGTACGCCGCCCACCAAAGCCCATTGCCAGGCCGTTGTGACGCGCTCCTGCAAAGCCCAGGCAGCCAGGATGACCAGGATGAGGTCTGCGCTGCCATACAGGAGATTGATCCGGCTGATCACGGCTGTCTGGAGCATCAGCGCCAGCACGAGAACAGGGAATGCAACCAAAGTGGCCATAATTTATGGAGCCGCCGTCGGGATAAGGGGCGCGATATCCACCGGTTTGAAATTCGTGATAATCAAGACGAATTGAATCTGGTCGTAGTTGACGATTGGTTGGACGGCAGCCTGCTGGAACAACTCGTAATCCAGTTTGCGGACGCTGACCACCTGCCCCACCAGGAGGTTGGGGGGATAACCGCCGCCCAGGCCGGAGGTCAGGACAACGTCGCCGGGCTGAACGGTCACATCCTGGGAGATCATGTCGAGTGAGAGGTTGCCGGTGATCGAACCGACCAGCATGGCTTCGGTTTTGGAATTCTGCAAACTGACGTTCACAGCCGAAGCCGGGTCAGTGATCAACTGGACACGCGCCGCGTCGGCAGTGACCGCGTCCACGCGCCCGACCAGGCCCTGTTCGGTCACGACAGGCATGCCCCGGTGGATGCCGTCGTTCGAGCCGATGTTGAGGATGACATAACGGAGGAACGGGCTGGGGTCGCGCCCGATGACGGTCGCGGCTTTGTAGGTGTTCTCCGGGCTGGCGCGCGCAAAGTCCACCAGCGCGGAAAGGATCTGCGTCTCCGTGACCTGCTGCTGAAGCTCGATCACCTGGGTCTGCAGGCGGGCGACTTCCGCTTCCAGCTCGGCATTCCTCTGCCGCAGGGAGGCCACGTCTCTTGGAACGGTAAGAAAGTCAATCACGGCCAGGTAACGGGTGGAGACCCAGGTCTGCGCACCCACAATAGTCTGATTGACAAGATTCGATAAGGAAGTCAAATACCCGCCCAGTGCAAGCGCCACCACCCCAATTGCCAGCAAGGCAATCACAATCGTTTGCAGGGAGCGTGGAAAATTCTTTTTCATATCCAATCGACTCGCGAACACCGCGCCGCTGGCGCGGCCACGCGATTACGCATCACGAATGAATTACGCCATCACGAATGACGCGTGCTACCGCGCTCCAGGCCAACCAGGTAGCGGCCCAGGCCAGGGAAATCTTCGAGCACCATACCCGCACCCCGCACGACACAGGTCATGGGATCCTCGGCCACCCAAACGCGTAGGTTCAATTCGTCGCTGAGACGTTCGGCCAGTCCCTGCAGGAGAGACCCGCCGCCGGCCATACAAATCCCGGCATCCATCAAATCCGCCACGATCTCGGGCGGGACTTCGTCGAGCGCATCTTTGATCGTATCCATGATAACCTGCGTGGAACCCGACAGCGCCTCACGCACTTCCACCGAGGAAATCTCGATCGATTCGGGCAGGCCGGTGACCAGGTTGCGGCCGCGCACTTCCACAGTCTTTTCCACCGGCAGCGGAAAAGCCGAGCCAATATTCCACTTGACCTGTTCGGCCACGCGTTCGCCAACGAGCAGGTTGTACTTGTTGCGCACGAACTGGACGATCTCCTGATCCATCTCATCTCCCGCTACGCGCAGCGACCTGGAGACGATCACCCCACCCCTCGCCACGACCGCCACCTCGGTCGTGCCGCCGCCAATATCCACGATCATGCTGCCGCGTATTTCGCCAATCGGCAGGCCTGCGCCCAACGCGGCAGCAATCGGCTCCTCGATCAGGAAGGTTTCACGCGCCCCAGAAGACATCGCAGCATCGTAAACGGCGCGTTTTTCCACCTCGGTCACCCCGCAGGGAATGCCGATCACTACGCGTGGACGAGGCAAGGGCACTACCGTTTGCTCGTGGACTTTACCGATAAAATATTCCAGCATGGCTTCGGTGATCTCGAATTCCGAAATCACGCCGTCGCGCAAGGGACGCACGACGATGATCGCGCCGGAGGTCCTGCCCATCATCTCCCTGGCTTCCAGGCCTATCGCCAACGGCTGGCGGGATCGCTTGTCTATCGCCACCCAGGATGGTTCATTGATGACAATCCCCTTCCCGCGCACATGCACCAGGGTGTTTGCCGTCCCCAGATCAATGCCAATGTCTAGTGAGAAAAGCCCAAGAAGCCAGTTTATGGGGTTGAAAGCCAAGTGATACTCCTCGCAAGGGTTTTTACCGGCGAAATTATACCATGAGGCACTGTTTAGTGAATTTTCCGTGGGGCGGGATGTTATCCCGCCAAATCAAGGGTAAGCGGGATACCATCCCGCTCCACAGCACTTGCTTGGTGAATTTTCCGTGGGGCGGGATGTTATCCCGCCAAACCAAGAGTAAGCGGGATGCCATCCCGCTCCACAGCACTTGCTTGGTGAATTTTCCGTGGGGCGGGATGTTATCCCGCCAAATCGAGGGTAAGCGGGATGCCATCCCGCTCCACAGCACTTACTTGGTGAATTTTCCGTGGGGCGGGATGTTATCCCGCCAAACCAAGAGTAAGCGGGATGCCATCCCACTCCACAGCACTTGCTTGGTGAATTTTCCGTGGGGCGGGATGTTATCCCGTGGGGCGGGATGTTATCCCGCCAAACCAAGAGTAAGCGGGATGCCATCCCGCTCCACAGCACTGAAGACCGTTTCGGCCACCTGCGAACGACTGTCCGGTTGCAAAAAGGCGAGAGCAGAGTCGCGCTTTGCCGCTGCTTCCAATCAAAGGATTTCCCGTTCTGCGACGGTACGCACAAGACCCTGCCCACCAATGCCGGCCCGGTGATCGTCGAAGTGACCCCGCCGGAAGCAAGGCCGGAAGTTTAGCAGCCTTTTCGTCGTACAGCCAGCATGGTCATGTCATCATCAGGGGGAAGTGACCCTATAAACTCGTTGACCGCAGCTTCAAGGGCGCCCAAAAGCTCGTGCGCCGAGAGAGTTAAGTTCGCCTGGATGAGCTGGCGCAGGCGCTCTACACCAAAAAGCTCCTCCTGCGGCGAGAAGGCTTCCGTCAAGCCATCTGTATAAAGCAAGAGACAATCGCCCGGCTCGAGTTGGATCGTCTGCTCTTCGATCAACGTCCCCTCGACCACGCCGAGCGCCATGCCGGTGCGCGTGAGGGACTCGATCTCGCCGCGCCGGTTACGCATCCATAGCGGCGGG
>Ga0210020_1000890_pt1 | contig 27735 bp, 28 predicted proteins | sample CryGeymeta201514_FD_183980 | JGI IMG/M metagenome (GOLD analysis project Ga0210020, IMG submission 183980) | Groundwater microbial communities from Crystal Geyser aquifers in Utah, USA - Crystal Geyser metaG 2015-14 (SPAdes) (version 2) | ecosystem: Environmental > Aquatic > Deep subsurface >... | reverse complement strand
GCTGTCGCACGGCATGAGTTCTTTGCCGGTGACAGCCTCGACCTCGACCTGGTCAACTTCATCCGTTCCCTGCGCCCGAAGTATCGCACCGGGCTGCTCAGCAACGCCTGGTCGGACATGCGCGCATACCTCGTCAGCCAGAAAATTGAGGATGCCTTCGACCAATTGATCATCTCTGCAGAGGTCGGCATCATGAAACCCGATGCCCGTATTTTCCAGCTTGCGCTGGAAAAGCTGGGCGTTGCCCCTACCGAAGCCGTCTTCGTGGATGACTTCATCGTCAACATCGAGGGGGCGCGCGCGGTCGGCATGTACGCCATCCAATTTACCCGGCCGGATCAAACGCTGGAGGAATTGAAACAACTTCTGAACGATGACGGGTGAACACCCCCTGACAGATCATCGAGAATGACCACTGAGGTGTTGTCACATCAGTGGATTATCGCATCGAATTTTCGCGGATTGCCCGAAGAAAATTCGCGAAATTCGGGCAATTCGATGCAAAAAGGGTTATGAAACTCCTGAGGGTTTTCCTCTCGCAATTTGCCCAAGTCCGCAGGCTGAACCGTCCGGCCAAGCTCTTTCTGCTGGCGCTCTTGCTGGATGGCTTCCTCTTCAGCGGCTGGAACCTGTTCTTCAACTTCTACATCCTGGAAGCCGGATTCGGCCGCGAGTACCTGGGGCTGATCAACGCCATGCCGTCCATCGCCGCGCTGATCTTCGGCGTCCCGATGGGCATGCTCTCCGACCGGATCGGGCGCAAGCGCGCCATGATCCTGGGCTTCACGGCTGCAAACGTGGCGATCATCGTCATGTGCAGCGTGCGCCAGCCGCTGGTCATGCTGGCGATGGCCTTCGTCTGGGGCGTCAGCGGTCAGCTTTACGTGTTGAGCCACGCGCCGTTCATGATGAAGGTCTCCGATGATTCCAGCCGCGACTTGCTGTTCAGCGTCAGCTTCGGCGTCTTCCCGCTGGCCAACACCTTCGGCAACGCCGTGGCAGGTCTGCTCCCTGGCCTGTTCAGCCACCTGTTCGGCGTGGCCGATCACAGTGCGCTGGCTTATCAGGCCGTCCTGCTCACGAGCGTGATTTCCAGTTTCCTGGTGCTGGCGCCGATCGCCTTCATCCGCGAGCCGCAGACCCGGCTGGAGGCCGAGCGAGCCGTCTCGCCACGCGCAAGCAGGCAACCGGTCTGGAGCGTCTTGATCCGCCCCCTGACCCTCAAACTGGCGCTGCCCAATCTGATCACCGGCTTCGGCGCGGCGTTGCTCATCCCGTATCTGAACCTCTTTTTTGTCGAACGCCACCATGTGAGCGACCAGACGCTGGGGCTTCTGTTCAGCGCCTCTGCCCTGCTGATCGGTGTGGCCAGCTTCATCGGGCCGCGGCTGGTTGGCAACCTGGGCGGCAAGATCCGCATGATCGTGCTGGTGCAGTCTGCCAGCCTGGCCTTCCTGCTGGTGCTCGGCTTCTCGCCGCTCGTCTGGCTGGCGGTGGTCGGCTTCCTGGTGCGCGGCACGCTGATGAACATGGCCGCGCCGCTCTTCGACGCGTATGCCATGGAACTGACCCCGGAGGCCGAGCAGGGCGCGCTCAACAGCATCCGCTCCTGGGCCTGGAATTTCGGCTGGGCGGTCGGCCCGTACATTTCCGGCCTGGTGCAGCAGCGTTACGGTTTCACGCCGCTGTTCGTCAATACGGCGGTTTTGTACGGGATAGCGATTGGCCTGACGTGGATTTTCTTCCGCCCGAAAGCGCGGCGGGACCTCGAACCTGTTACCGTTTAATTGGTTGGGGCGGCAGTTTGACTGCCGTCCCAACATTTTTTCAACCCGTTATGGCAGGCAAGATGAGCATCGTCATTGCCCATCGCCTGTCCACGATTTTGGCGGCGGATTTGATTTTGGTGATGGATCGAGGAAAGATCGTCGAGCGCGGCACACACGAGCAGTTGCTCGCGACGGGAGGGTTATGTAGTCAGTTGCATGAAACGCAGTTTAGAGGAGAGGGTGTAAAGACATTTTTGGACACAGATTGAACGGGTAATAAAGAGAGACCAGTTTTCGTTGCTGGTCTCTCCTTTGCCTAATTTTTCAAGAACGCGTAGCAATTATCTTTTCGAGTCTAGCTAAATCTTCTGGCTTTGCCCACTTTACTCGTGAACGATCAATTTGACCATTAATCAAGGAATCTGAAACCATATTTAGAACTTGCATAGGGGCTTTTCTTTCAATTTTTGCTTTCTTCTTAATCGCATGGGCAAGACTTAATAGTTTTGAAGCGGACAACTCATGCAAATCACTATGCCAGTTATTAACTTGATCGTCAGCCAATTCTCCTTTGCTCTTCTTAATCTTTATCCCAAGTTCAGAAACAACATTTTCTTCAAAAAGCGCAAAATCAATATTTGAGGGGTCGGTAGTATTAACGGCTAATGCCGCAACGACTTGATCAAGATTAGACCGGTTTGGGGCAATATGATAGACAGATAACTCATTTGACTTGGTTCCGAGATCGTTTAGCGCATCGGCTTGTAACTCTTTATCGGGAAGCCAAGTCATTTCTCCTGTCCATCTATTTTTTCGTATCTTTCTTAGCAGGTATGCCATCTTCGTTACCCTCTAACTGGGCCAAGATTTGTTCCATATCCTTGCGCAATTCAGGGATTCGTTCTCTTTCAATGGCGGACTTAAGGGGAGCAATAGCCAAAGAATCATTTAGGAACGCTAAGCCCAAAATAGCTCCATCTCGCACACGAGCGGAAGTGCTGTATAAACCTCTTTCAAGAAGCCACAAGCGATCTCGATAAGTTATCTTGTGATTAAGTCGACCAAGAATTCTAAATGCCTCCGAAGCAACTTCAGTATTGGTTTGTTCCGATAGAATAATTGGAATGATTACCTCCATAGCAGAATGTCCAAAAGAGGCAATAAAGTCTGATATATTTCTAGAGAAATCGCTTTCCATTCCATCTTCAAAAATTTCTTCTTTTGCACCAGCAAATATTGAATTGGCCTGTTTATCTAATAAACCTGAATTGGCAATTTTAGATGTAGAACTCTCAACACTCCCCCCATAGTATTTCACAGTACGCGCGTCTATATCTTGAAGTTCAATCTGTGTCACAGATTGAACTTTTTTAAAGAGATTCTCAACCAAGGGATCATCGAAGCCAGTGGCAGCGTTCGAGTCTGTGGGTGGAACACGACGTTCAAAAGGTATACTTTGGAGAGCCATTACGGTATATCGCCTTTTAGAGCAATTTCTTTTGCAAGATCAACCAACTCATTAAAAACATTGGTCAATTTATCCGATGATATATCGCTTGTGTAATCCGCCGATGTGTTTATATCTAATTCCAATCTACAAGAAAATGCTTCTGAGGAAGGAAATGAAGATACATGAGCATCAGGTGAAAGTGCAAAACGGACAAGTCCTCGTTTCGCCACTGACCATTTTGAAAGCCTATTGATCTCCAATTCAGAGATATCCAATTGGCTCTTTCGAGTACGGTTAATCTGATAAAGAAAATCCGATGACCCAATTGGATCAAGTTTAACATTTGGCAAGTAATTAGCTATTAATTCATAACCTGACTTTCGGTCGCCAACTGGCAATGCAAGAATAGCACCGAACGCCAAACGCTTAAGCGGTGGGCTTATCTTGAACCAACGTGACGTCAGATCAAGGAAAGAATCTAAACCATCTTGAAATGGACCAATCGAAAATTCACCATCTTCTTCGTTTGGACCCATTAGCCAATCAATTCGTATCGGCTGAGTACCAAAAATAACCTTTCGACCATTAAAATGCCCCTCATCTTGTCGAATGCCTTCTCGCGCCCGAATAATTGTGTTTTCTGGTTGTTCACCAATTACATCTTGCCACCAATTTGCTACATTAAGTTCTGTAGCCGAACTGGGAAAACAAGTTGTACGCAGGCTTTCAACCTGCCATACAGCCAAATCATCTTTGTTTGTAGTTGTTGGCATTGACATAGTGCTTCCCTTATTCCTGATTAGATGACAATATTATAACACCCAAAGGTAAATTGCCAAAATCCTGGCATGGACGCGCGCTCGTCGAAGATCCCCGAAGGGGGCGGGGTGGGGGGAGGCTGGGCGTTGTGCTGAGCCTGTCGAAGCATGGGGTCAATCTCCCGTCAGCGCGTACTCGCGCACGTCCACTTTTGTTCCAGCCTTTGCCATCTTCTCGGCCTGGCGCATGAGATTGGCAGTCACAGTTTCATCGGCGTAGGCTTCGCCGCAGTTGGGACAAATCCGCGCGGGGACGTTTGTCACGGTAAGAGACAAGTGGTCACGTTCCAGCAAAACGGAGATCGTGCCAGGAATCGTCTCGGCCTGGTTGCAAATGACGCATTTCATTTCTTCCTGCCCCTGAATTGTGCCTTCCATTGCGAGGGGTCGGGTTCATAAACTGTGATCACGACCAAATCATTATCTTTTGTATTCTCCGTCATTACAACGTGTAAAGGACGATTGCCACGCTTGCCCAAAATCAAGCCGCCGGGGCAAGGCATATCGTCGGAATAATCTTCGATCATCTCGCCAGATTGCAGGACCTGCCGCACGTTTTCTGCAGAGATTCGCCGCTCGAACATGCGTTGGATGGTATGAACGCGGAAGATGATACGGCGGTTAATCATATTGAGAATTATAGCACCCACCTGCCGGTCAGGGATGATAAATCAAATCGATGGGCACACTCTATCTTGTCGCCACCCCGATTGGCAATCTGGAGGACATAAGTCCGCGCGCCCTGCGCATCCTGGGCGAGGCGCGCCTGATCGCGGCGGAGGACACGCGCGTGACCCGCAAGCTGCTGACCCATTTCGACATCCACACCCCGCTAACCAGCTACTACGAGCATAACAAACTCAGCAAACTCAAAGTGATCCTGGATGCCCTGGCCGGTGGTGACGTGGCCCTGGTCTCGGACGCGGGTACGCCGGCGCTGAACGATCCCGGCTACGAGCTGGTGCGCGCCGCCCTGGAAGCTGGCCACAACGTCAGCCCGGTGCCGGGTCCGTCTGCGCCGGTGGCCGCCCTCACCGCTTCCGGCCTGCCGACGGACGCCTTTCTCTATCTCGGCTACCTGCCGCGCAAAATATCCGAACGCCGTGCCCTCGTGGGACAGGTTGTCAACCTGTCCTACACCTTGATCTTCCTCGAAGCCCCGCACCGCCTGCTCGACTCGCTGGCCGACCTGCAAGCCGTCCTCGGCGAGCGTCCGATTGCCATTGCCCGCGAGCTGACCAAGCTCCACGAGCAGATCTGGCGCGGCACGCTCAGTGAGGCGTGTGAATACTTTACCCGGCATGAACCGCGCGGCGAGTTCACGCTCGTGATTGGCGGAAAAGAGCCTGCCCTCTGCGCAGTGGCGAGATGGTCCGAAGAGCATCTCATGTCCGCGCTGCTGGCTGGACCGGAGGCGGGGGAGTCGCCCTCGAAATTGGCGACTCGCCTGGCTGGTGAATCAGGCTGGAGTCGGCGCGAAATCTACAAACTGGCAACGCTTGTCAAATCGAGGCTATCATGAACCTGGAACTGATTTGCGAGAAATCCAAAGGTAAGGCCGCCAGTTATCATCGGCCACTCTATGGGCAGATTCATCACCCAAAAGTATCTGGGGACTCACACCGCCTCGATTGATGTAAAATAGAGATATAGAGGTGATACTATGGTTGAAATGACAATGCGCGTACCTGACAGCCTCGCCCCCAGGCTGCGCCGCATGGACATGTGGCTGCCAACGGTGTTGGAACTCTCGCTGGCTGGCTTCAAAACCCCCGCTGCGCAGGCTGCTGCGGAACTGATTGGATACTTGTCCAAAGGACCGTCATCGAAACAAGTTGCTGAATACAAGATATCCGCACAGTCCCAGCAACGTCTGCGCCGCCTGCTGGCGCTCAATCAATCGGGACTACTTTCTGTCGAAGAACAGGCCGAATTGAACGAAATCGAAGCGCTTGAGCATCTGATCGTGATGCTCAAGGTTCAAGCGCGTGAACAGATGGCGCGGAAAGGCCAATGAGCGCGGTCCCTGCCTCTCTGCGGCGATTGGTGACCGAACGGGCTGGCGGGCGATGTGAGTACTGTCTCATGCCACAAGCTGCCAGCGCGTTCGAACACGAACCCGACCACGTTATCCCTGTTCAACACGGCGGCAAGACCGAAGCCAACAATCTCGCCCTGGCCTGTCTACGTTGCAACCGCCGCAAAGGCCCCAACATCGGCTCATTGGACCCTGAAACCGGCGCGCTGGTTTCGTTTTTCAATCCACGCAAGCAGAAATGGCAGGAGCATTTCCACCTGGAGGGCGCGATGATTCAGCCATTGACGCCGGAAGGGCGCGTCACGACCAAGATTCTGCAGTTGAACGATGTGCAGCGCGTCGTGGAACGCGAACGGTTGATTGTATTGGAGTTGTATCCGTAGATCGTGCGCGATTATGGTTGCACCTGATGATTTCACCTCCTTCCAATCCCTCGATCCCCAAAACATGCTCGCCGAAATAGACGGCCTGCCGGAGCAGTTGCATAAGGCTTGGGAGATTGGTCAGACTTCCGAAGTCTTCGCGAAGCACCCCGTAGGGGCGGAGACTTCGGAAGTCTCCCGCGTCGTCGTCTCCGGCATGGGCGGCTCGGCCATCGGCGCGGACTTGCTGGCTTCCTATCTCGCGCCAATCTGCAAGATACCCGTCTTCGTCCACCGCGATTACGGCCTGCCCGCCTGGGCGCGCGGACCGGAAACGCTGGTCATCGCCTCATCGCACTCCGGGAACACCGAAGAGACGCTGAATTCATTTGACGCTGCGCTGAAAAACGGCTGCCGCCTGCTGGCGATTTCCACCGGCGGCGAGCTGGCGAAGCGTGCCACCCAAAAGGGCATACCGTTATGGACATTCGAGCACAAAGGCCAGCCGCGCGCTGCGGTGGGATTTTCGTTTGGGCTGCTGCTGGCGGTATTTTCACGGTTGGGGCTGTTGGACGCGCCAGAGAAAATAACGACTGAAGTCGTTACTACAGTCGTGGCGATGAAAAAGCAGCAAGAGAATTTGCGCGCCGAGGCGCCGGTGGCGCGGAATCCGGCCAAGCGCATGGCCGGTCAACTGGTGGGACGCTGGGTGAACGTATTCGGCTCGGGCATTCTCGCGCCGGTCGCTCGTCGCTGGAAGACGCAAATCAATGAGATTGCGAAAGCGGGAGCAGGCTTCGAATCCCTACCCGAAGCCGATCACAACACCCTGGCCGGGCTGTCCAACCCTGAGGATGTCCTCAGCCATACGTTCACCATTTTCCTGCGCACCCCATCCAATCATCCCCGCAACCGCCTGCGCGCCGACCTGACGCGGCAGGCCTTCATGCTCGAAGGCTTGAACACCGATTTCTACGATGCACAGGGAGATTCAGCGCTAGCGCACATCTGGACGGCAGTGCATTTCGGCGATTACCTGGCTTATTATCTGGCAATGGCCTATGGCGTAGACCCGACCCCCGTCGAAGCGCTGGAAAAATTCAAAGCCGCCATGAAGGCAGCGAAGTAGAATAAACCTCCCGCAGGGCCTGTCCTGCCTGCCCTGGCGGGCTAGGCCAGGGAGCGAAGCGAAGGATCAAGCCTGCGGGAGGTTTTTGTCTAGCGCACTTGCAGCGCGATCACCCCTGCCAGTATCCCCAACGCCCCGCCTGCGACCACATCCGAGACGTAATGCACCCCCATCGCCACGCGCGCCAGTGCCACGAGCGGCGCCCAAACCCATAGGAGCGCTGCCAGCCAGCCGGGGCCGAAATTGGTCGCCAGGATGGCGATCAAGATCACCCTGGCGGCATGACCGGAGGGAAAGGAGTGCGGGTCGGTGGCACGGTACAGCGCGCCCCACTCACCTTCCGGCCGGCGGCGGCGGATGAGGAACTTGACCGGCAACACGAATACGGCCAGGGCAATAATGCTGATCAGCACGGTCAGCGCCCAGGCCCTCCAGAAGGCATCCCCGCGCCACCAGAGCAGCGCCAGCCCGGCCCACCAGAACCAGGAATCCCCGGAATGAGCCAGGATAGCAGCCAAAGTCCGTAAAATGCCTGGACGCTCGGCCACCCGTAGTTGCGCGGACAGGCGAGCGTCCAGTTCGAGCAAATGACTCAAGTTCACCTGGTTTTTTTCTGCGGTTTCCTGGCGACCGCTTTTTTCACGGCTGCCTTCTTGGGGGCGGTTTTGTTCTTGCGCCGCTGCGCCTTCGCCAGGTCAGCGCGCATTATCTCGAGCTGGTGCGGCTTGTCAATATCCATGCCGATCTCGGCATACGGGCAGACGATGGCCCGCCCAGTGATCTTAAGCCGTTTCATGATGTTGGCAGCCGCCTTCTCCAGGGTCAATTGACGGAAGAGGAGCAGGAAGAGCGTGTCGAAACCGATCAACCCGGCCTGCTTGAGCGGGCTTTTGCGGGCGTTGGTGATCTTCTCCCACAGGTCGGTATCTTCTTCGAGGATGAGGCTGATACGCCCCACGTTCATGTCCCCGCCGCAAACATCCATATCCTTGAGGCGGGTGTACGTCCGCTTGGAGCTGGGGAAGCGCTTCTCCATGACCTCGCGCTGGATGATATTGTAGTAGATGTCCTCGTCCGTTTGCATGGCTGTGTTCACTGTCCAGTCCACCATTTCGCCGCTGATGGCTGGGATGTCGGATGAGACGATCAGCACATACTCGGCCTTCGGGTTGAGCTCTAAAACCTTCTCGGCTCCAGCGCGCAGATTCTCGATCATTTTGCCCTGGTTGGGAATAAAGTGGAAGGACTTTTTACAGGTGACGCTACTTTTTTCGGTCAGGCCGACAATAACTACATTCTCGACGATCTTGGATTCACTTAAGGCATCCAATACCCACTGGATCATCGGCTTGCCAGCAATGTCCACCAGGGCTTTGGGGTGGCCCTGTGTTTCCGGGTACAGTGGCTCTTCCGGGAGCGGGATCCCTCCCGCAGTCACAATTGCGTCCATAATAATTCCTTTCCCCCTCTCCCTCTTAGCGCCTATCCGGATAACCGGCTCCCGGCGGCGTCCCCGCCGCCGTCCCAAAGGGATGCTTTCCTAAAGGGACGCTACGCGGTCGCGAAGGACGGCGGCTGGAGCGTTTTTCAGATAGGCTCTTAGGGAGAGGGGACGGGGGTGAGGGTCAGTTCAACTCCTGCAACGTCGGCTCGAAGCCGAGTTTTTTCAGCAGTCCATCGTATTCGTCGCGGGTCAGGGCGCGCTTCTTGCCTGAAATGGCAATCAGCGCGGCCTCCATCATATTCGTGCCGAAAGAACGACCTTCCAGTACCGGTGTGGTCGTGACCAGATACTTGACGCCGCATTTCTTGAACAGCGCCACGTCTTCCTGCGTGGTCGTGTTGGTCACGACGATCTTGCCTTTCATATCATCGGGCATATAGCGCTTGATGTAATGGCAGTCACCCGCCACCACTATTGCCCACTGGAAATGTTCCGGGTGTTTCGGCTTGCGCTCTTCCTGCTTTTCGCCGGTGGGATAAACCCACTCGAAGGGCAGGCGTCCGGCCAGCGGCATCAGGATGGCGGCCAGCATCTTGAGTTGTTTCTCGGTGTGGAGGGCAATCGGAATGCCGAGCGAGAACATCAGGTCGCCGAAGACGCACTCGTAACCAGCCTGCACAAATCCATGCGCCAGCCCCCAGCGATCCGCGCCGGTCATGACGAAGGCCTTCTTGCCGCCCATCTTCTTGACGTAATCGCCGAGGCGGGCTTCCACGAACGGCGCGGCCTTGGTCTCCAACGTATTCTTCAGCCCCGCGCCGTCTACCACAGGCGTCTCTTTGATGAAGCGCACCATCTTCTCGACCGAGTAGAGCCGGTACCACTTGTCGTCCACCATCAGGCCCAGGTCCGCGCCGCCCACGCCGAAGGCGTCCACTTTGCCGTCCAGTTCCTGATATTTGCGCGCCGCGGCCTCCATGTCACCGTCTGTGCCGATGCGTTCTATACTGACTTCCTCGCCCAGCAATTTGACAGTGACGGCCTTATCGCGCTTGGACGAGCCAATACTGATGCTGACTGCTCGTTTCATAGGGACAACCTCCTCCGGGATTTGGTGAGGCGAGTATACACCCAACCATATTATCTGAAAATAGGATGACGGGAAGTAACCTATCTGTAAGCTTCAACCCCAATCTGACCGCTGCGTTTCGAGCCGCCCGGCGCGGATGATTTACTCTTTACGTTTTAGAGCCTATCCGATAAACCCCCGGACTGCGGACTTTAGTCCGCCATGCCAAGCAGACTGAAGTCTGCATTCCGTCATTAGGCGCTTACTACGGCTTCTCCAGCCCGTGCGCTTCCAGCAATTTCTCGTCTTTCATCAACTCCCCCGTTGGGCCGTCGGCCACGATTCTCCCATCATCCATAATGACCATGCGCGGGAACAGCCCGCCCACCATGCGTAGATCATGGCTGGCGACCAGCATAGTAACCGGCAGTTCCCGCAACAAGTTAATGAGACCGCGCCGGGCGCGCGGGTCAAGGTCGGCGGTGGGCTCGTCCAATACCAGCACTTCGGGGTTCATCGAAAGGACGGTGGCAATCGCGATGCGTTTCTTCTCGCCCGCGCTCAGGTGGTGCGAGACGCGCCGGGCATAACCCGTCATGCGGACGGCGGACAGGGCCGAGTCGACGCGTCGGGATACCTCCGCAGGCTCAAGTCCCTGGTAGAGCGGGCCGAAGGCCACATCGTCGAAAACGGTCGGCGAGAACAACTGGTCATCCGGGTTCTGGAAGACCAGCCCGACGGCGGCGCGGACGCGGCTGAAGTTCTTTTGCTCCACCGTCAGCCCGCAGACCGTCACCCGTCCCTGCCCGATAAGAATGCCGTTCAGGTGCAGGAGCAGCGTAGACTTGCCTGCCCCGTTCGGCCCAACTAACGCCACTTTTTCTCCGGGGGCGATGCTCAACAAAACATCCTTCAAAGCCTCGTGACCATCGGGATAAGAAAACGAAAGGTTTCGAATTTCAATCGAGTGGTGCATGGGCTAACCCCAGAACAGGATTCCGAACAGGAGCAGCAAGAGCAGCAGGAATAACCCGGCCGCCAGCGTCAGCCAGCCGCGGCTGGTCAGGGGTACAAGCGGCAGGGTGCGCACTTCGCCGTCGTAGCCGCGCGAGAGCATGGCGACGTAGATGCGGTCACTGCGCTCGAACGCCCGCAGGAACAGGTTGCCAGCCATCCCGCCTGCCACGCGGGCGCGCCACGCCACGCTCCCCCCGGACCCTTCGGCTCCGCTCAGGGCAAGCCTTTTACCTGCCCCCGCGCTTTGACCGGAACGCGCCGCCCGGGCGCGCATCAACCGCAGCGCCTCGTCAACCAGCACAAAGAGATAGCGCCACATCAGCCCGAACATGCCCACCAGCAGGCGCGGAATGCCCACCGCCCGCATGGCTTGCAGTAACTCCGGGAAGGGTGTGGACGAGGCCATCACAATCGCCGCCTGAACCGAAAGCCACGACTTGAGCACCACGCTGACGAAACGCTCCAGCCCTTCGAGCGAGGCGGTCAGCGTCCATGAACCGAGGGAAATAGTGAAGAGGGCGGTGCCTTTCAGCGTAAAAATCACAGGCAGCGCTGCCAGCACGAAAGGCAGGGCCAGCAGGGCGCGTTTCAGCACGTACCCAATCCCCAACCCGGAAAGGATCTCAACCGAAAGGATCAGGGCAAAGAGCAGGATGTAGACCGACCAGGCAGCCACCGGCGTCAGCGAGACAGTCAAGATAAACGCCGCCGTCAGCACGAACTTGATGCGCGCATCCAGGGCGTGGATGGGACTGGTACGCGGCCGGTAGGGGTCAAGGAAGTGAACGTGCAAGAATTATTCTGATAGTCTGATAGTCGAATGGTCACGTGGTCGGTCGTTTGCGCCGGATGAAGGCCACCGCCAGCGCCACGCCGAATACCAGCAGTGTGCCGAGGATGCCGGCGACGATGGTTGCCAGGGCCGTGTTCGAGATGCCGGGGAAGGTGTAATCGGGGATGATCTCATACAGCGGCCCCCGGGCTATATCTAGAAAGCCCTTCTGCTCGGCCACCCATTCCAACCCATCGGGATGGGCGGAAGCCAGCGGGGAGAGCACCGCCAAGAGAATCGCGATGCCCAGGCCAAAGGTCCAGACCGCCGCGCCGCCCTTGGGGGTTGCCTCGCCGACGCGAAACAGGTCACGCCGCGCCGCGTACAGGAATGCCAGCGCGCCGACAGTGATGAGTCCCTCGCCGATGCCGATCAGCATGTGGATGCCGCCCATGGCCGGGACGGAAATATTGGCCGGAGACGTGCCCGAGATAGCCAGTTCCAGGGCGCAAGCCAGCGAGGCAACCACAACCGAGAGCCAGGCCGCTGCGAACCCGCCGGCGAAGATTCCCCACGATCTGCCGCGCGCTAGTTTCTGGAGGCTGGTGTAGACGAAGTACGAGACCGTCACGCCGACGAGTGCCATGTTGAACAGGTTGGCGCCCAGCGCCAGCAAGCCGCCGTCCTGGAAGATGAGCGCCTGGATGCTGACCACGCTGGTCAGCACGATGACCGCTGCCCACGGGCCAAGCAGGATGGTGGCCAGGGCCGCGCCGACCAGGTGGCCGGAGGTGCCGCCGGTGACGCTGAAGTTGAGCATCTGACCGGCGAAGATGGCCGCCGCCAGCACGCCCATCAACGGCACTTGGCGCTCACCCAAATCCTTGCCTACCCGCCGCAGGGCATAGGCCACAGCAATCGCCGATACAACCCAGAGAACGACCGCAACCAGGGTGGAAAGGAACCCATCCGGGATGTGCATGGGTACAGGGGAATATAGCATACGAGCCTCCTATTGGGAATTGGTTTGACATTCCGGGCACAGCCCGAAGAATGTGAGATGACTGCCGAGAGATCGGAAACCGGTGACCGTTTCGAGTTCCGCGTAGAGCGACTGGAGGCGGGCGTGCTCGATCTCCACTTCCTGTCCGCAGGCGCGGCAGACCAGGTGGTGGTGATCGTTTTGCGCCAGTTCATACGCCAGGTGACCGTTGCCCGCAGTGGCCGAGGCGATAATGCCATTATTTGCCAGGAATTCCAGCGTGCGGTAGACGGTGGTCTCGGCCATGCCGGTCTGCCGGACGCGCGCATAGATTTGAGTAGGGGAAAGGTGACCGTCGTGGTGCAGGGATTCCAGAATGGCAAGTCGCTGCGGGGTCATGCGGAAACCGCGCTGGCGCAGGGTTTGGGAATGGAGGGCAAGGCAGGACATCGTCGCTTCCTTATTGCAAAAATTATCAATAATGATTATATGCAATAAGGGCGGGAATGTCAACCCCTAAAAAACGGACCCGTTCCACTGCTGGAACGGGTCCTCCCCTGTCACTGATCACTGATTACTGATCACTGATTACTGCTCTCACGGCTCCCACTGGAAGTGAATCAGGGCGAAGACGTAAGGCTGACCCTTCACGTATTCCACCCCCACCAGCCAGAGACGCCAATCCAGGTCTATGCCAGGGGTGCCGGGTTTGTACACGCTGTAAAAGTGGATATTGGCATACTCATTCGGCCACGGCGTCACCGAGAAGGCAGCCGCTGCGCCAGGGTCGTCGCAGCCCAGGGTATAACTGGCGTTGAACACTTCCTGCAAAAGGGGCAGGATGGCTTCGTGGAACGGGCCAACCTTATCCAGGCCGCTGCCCGGCGCCGCGCCCCAGTTGACCTCGTAGCTGCTCCCAAAAACCCAGCGGGCGTGTTCCTGGTCATAATTGACCACAGTCCCGTAACGCCACAGGTGCATATCTATGCCATGCGCCGGGCTGACCAGCGAGGCGAACAGTTCGCCGTTGGATATGGTGAGGGCATTATCCAGGTTGGCGATCAGGGTGTTGACTTTCCCGTCGGCGCAAAAGGCAGCCGGTGAGACGTACTCGGTCAGGTAGTGGGAATTGACCCAGCCTGCACCTCCGCTCGGGTTTTGGACTTCGACCCACAGGTTCGAGCCGACATAGGTCGAGGGGCCGGTGCGCATGACGTTCGTCGCGGTGGGCGCGAAGGTCCCAACGGTGGGATTGCCTGGCCCAGCCGCCGCGCGGATATTCAGCACATCCGTTGACGCGACCAGGATGACCGCGTACGGCCCGGACGGTGAGCCTGTGACCACACCCCCCGGCGTGACGCTCGGTCCCGGCCCGCTCGTCAACGTGGGGAGGGCAACGGTAGGCGAGGGCGTCACCGGTGTGGCAGTCGGCAAGGCGAGGGGCGTCGGCGAGGCGGATAGCTGCGTAGGGGAGGGCAGCACGGGCGAGGTCGGGAGTGGCGTCGGCGTGCCGAACAGGGATAACGAGCAGCCGATCAACGGAAAGAGTAAGACGGCGGCCAGCAAGGCCAGTGTGGTTTTTTTCATGGTTGTCTTTCGGGAACAGTTTGTCGAGGCAGTAATGGTTGCGCAGTTGGCAACCATAATGGTTGCGCAGTTGGCAACCATAATTGAACGGCTACTCGTTATTTTATCACCGACACACGGAAAATTTTTATTTGGCGGACATCTCCCGAAATAAAAACCACTCCCCCATGCGATTTGAGTTTCTTCCGCTGTGGATTTACTCGCAGGGACACATTTGGCGGAGGGTGGTGTACAATCGAACCAGGTTACCAACCTCGAATCAGCGGAGCGCCGACCGATGCGTCTCGAAGAACTGAACTGGATGGACGTGGAAGAATATCTCAAGCACGAGGATCGGCTGATGCTGGTGCTTGGCGCGACCGAGCAGCACGGCTACCTGAGCCTGCTGGCGGATGTCAAGATCCCGCTCGCCCTGGCGGATGCCGCCTCCCAGCAGACCGGCGTGCTGGTCGCGCCGCCGCTGAATTTTGGCTGCTCGCCGTATTTCCTGAAATATCCCGGCACGTTCAGCCTGCGCGTCAGCACGCTGATTGCCGCAGTCGAGGATCTCCTCCGCTCGGCGTATGGACACGGCTTCCGGCGCATCCTGTTGCTGAACGGACACGGCGGTAACAGCCCGGCGCGCGGGCAACTTCACGAAATCATCAACAGCTTACCCGGACTCAGACTGGCCTGGTACGACTGGTGGACCGCCAACAGCGTGCTGGCGGTGGCGGAGAAGCACCAGATCAAACCCTCCCACGCCAACTGGCTGGAGGCTTTCCCGTTTAACATCGTCGGCGAGCTGCCGGACGAGGAGAAGGTTCCGCCGCGCGTGCCGGGGATTATGGACGCGGAAGAGGCCCGCAGGGTGTACGGCGACGGTTCGTTCGGCGGCAGGTACCAGGTCGAGGCAAGCGTTATGGAGGAGGTATTCGCCGCGGCTTTGTTAGACATCCTGCAACTGCTGAAGTTTGAGTAGGCGTGCTTCTCGAGATTGAATCGCTGTGCTTTCAGGTATAATTATGATCTCGGAGGTCGAAATCCATGGATGAGTTTGACTTACTGCCTCGGATTACTATCAATCCCAAAGTTATGGTTGGCAAGCCTGTTATTGCCGGCTCTCGAATACCTGTCGAATTAATTGTCAAAATGCTGTCTCAGGGAGTTTTGGAACAGGAAATCCTGGATGAGTACCCCAAGTTGCAGTTGGAAGACATTCGCGCCGCCCTGGCCTACGCGGCCAGGGCATTAGCGCTCGAAGAAATCGAGCCGATGATCGTAACAGCCTAGGAGTCATGGGTGCGGTTTATTGTAGACGAATCCTCCGGTAAGGCCGTAACCCGATACCTAAAAGGTGCGGGACATGATGTGCTTTACGTAGGCGATATCATACCCCAAGCCGATGACGCGGAGATGTCGAACTTGCCCTGGATGAAAATCGGACATAGTAGCAAATTATGTGCTTGGCTAGTTTCCGCTCACGCCGGATTGCCAAATCCGGCGCAGTAGGCCTGGATTTGGCAATCCAGGCCGAGCAGAGGCAAGATTTCGGGGAGTTGGTATTTCGGGGTGGGTTTGAGCATCATGGCGTTTTGTTGCTGCGTCTCCAAGATGAAAGGCCAAATCACCGGGCACAAGTTGTCGCTTCTGTGTTGAAGGAACATGCCGAACGCCTAGTGGGTAATTTTGCGGTTGCGACGGAAAAAAGCTTTCGTATTCGCGCGAAACCATAAGCGGAATCCTTTCTGGTTTGCCGAAGGGGGCATTCTAACTTTGGCAGAATGGGACTTTACTACTTTAGGCTAACAGGGCAAATATTTCCCTTGACGGAATCCTGACCAAACAGGTATAATTCGCACCGTTGATTGATAATCAGAATCTGCGAAATAAGGCGAGCGCTTGAGACAAAAAGTCTCATGCGCTTGCTTTTGCTTGCCGAGTGCGCGGGAAAAAGTAGGGCGCGTTGGAGCGGAGCATTCGTTGCCGTCTCGCACCGGCGTCCACAGGATCGCTTCGCTGATGCCGCCGGTGTTCGCGGCACGAACGGTGTCACAGGGATTGGCGGTCGTTCGCAGTGCTTACTGGTACCTGCACAAGTGCAGGCATTCGGAAGATGAGGAGACGATATAGTGGAAACTAAGGGGCTTACTTCGCTTCGTATCAGCCTGGCTTCGCCGGAAACCATACGCAGTTGGTCGTATGGTGAAGTACTTAAACCAGAAACCATCAACTATCGTCGCCTGCGGCCTGAGAAGGACGGCCTTTTCTGTGAGGCCATTTTCGGCCCGACGCGCGACTGGCAGTGTTACTGCGGCAAATACAAGAATCCCCGTTACAAGGGCATCACCTGCGACAAATGCGGCGTGGAAGTGACCCGCTCGGCCGTCCGGCGCGAGCGTATGGGACACATCCAACTGGCTACGCCCATTGCCCACATCTGGTACACGCGGCGCATCCCCTCGTACCTGGGCCAGCTGCTCGACATCTCGCGCCGCAACCTGGACCGGGTGCTGTATTTCGCCCAGTACATCGTCTCCTACGTGGACGAGGAGGCCCGCCAGAAGGCCCTCAAACGCCTGGAAGACGAGATTTCTGTTTCGGAACGCGAACAGGCAGCCGAGATCAACGCCAAGATCGCCGAGATCAAAACCTCGCGTGACCATAAGCTCAGCGAACACTCGCAGCGTAAGCACGAGCTGGAACGGCATTATGACGAGTTGATCGCGACCCGGCTGGAACCCATCATTCAGGAAGGTCAGCGCCTCGAAGGCTTGCTCCAGGAGAGCATGGGCAAGCCTCTGAAGGAAACCATTGTTTTCGGCAAGTCAGAGATGGTCATCGCCGAGGCCGGCAAGACGGCCACCGCCTCACACCTCAAGAAGGTGCAGAAAAGTGTCCAGGAACAACTGGAAGGCCTGGAGAACGAGCTGAAAGACCAGAAGCAGCGCGAGCTTGAATCGGTCAAGATGGAAGCTGCCCAGGTCAAGGCCGAAGCGGAGGAGCAAATGAACGCCCTGCGCAACCAATTAGAGGACCAGGCCTCCGCTTTGCAAGACCAGAACGCCCACACGCGTGACGAATTGATGGAACTGCGCCCCTTCACCTTTCTGGGCGAGACCCGCTACCGCGAACTGAAATCTCGCTGGGGACAGGTCTTCCGCGCCGACATGGGCGCCGAGGCCTTTTATGAGATCCTGCACCGCCTCGACCTGGATAAGCTTTCCCAGGAACTGTGGCACGAAGTGCGCACCACCAAGTCCAAGCAGAAGCGCAAGAAAGCCACCACCCGGCTCAAGGTTGTGGAGGCGTTTCGCCGTTCGGGCAACCACCCGGAGTGGATGATCCTGACCGTTCTGCCGGTCATCCCCCCTGACCTGCGCCCGATGGTGCAGTTGGACGGCGGCCGTTTTGCCACCTCCGACCTGAACGACCTGTACCGGCGGGTCATCAACCGCAACAACCGTCTGAAGAGGCTGCTCGAACTCGGCGCGCCGGATGTCATCGTGCGCAACGAGAAGCGCATGCTCCAGGAGGCGGTCGACTCGCTGATTGATAACTCGCAGCGCGGCAAGGCGCTCTCGCGGCGTGGCCGGCGCGAGCTGCGCTCCTTGAGCGATATGCTCAAGGGCAAGAAAGGCCGCTTCCGACGCAACCTGCTCGGCAAGCGCGTAGATTACTCTGGCCGCTCGGTCATCGTGGTCGGCCCGCAACTGAAACTATATCAATGCGGCCTGCCCAAGAGCATGGCGCTGGAGCTGTTCCGCCCGTTCGTCATTGCCCGGCTGGTATCGCACAATTACGCCGCCAATGTCAAGGGCGCGCGGCGCTTTATCGAGCGCAACCGGCCCGAGGTCTGGGAAGTGCTCGAAGAGGTCATCAAGGAGCGGCCAGTGCTCTTGAACCGCGCTCCCACCCTGCACCGCCTGGGCATCCAGGCCTTCGAACCGGTGCTGATCGAGGGTTCGGCCATCCAGCTTCACCCGCTGGTGACCACCGCCTTCAACGCCGACTTCGATGGCGACCAGATGGCCGTCCACGTGCCGCTTTCTGAGAAGGCCGTCCAGGAAGCCCGCCGATTGATGCTGGCTTCCAAGAACTTGCTCAAACCCGCGGACGGCGAACCCATTATCGGCCCCTCGAAAGACATGGTGTTGGGCGTCTATTACCTGACCATGGATCACCACCAGCCACACCAGGGGGACGGGCGCGCCTTCGCAGATATTGACGAGGTTGATCTGGCCTACCAACTGGGACAGGTGGACATTCACACAAAGATCAAGCTGCGGGTCAAGACCTGGTACAGCGACGACGGCACGCGCCTGACCGAGCTGGAAACCCGCATGATTGATACGACGGTCGGCCGCGTGCTCTTCAACCGCGTCCTTCCTGAAGAAGTCCAATTTGTCAACGAGAAATTGGAGAAAGGCGGCGTGAAGGACCTGATCGCGGAGGTCTACGAACTCTGCGGCCAGGAGGTGACCACCAACGTCGCCGATGAGATCAAGCGCATCGGCTTTGAGTACGCTATGCGCTCCGGCACCACCCTCTCGGTAGCCGACATCACCATCCCGCCAGAAAAACAGGATATCATCGCCAATGCCTTGCAGGAAGTGGAATTGGTGCAACGCGACTTCCGCCGCGGCCTGCTGACCGAGCAGGAGCAGAATGAGCACGTTATCCAGATCTGGCAGCAAACGACTGCTGACGTGGCCAAAGCCGTCAGGAACCATCTGGATCCGGATGGCAACCTGGCAACCATGGCCAACTCCGGCGCGACCAAAGGCGGCTATGGCCCCATCTCGCAACTGGCCGGTATGCGCGGCCTGATGGCTGACCCTTCCGGGCGCATCATCCCGTTCCCGATCCGCTCGAATTTCCGCGAGGGCCTGACCGCTCTCGAATACTTCATGTCAACCCACGGCGCTCGCAAGGGCCTGGCCGATACCGCCCTGCGCACCGCGGATGCCGGTTACCTGACCCGCCGTCTGGTGGACATCGCCCAGGATGTTATTATCAACGAGTACGATTGCGCCACGAAAGAGGGCATCTGGATCCGCAAGAAGGATGACATCGCCGGGCAATCCATGTTCGACCGTTTGTATGGACGGCTGGCAGCCGAACGCATCCTCGACCCGAAGACTGGCGAGGTGCTGGCCGAACCAGATGATATGATTGACCACGAACTGGCCCGCAAGGTCGCCAACCTGGGCATCCAGGAGGTTAAAGTGCGCTCGCCGCTGACCTGTGAGCTGACCCACGGCATCTGCGCCAAGTGTTACGGAATTGACCTGGGGCGCGGTTCGATGGTCGAACTCGGCTCGGCGGTCGGCATCGTGGCCGCCCAGTCCATCGGTGAGCCTGGCACGCAACTGACCCTGCGCACGTTCCACACCGGCGGCGTGGCCGCTGGCGGCGACATCACCACCGGTCTACCCCGCGTGGAGGAGCTTTTCGAGGCGCGCAAGCAGCCGAAAGGCGAGGCGGTCGTCTCCGAGATCAAGGGCGTGGTGCGCCTCATCCAGTCAGATAAATATACCGACTTGCGCCTCATCCGGGTGGAACAAAGTGAGATGATCCACGACGAGTACGATGCTCCCGAAGAGTGGACCATCACCGCCAAGGAAGAGGACGAGGTCAAAGCCGGCGATGTGCTGGCAACCCTCGGCGAGGCGACCGTGACCGCCGCGCACAACGGGCGCGTCCGCATCGAGGCGCGCAAGATCATCGTCTCGTACGAGCAGCGCGAGGAAACCGAATACGAGATCCCGACCACATCCCGCCTGTTGGTAAAGGAAGGTGACCACGTCGAGGCCGGCCAGCCGCTGACGGAAGGCTCGCTCAACCCCCACCGCATCCTGCGCATCCAGGGACGCGAGGCCTGCCAGATGTACCTGCTGACCGAGATCCAGAAGGTGTACCGCAGCCAGGGCCAGAACATCCACGATAAACACTTCGAGGTCATCATCCGCAAGATGATGGCGAAAGTGCAGGTGACCCGCCCCGGCGAGACCAGGTACCTGCCCGGCGACCCCGTGGACCGGTTGGAGATCAAGAAGATCAATGAGCAAATGCTCGGCGAGAGCAAAACGCCAGCGCGCTTCGGGGAGATCCTGCTGGGCGTGACCAAAGCCTCGCTCAGCACCGATTCGTTCCTCTCGGCCTCCTCGTTCCAGCACACCATCAAGGTGCTGGCGGGCGCAGCCATCGGGTCGAGCACCGATCCGCTCTTCGGCTTGAAGGAGAACGTCATCATCGGCAAGCTGATCCCGGCCGGGACGGGCTTCGTCCACGGGCGATTCATCACCCCGGAGAAAGCCACCGAAGCCGGGGCCTCCCAATGGACGGACATCCCAGACGGAGCGTCAACGGATTAGGGTTCTGAAGGGGTTGTTCAAAAAGCCGATAAGAAAATTCACAAAGGCCACCAGATTTGGTGGGGAGCTTTGCGGCCGTGCCTGTTTTCACACCGGCTGCCACCCCCACCCCCGCCCCGGGATTCACCGTTGCCTACCTCGGAATCACGAACTGCGCGCCGCAGTATGCCTTCCGTTTCTCGATCACCAACACTGGAGGCGTCACCTGGGAATCCATCCGCATCGTGGCAACGGACAATACGACAGCCACCTCGACAACCCACATCCTGGATTCCTTCCGGTCTTACAACGGTTGTGTGCTCGAAATGGAGCAGAGCGATCTGATGCCGGGCGAAAGCGGCAATGTAGCCAACGTCAATCCTGGCCAGTTCAATTACGATCCCAGCGGGCACAGCATCACGGCCACCTTCACCCTGTGCACGGCAAACGGTCTCGGCGGAACGTGTCTCTCTCAAACCATCAACTTTACGCCGTGATCGGGACGGGGCGGTCGCAAGGCCGCCCCTTCCTTTTTCCTTGACGCTTCGCCCCTTTCCCCGTAAGATAAACCCAAAATAGAACATCCATTCACCACAAAGGACACAACGGAACACGAAGTTTTTCCTTTGTGACCCTTTGTGTCCTTCGTGGTGTTTCCATGGAGCAATTATGGAACTCGGCCTCGTCCGCAAGATTGACATTGACCACGAGATGCAGCAATCCTATCTCGATTACGCCATGAGCGTCATCGTGGCGCGTGCCCTGCCGGATGCGCGCGACGGCCTCAAACCCGTCCAACGGCGCATCCTGTACGCCATGTACGACATGGGCATCCGCGCCGACAGCCCCTACCGCAAGTCCGCCCGCATCGTTGGCGAGGTGCTCGGCAAATATCACCCGCACGGCGACCAGTCCGTCTATGAAGCCATGGCGCGCATGGCGCAGGATTTTTCCATGCGCACCCTGCTGGTGGATGGACAGGGTAACTTCGGCTCGGTGGACGGCGACCCGCCGGCGGCTATGCGTTACACCGAAGCGCGCCTGGCCGCGCCGGCGCTGGACCTGTTGGCTGACATCGGCAAAAACACCGTTGACTACGCCGACAACTTCGACGGGACGCTCACCGAGCCGACCGTCCTGCCGGCGGCCATCCCCAACCTGCTCGTCAATGGGGCAACCGGCATCGCAGTCGGCATGGCGACCAGTATCCCGCCCCACAACCTGGGCGAGGTGGTTGACGCCCTGATCTACATGCTCGAGCACTGGGAGAAGATGGACGACATCCCCGTTGCGCGCTTGATGGACTTCATCCAGGGGCCGGATTTCCCCACCGGGGGCGTCATCATCCAACAGAAAGGCGAGGAGGGCATCGAGGCCGCCTATGGGTCGGGGCGTGGCCGGGTCACGATCCAGGCACGCGTCCACATCGAGGAGATGGAGCGCGGCAAGAACCGCATCATCGTCACCGAACTGCCGTACACCGTCAACAAGTCCACCCTGATCGGGCGCATCGCCGACCTGGCGCGCGAGGGCGGTTTGGAAGGCATCACCGACCTGCGGGACGAATCCGACCGCCAGGGCATGCGCATCGTCATCGAGTTGACCAAGAACGTCGAGCCGGAGGCCGTGCTGCGCGAGCTATACAAACGCACGCCGATGCAGAACACTTTCAGCATCATCTTGCTAGCCCTGGTCGTCGGTGAAGACGGACGCGGCGAGCCGCGTATGTTGTCCCTCAAGCAGGCGCTGCGCGTCTACCTGGAGCACCGGCTGACGGTCATCCGCCGCCGCAGCGAACATGACCTGGAACGGGCCCGCGCCCGCGCCCACATCCTGACAGGGCTGCTGGTGGCGCTCAAGAATCTGGACGCGGTCATCGAACTGATCAAGAAATCACCCGACGTGGAGACCGCCCGCGCCCGCCTGATGAAGCGCTTTAAGCTGACCGAGATGCAAGCCAACGCCATCCTGGAGATGCAACTGCGCCGTCTGGCCGCCCTGGAGCGCAAGAAGATCGAGACCGAGTACAAAGAGACGCTGGCGCTCATCAAAGAGTTGGAAGGGCTGCTGAAATCCGCCAGGAAGATGCGCGCTGTCGCTGTCGAGGAGCTGCTCAAGGTCAAGGCCGCTTACGCTGACAAGCGACGTACGCAGATCGTCAGCTTGAGCCGCCGGACGAAAAAAGCCCCGCTGACGACCAGCGAGCTGCTGCCCGAACAGGTGGTCTGGGTGGGCGTGACGAACGCTGGGATTCTGGCGCGCACTCGCGATGATAAGCCGCCGCGTCCGAGCGGTAGCAATGCGCCGAGGCTGTTGGTGCGCGCCGCCTCGACCGATACCCTGGTGCTCGTCTCCGAGCGCGGCGCGGCCGCTGCAGTCGCCGTCCACACCCTGCCCGAAGCCGGGAAACTCTCGGAGGGCGCCCCCTTCTACAAGGTCACGCCGCTCAAGGAAGGCGATAAACTGGCGGCGATGTTTAGCCTGCCAGCCAAAAGGAGCAATCTGCCGGAAGAATCCTGCGTGCTGACCGTGACGCGCGGCGGCATGGTCAAAAAGAGCCTGGTCAGCGAGCTGCCCGGCCCCTCGGCGCAGACCTTCACGCTGGTCAAGGTCAACGACCCCAAAACACCTGGGGCAGGCGGCGACAGCCTGGGATGGGTTGGTTTAACGGATGGCAGGAAGCAGATCCTGCTCGCCACGGCGCAGGGGATGAGTATCCGCTTCAGCGAGGAGGAAGTCCGCCCGATGGGGCTGGCGGCGGCGGGCGTCAACGGAATCAAGTTAGGCGTGGGCGACGAGGTGATTGGCTGCCAGATCCTGCCCGCGACGGGCGAGATATTTGTCATTGCCTCGGATGGCAAAGCCAAGCGCGTGGAACAGAAGGATTTCCCGGCGCAGGGACGCTACGGCAAGGGCGTCATCGCCTGGGAATTGCCGCCGAGGGTCACGCTGGCCGGGCTGGCGAGCGGCAAGGGCAACGCGGTCATCACGCTGCACCTGGCAAAAGCCGCGCCCAAGTCCACGCGCCTGGATGCCGCGCCGCTGCGCAAGCGCGCCGCCGTGCGCGGCGAGGCGGTGGTGGAAATGAAGGCTGGGGATGCGGTGGTGGGATTGACGGAGGGATGGGTGCTGGAGAGATACGTTGAAAAGAAGAGTGAGAAGAGAGAAGTAAAAGGTAAGAAGGCGGCGAAGAAGGGAAAGTAAAACGTAATAAACTTAGACCTCCGAGTTCTGTGAGAACTCGGAGGTCTGCTTGACGAGTGCGGGACAGGCAGGTACAATGTGGTTACATAAGGAACCACAATGAGCAGGAGGCAGGCCATGACAATAGAAATCGGCATTCGTGAATTGAAAACCCGCGCCTCGGAAGTGGTGCGGGCGGTGAAGGAACAGCGCGCCCGCTACGTGATCACCCAGCGCGGCAAGCCGGCTGCGCTGATCATCCCGCTGGATGCGGACTACGACCGCGCCAAAGCCGACGAAGTCTGGGCGCGGCTGGAGAAACTGCGCGAGGAGATTGGCAAAGGCTGGCAGAGTGAGAAGAGCGCGGTGGAAATTCTTTCGGAGATGCGCCGATGAGCCAGCCCCTCACCGTGGATGCCAGTGTCTTTGTCAACGCCTTTAGCCCGACGGAAGAAGGCAGCGACCACAGTTGGGCATATCTCAACTCGCTCAAACAAGCAGGCACGCCGATTATCGTGCCTGCTCTGCTTTTGCCGGAAATCGCCGCAGCCATTGCCCGTAAACAAGGCAATCCAGGATTGGGGATCCAACTTGCGCACGAAGTCCGCGATACTCCCACCCTGACACTCATCCCGCTGGACGAATCCCTGGCAGAACAGGCGGTTGAAATTGCAGCGAGATACCGCCTGCGCGGCAGCGACGCGGTCTACGCCGCCGTGGCGCTGCGCTTCGGCGCGGAATTGGTGACGCTCGACCGCGAACAGTTGGAACGGCTGGAGGGGGTGCTATCCGTGAGAGAGCCGTAGAGGGAAGGCGAGACAGGGGGATGGGAAATATAAGAAATCGGGGCCGGCTGGCCCCGATTGATATTACTTCCTTTTTTGCCTTTTCTGGAATTCTTCGATTTGGGGATATAAGGACTCCACAGTTTCTTTTGCGAATAGTTGCTCCCGAATTTCCAGGTAATTGCCCTCGCCAACCTGCCAGGAAACCCAAAAGCGCGTGGCTTTGGCGGGGCTCATATGCTCCATCAAAACCCTGGCTGCTTCTTGAATGATCTGCCGTTCACTAATCACTCGTACGGTCATGGCCGCTCTCCCATTACTTTTCGAACGAAATCCAACGGGTTCATTGATTTGACAGTCAATTGCTTTTGCTTGCGGATCAACCTGTCGTCACAGGATAAAAAGTAATCCGCGCCGGATGATTCCGCGCAAGCCACATGCAAAGCGTCAATTGCTTTCAGGCCCTGTTTTTCAAGGGCCTTTGCCCGGTTCCGGATCGCTTCGTTAACCCGTTGATACTCGGCGGCCTGCCCCAGACAACGAGCCATCCAATTCCGCCTTATTTCAAACGGATTGCGGCTATTCTCGAATTCCAGAACCGTCGAATTGACAAGGCTGACTTCGCCCGATTCCACATATTGCAGAATCAGCCCCAGCGCCAGCGACTCCAACCAGATGCGGGGCTGGGACTGGTTGTCGAAAGGACGATTATATACGCTGGTATCGAGATAGATCTTCACACCACAATTTTACCTCAGGAAACATCAAAAAACCGATCCAGAGATTCAGAGTGCAGAGATGGAAGATGGGGAGACAACAACACGAAAACCCCTGTACCTGTTGAAGGGGTTCCGGCTGGGCCTGCGGCGGTACGCACAGCGCACATCCCCGCGATTATCGCTGAACGACCCGCCGCGCAGGACGCGTTTATTCCCATCTTTCGGACCCTGTGGGTCTTTCACGCCATCCTCTCTTTTCTTGTATTCGTTTTCATCGAACCAGTCGGCGCACCATTCCCAAACGTCGCCAGCCATATCTACACAGCCATAGGGACTGTCACCTTGCGGTGAGAACTGGCCGACCGGAGAAGTGTCACCAATCCCGGATTCATCCATATTGCATTTCTTCGGGTCGAATTCATCTCCCCAGGGATAGATAAGCCCATCCGAGCCGCGGGCAGCCTTCTCCCACTCAGCCTCGGTCGGCAGGCGGTAGGCTTTGCCGGTCTTTTCGCTCAACCATTTGCAAAAGGAGGCAGCATCTTCCCAGGAAACACTGACGACCGGGTGGTCGCCCTTTTCGGGTGGATACTGGTCGCCATCCCAACCTTCAGGTGATTTGTATTTCGCCTCGTGCACAAAGGCCTGGTATTCGCGGTTGGTCAGCGGGTATTTGCCAATGGAATATTCGGAGAGTTCCACGATGTGTTGTGGCTGCTCCCACTCAACCCATTTTTTCCAATCCGCTTTTGAAATTTCAGGGCCATCTTTGACAACCCGCTTTGCTTGTTCCGGCGTGGAACCCATTAGGAATTTCCCGGCCGGGATGCGTACCATCTGCGGCTCGAAGGCCTGGCGGGCGGCCTCTGGCGGGGCAGTTTGCGGGGCTTCGGCGCGGCGGGTGAGGGTGAAATACAGGCGCAGTTCGTCATACGAGGCATCTACAAAGTTTGCCTCCGGCAAATCGGCGGGATGCAGGGTTAAAATTTGGCGCACGGCGGGCGTTCGAGAAAGCAGGGTGATCAATTCCGTCGGGAATTGTACACCGGCGACCAGCTCCCTCGCCTCTATCTTCTCGTTACTCATCCCTTCAACACGGGCAATAGTTTCAGCCCGAAAATAAGCCTCCACATCTCGCAGCAAACTATGCTGCCCCTTGAGCAAATCGTAGAAATGCGGCGAAACCATCTGGATAGCGACCACCTTTGCCAGCCGGATGGGTTTGATGCGCCCTTGCAGTTTCTTCTCGCGCTTTTCGGCCAGTTTCATGAGCATCAGGAAGACGTTGACCGTGCGCTTGATCTGGCGCGGGTTATCGCCCAGGCCAATCGCAAACACCTTTGGGCATTCCTCGTGCGGCCAGTCGGGGGTCAGGCCATGTACGAAATCGCCCATATCCGCCTGCTCGACCGGTGGAATCTGAAAAGGCAGTTGGATGATCTTTTCGAGGTAGCGGGCGCCACTAATCTGGTTCGTTCCGTCCTTCTGCAGGAAATCCTTGTAACGGATTTCTACGCCGCGCGCGATCACTTCCTGGTCGAGGCCGAGCACGAACACGCAGCCGGGCGCGTCCACGAATAACTTGATCGCCTCCAGCACTTCGATGGCCTTCTCCGGCAGGCAGCGGTCGAGGTCATCCACGAAGACCACCAGCCGCCCATTTTTAGATTCGATCCGGTCTTTTACCAGCCGCGCAAACTGCGCTTGGAACTGCTCGAGGAAGCGCACTTGCTCGATGTGGATTTTCGTCCGCTCGCGCTGGATGGCGTCGAAGGCAGTCTCGCTCAGGTTTTGCGCTCCGGCCTTTTGCAGTTCTTCTACCAATTTTCCCAGCGCCGCCCCACCTGGTATAAAAGATAAACCAATCTGTACCGCACCCTGCGCTACTTTTGCGCCCAGTTTTGCCAGGTCAATCGTCACCCCGCCGGATTTCTCTAAATCCAGCGCGCGGTAGAGCATGGCGGTTAACTTACTGAGTTCATCGTCGCTGAGTTTCTCCGAAAGGTGCATGGCCGAAAGAATGCTCAACAGGAAAGCGCGCCAGAGCGTCTCTTCCTTGTCGTATTTCCAGGCGTCGAACCAGGCCGCCGTGTAATCTTCCGGCAGGCCTTTCTTGACCATCTTCATCAGCGAGGTCTTGCCGGAGCCCCAGCCGCCGAACACGCCGACCGTCAGCGGGGTGCTGGCGGATTTGCACACGTCCACCAGCGTGTCCACGTAGGGCTGGAAGTCCAGCGCGTCGGTGTCGGTGGGCAAGTCGTTCAGGATGAAAGTTT
>Ga0210020_1000861_pt1 | contig 28269 bp, 29 predicted proteins | sample CryGeymeta201514_FD_183980 | JGI IMG/M metagenome (GOLD analysis project Ga0210020, IMG submission 183980) | Groundwater microbial communities from Crystal Geyser aquifers in Utah, USA - Crystal Geyser metaG 2015-14 (SPAdes) (version 2) | ecosystem: Environmental > Aquatic > Deep subsurface >... | reverse complement strand
GCGGCTTGCCGGTTTCAATTGAGTTAATCCCCTCCTTTAGAGAATCATAAGCAGCCTGAATTGCAATCTTATGCCTGATGTTTGTAATGATAATACCTTCTCTCTGTTCTTTCCAGTTTTTAACAGAAGATTGGAGGATAGTGTCTTTCAGTTCCTCTATCCCATCTCCTTTTGCCGCAGAGATATTTATCATGTGTGAAGAGTAAGAACTGAGAGCGGAATTAACTGCTGCTCTTCTGCGCTTCTGCTCTTCTGAGCTTATTAAGTCGGATTTGTTGAGAACTATTATTGTGTTTTTGCCTCTTGTCTTTCCGAGCGCCTCAATGTCTTCATCTTTCAGCGGCTCACTGCCGTCAATAACCGCTATTACCAAATCCGCATCTTCCATGGCACTGATGCTTCTTTTAACTCCTTCTTTTTCTGCCATGTCATGCGATTCTCTTATCCCTGCTGTGTCAATTATGCGGAGCGGCAGGCCGTTGATATTCAGATATTCTTCAATGGTATCCCTTGTTGTGCCGGGGGTATCCGTAACAATCGCCCGGTCTTTCTGAAGAAGCGCATTAAGGAGCGAAGACTTTCCGACATTAGGCTTTCCCACGATTGTCGCTGCAAGCCCCTCCCTGAAAAACCTGCCTTCATCGTAACTTTTTAAAAGCAACTCAAGCTCTTTCAGGATTGCCGCCGCTGATTCAATAGTCTCTTTCCTTGAACCAAGCCCTATATCCTCTTCCGGAAAATCTATATAAGCCTCAATGAAGACGCAGAGATTTGTAAGCTGTTCCCGGAGATTCAGAATCTTTTCAGAGAGTTTTCCTCTCAGTTGTTCAAGCGCAATCCTGTGCGACTCATCCGTCTTTGCCCTTATGAGGTCCAGCACTGCCTCTGCCTCACTCAGGTCCAGCCTTCCGTTTAAGAAGGCCCTTTTTGTGAACTCTCCGGGTTCAGCAAGCCTTGCCCCGTTTTTAACTGCAAGCTCAAGCACATCTCTCAGAGGCGACATCCCGCCGTGGCAGTTTATCTCAACAATATCTTCTCTGGTGTAGGTATTTGGCGCGCGCATTACTGAGACAAGCGCCTCATCCACGGCCTCGCTTGTGGCAGGGTCTTTTATAAAGCCGTAGATTATTCTGTGGGAGGCTGAGGCAGAGAGGGTTTTGCCTTTTGGGGAATGAAACAGCCTGTTCGATATCTTTACTGCGTCTTTTCCGCTTAGCCTGACAATGCCGATTCCGCCTTCTCCGGCAGGGGTAGAAATGGCGGCTATTGTGTCGTCAAGAATCATAATTAATAGTATAACTTACTAATGAGTGTGAAAATATCTTGCAATTGATTTTATGCGCTCCCAAATCCCGATATAGAAAAGTGTCATCATTGATAATGGGGACAGCGGTACTCTTTTATGAATCAGCTTTTTCTTTTGCAAGTTTTCTGTTCACATGAAACTGCTGGACAATTGAGAGAATGTTGTTCACCAGCCAATAAAGGACAAGCCCTGACGCAAAATTAAGAAACATGAATGTGAATATAATCGGCATAAGCATCATCATCTTCTGCTGGGAAGGTTCGGCTGACGACGGCGTCATCTTCTGCTGGATGACCATTGTAATTCCCATGGCAATCGGCAGCGGACCGACAGCGAAACCGCCAATCAAAGGGAACCACGAAGGTATGTGCCCGAAAAGCGTATCCGGGCCTGCAAGGTCTGTTATCCAGAGAATGAACGGCGCGCCCCTCAATTCAATGGCGATTGATAATATCTTATATAACGCAAAGAATACGGGAATCTGCAAAAGCATAGGAAGACAGCCGCCGAGCGGATTCACTTTATATTTTTTATAAAGCTCCATGGTCTCTTTCTGCATCTTCTGGGGGTCTTTCTTATATTTTTCTTTTATCTCAGCCATCTTCGGCTGTATCTCCTGCATCTTTCTCATAGACGCCTGGCTTTTATTTATAAGCGGGATAAAAGGGATTCGGGTGACTATTGTCAAGAGCACTATGGCCCAGCCGTAGTTGCCCAGAAATTTGTGAAAGAATTTCATCAGCCAGAACAGAGGTCTTGATATGATGGAGAAAAAACCGAAATCAATGATATGCTCAAGCCCGACATTTAATTTTTTTAGATTGTCGTGTTCTTTCGGCCCGGCATAGACGATAAAATTATTAATGCCGGATTTCCCCTTGAATGCTATAACTGATGCATCCTGAACCTTCCAGGCAGCTGCTTCATCCATCTGAGTTACCGGCACAATAGCCGAGAAAAAATATTTATCCTCGCGGGCAATCCATCTCAGCCCGCCCTGATAGCTTTTTGTCTCGCTTAGTTTTTTTGCGTCAAATTCTATCCTCTCTGCGTCCTTCAGGAGCACAGGGCCGAGATGAGCTGACGTGTCTTTTCTGTCATGAATTCCGAAGTCAGTGCCTGTCGTTATCCAGTATTCAGGCAATCCCGCAACTTCATCCTTAAGGTCAATCTTATAACTGTCATTATAAAAGGTGTAAGTTCTTTTTATGGAATATTTGGAGGCTGCATATTCAAAAACGACAGCGCCTGTATTTGTGTTTTCATCAAGTTTCATATCCCTGCCTGAGATTTTGAAATTGGCATTTGCAAGGTTAAAGTTATTCTGCGAACCTATGCTGAGAGGCTGATAAACACTCTGGCCTTGCTGAAGGATAACAGACAGCCCATCTTTATCTTTATACTTTTTTAATTCCCATTTTTTAATCGTTCCGCCTATTGATGAGAGCGTTGCAGAATAAAGACCTGTTTCAATCCTTACCTCTTTTTCTTCTGCATGGGATACTGCCGGCTCTGGAACAGGAACGGAATCCGCCTTAGGCGGAGACTTCACAGCTTCCTGTTGTTTGCTTTCTTTCTTTTCTTCTTGCGCCTGCTCCGGCAGCGGCTGCTTCTGCGGCTGAGGAGGAAATAAAAATTGATACCCTACGAGGATGATTATTGAAAAAATTATAGCTATAAGTGTTCTTTTTTCTGTTCCCATTGCCTTGCTTACCTTACCGGGTCATAGCCGCCGCTATGAAACGGATGACACCTGAGTATTCTCCTTAATGAAAGATAACTGCCTTTTACTGCGCCGTATTTTTCTATTGCCTCTGCTGAATATTCAGAACAGGTAGGCGCAAACCGGCAGCTGCGGGGCAGTAATGGCGAGATTGCATATTTATAGAGCGAGATAGCCCCCAATAAAATATTTTTAATTGTATCTCCCACCTTGCACTCCTATACTTTAGACGTCCAAGCCGCTCACATTAATTAATAAGGTTCATAGACGTAACGCCCTGTCTGCGATAAGAATAAAAGATTAAACGGTCAGCTTTTTTCTGCCCTTTGCCCTTTTTCTTTGAAGGACATCGCGTCCTCCCTTTGAACTCGTGCGCTCCAGGAAGCCGTGCGTCCGTTTCCTTTTAATCTTGTGAGGATGATATGTAGTATAAGTTCCCATTGTTTTTCTCCAGTCCGAAAGTATATCTTTTTGCCCGGAATAAAGTCAAGAATGCGAAATTTACTGTCAAGCCAAAATGAACCGGCGGAGAGAGTGAGATGAGGCCCTATAATTTTCTCCCTGATAAATATGCTATGCCTCTGCAAGCTGCATTGAGATAACCTTTGACACGCCGGGCTCTTCCATTGTTATTCCGTAGATGTAGTCAGACGCATCCATTGTTACCCTGTTATGCGTTATCACTATGAGTTGAATATCCTTTGAAAATTCTCTCAGCATTCTGCCGAATCTTTCGGTACTGGAGTCGTCCAGCGGCGCATCCGCCTCATCAAGAATGCAGAGCGGAGTGGGTTTTATAAGGAAACTTGCGAATAGAAGAGACATGGCCGTCAGAGCTTTTTCTCCGCCTGAAAGAAGGCTTATGTTCTGCAGCTTTTTGCCCGGAGGCTGCGCAATTATATCTATGCCTGTTTCAAGGATATTGCTTTCATCCGTAAGAATAAGCTCTGCCCTTCCTCCTCCAAATAGTGAGAGGAAGACCTCGGAGAATTTTACCTTTAGCGCCTCAAATGCCTCTCTTAGTTTTTTCCTCGTTGTGCTGTTTATCTTTGTTATCGCATCTTCAAGTTCGGCAATTGATTTATTGAGGTCGTCCTGCTGTTTTAAGAGAAATTCATATCGCACAGTCAGTTCTTCATATTCTTCAAGCGTACCGAGATTTACAGCGCCGAGTTCCTGTATCTTCGCCTTCAATTCAACCAGCCGCTCTTCATCTTCCGGCAGGAGAGGCTCTGTCTCAAACGAATCTATCTCTGTTCCGTAATTCTGCCTTATATTCCCGGTCAGGTTTTCAATCTTCAGTATGTGCTCTGCTCTCTCCACATCCAGGCTTGAGACTCTTTCTGAGAGGGCGTCTATCTCCTGCCTGAGCGCCTTGACGGCCTGCTCGTTTGAGAGCATACTCTGGTTTTCCTGTTCAAGCGCATCTTTCCTTGCAGATATATCATCCCTCAGCCTGTCTGCGTCTAAAACCACGCCTTTGACCTTATCTTCATTCTCGCCTAATTCCGTCTCTCTCTGCAAGATGCGCTCTTCCACAGACTTTGTCTCTTCGCTTAGTAAATTGCCCTTCCGCAGCAGTTCTTCGAGGGCGCTGCCTGTTGTTTCTATTTCCTTCTGCACCGCTTCTATTTTCTCTCTGCCGGATGTTATTGACAGCCTGACGTCTGTTACATACGAGCGGTTTTCTTCGTAATTCAGCTTCTTCCGGCTTATATCTTCCAAGAGGGCTGCCATATCTTTTTCTATGATATTCTTTTCTGATTCCCCGGCATTTATTGCGGCTTCCTTTTCGCTTATCATATTTTTGAGCGCTTCTTTCTCCCTTGCAATTTCCTCAAGCTCTATTGAAAGGTAGGCAAGTTTTCTGTCTGTCCTGTCTTTCTCCTCCTGATAGTTTGAAGATGTAAGCCTTGAAAGCGACATCTCTTTTTCCGCATTAACTATTGCAGCGGCAATATCTCTTACAGCCGATTCCTTCTCGGAAAGTTCCTGTTGAAACCTGTTAATGTCTTCCTGCAATTGAGCTGTTAGACTTGTCTTCTGCCCTATTAACTCCTCAATTTCCCTGACCTCCCTTTTCCTTTTTAAAACCCCCCTGCCTTCTCCGCCTATGACAGCGCCTGAAGGTTCAACTATCTCGCCGTCAAGGGTTACAAATAAGCAGCCGCTCCGTAATTCCCTCATTGCAAGGGCTGTCTTCAGGTCTTTTACAATGAGGATATTTCTCAGAAGATTTTTTGCTATATCTGTAAACTCTGCATCAACCTTTACAAAGTCTATGGCCTTTCCGATTATGCCGGGGGGGGCATCAAAGGATTCATCAGCTATTTTGGAACCAAGCGGGATGAAAGACATCCTGCCTGCGCCCTTTGATTTCAAAGTGGCGATAGCAGCCTCAATATCATCAAGGGACTTAAGTATAAAAGAATTGATTTTTTCCGAGAGTGAGTTTTCAACCGCCTTTTCATATTCAGGTTCAACATTAAGTATATCTGCGAGCGAAGAGACGATATGAAGATTAGCTCCCTCCATAAGAATCTCGCGGGTAGGGGCGTCAAGAACAAGTTCCTTTAAAGACTCCATACGGGATATGTTTGATGCCAGGCCTTCTTTTGTTTGTGATATCTCATCTCTGAGACGTTCAATCTTCTCCCTCACGGAAGATACCTCTGCGGCATATACATTTTTCTTTTCACTGAGCAGAAGAACCTCGCCGCTTTTGTCACGGAGAGAACCTTCCACATCTATAATTGATAAATCAATTTCGCCTAAAACTTTTTTTGAATCCCCGGCGTCTATTATCAGCGCAGCCTCTTTTCTCTCTAATGCCTCAAGGGACGCCTGCATTCTGCCTGTCTCATTTCTGAGTGCGCTCAGTTCCTCTGAGGCGCTGAATGCCTTTCTGCGCCTTGAATCTACGGAACTTTCTTTTTCTAAAAGTTCATTTTCTATTAATTCAACAAGCTCATTCTTTATTTTAAGCTCTTCTTTAAGCCCTTCTACATCCGCAGAAAGCCTTGCCTCTGTCCCTTTCATACCGTTTAGCTTTTCTGACAACTCTTTCCCCTTGGCTTCAAACTCGTCCTTCTGCATAAAGAGCTTTGAAAGATATTCTTTCAGGTTGTCTCTCTCCGTATTAAGCACAGCGATTAACCTCTCGGTTTCCGCTATTGTTTTTTCTACATCCCTGAATTCCTGCTGTATTATTTCAAGGGATTTTTCTTTTTCAAGGATGGCCAGGCGGTTTATTTCTGAAATGTTTTCAATCTTTGTGAGTTCAGCCTTCTTCATCCCCTCGTTTTCTTTAAGGACATTGTATTCTGCAAGTATCCTTTCCAATGATTCTTTTAGCGTCTGGTAATCTCTCTTTGCAATCTTGAGTTCTATTGTCCTCGCCTCCGCCGAAAGTTTCTTATATCTCGCCGCTTTTTTGGCCTGACGGTCCAGCGCATTTATCTGTCTTTTTATCTCTGAAACAATATCATTTATCCGCTGCAGATTTAATCTTGACGCCTCAAGTTTATTCTGAGCCTCTGTCTTCCTGACCTTGTATTTCATCACGCCGGCGACTTCCTCTATGATGAACCTTCTGTCCTGCGGCTTGGAATTGAGTATGGCTGCTATCCTGTCCTGTTCAAGTATGGAATAGCTCTTCACTTCAAGCCCGGTATCCAGGAACAGGTCTTTTATGTCTTTAAGCCGGCATGCGGATTTGTTTGCCATATACTCGCTCTCGCCGGATCTGTAGAGCCTTCTTGTTACAGATGTGGAGTTCTGGGGGTCATTGCCGTTGTCCTGCGTGGGGTCTCCCATGCCTGATACAACAAGGGTTACCTCCGCCATCCCTTTGGGTTTTTTTGAGGAAGAGCCGTTGAATATCACTTCCTCCATCTTTCCGCCCCTCAGGCTCTTTGCGCTCTGCTCGCCTAATGCCCAGCGGAAGGCATCCACTACATTGCTCTTTCCGCAGCCGTTGGGCCCGACGATGCACGTAATCCCGGGATGGAGATTAAACACAGTTCTTTCGGAGAAAGACTTAAAACCTATGAGTTCGATTTTTTCTATACGCATAAGAAAATTTAGCAGCGAATTTTATGTAGTATAACCTAAGAATATGTTCCTGACAAGTCTATTTAGGGTCTATCATAAACCTGATTTGTCTGTCATTCTCACGAAAGTGGGAATCCAGTCAAGCCAATAGGCTCTATATTCCTGCTGGAGTTTATCCCGTACTTGATACGAGACAGGAATGACGCAAAGGTAATTTATTCTGCGGGAGGCAAATCGCTTTTGCTCCTTTTTTTTCTGTACAAAATAAACCCGACAGCCAAAACAATAATTACCAGAATGGCTCCTAAAGCAATCAGGACTTCCGTAGCAACAAAAGGCGGTTCTTTTTTAAATTTGAGCAAGGATTCCATCTTGGACGGCGGCTGCATTGGTTTTAATGGCTCGGCTTTTTGCGGCTCAACTTTCTTTGGCTCTTGTGCGGATGGTTTCTTTGCCGCAGCGGCAGACGCCGTTTTTTCCTTAATAGGTTTTGAGGTTTCAGGTTTTTGAGGCAGGGTCTTCTTTGAAGGAACAGGTTCCTTCTTTGCCTCCTGCTGTTTTACCTTTGTTTCGGAGACAGGCGGCTTCTCTGCATCAGGCGCCTTTTCAACTGATGGTTTCTCTGCATCTTCAGGCTTAGTCCCGCCTAAGGCGGAAGGCGTTTTCTTTATCAGCCCGGCTTTTTCAAGCGAAAACTCAGGGTCAAGCAGGTATGCCTCTTTAAAGTATTCATTTGCCTCTTCAAATTTTCCGAGCTTATAAAGCGCATAGCCAAGCAGGTAATAGCCAGACGGGTCTGGATTCTTTTGCGTCTGCTCTTTTAAAACCTCAACAGCTTCTTTGTATTTTTTGCTGTTGTAATATTTAAGAGCATTTGCATACCCTGCATTCTCTGCCGCAAAAGTTATGTCATACACCGCAGATAATGCAAAAAACATAAGGACGACAAAAATAATCTTTTTCATAAGCGTCTCCTCATCCGATAAGACATTTCAAGCTAAGCCCCGAGCAGCTCGGGGCATCCCGCTTGTTTCACTGTGTCCTGTCAATAGGATAATTCCAGTTGCAAAATTTTTCAAGTTATATTCTGCTTAATTCCCATTCCCTGCCTTTGAAGAAAAGGGCGGCTCATTTATATCTTCTCAGTCCGAACCCTTTTATCTCAAGGTCAGAAAGTATCTCTTCCAGATGCTCCCTGCCTTTTACTTCTACTGTGAATACAACCTTTGTCTTTCCCACAGGCAGGCCGCCTGCAAGCCTGTCATGGACAACATTCAGCACATTCCCCTTGTGCGACGCTATAACCCCGGTCACGTAATGGAGACTGCCCGGAACATCATCAACAACAACCTCAAAAACACCTATCCTTCCGCTTGATACAAGCCCTTTGTGGATTATCCTGTCAATGAGAGTAAAATCTATGTTCCCTCCGCTGACAACAAGGACAATTCTTTTATTCTTAAACCTGTCCTTGTTGTCTATCAATGCCGCCAACGGCGCCGCCCCTGCTCCTTCAACAACAAGTTTTTTCCGTTCAAGGAAGAGCAGTATTGCCATTGCAATTGAGTCTTCTTTCACAAGCAGCATTTCATCCACATGCTTATTCATTATCTCAAAGGTCTTTTCGCCGATTCTTCCGACAGCGATTCCATCAGCAAGTGTGGGTAAGGGCAGCTTGTCGGATATTTTTTTATTTTTGAACGAATCATGCGCTGCTGTTGCGGATTCGGTCTGTACGCCTATAATCCTTGTCTGCGGGGACAATGCCTTAACAGCAGATGCTATGCCTGAGATAAGCCCGCCTCCTCCGACAGGAACAATTATAAAATCTATGCCTTTTAAATCCTCTGTTATCTCAATGCCGATAGTTCCCTGCCCTGCAATTATTTTCTCATCGTCAAACGCATGAATAAATGTATAGTCCTTCTGTGAAAGCGCATGGTTTAAAGCATCGCCAAAGTTTTCTCCGTAAAGGACAACCTCAGCGCCATAGCCTTTTGTCGCCTCCTGCTTTACTATCGGCGCGGTTACAGGCATTACTATCTTTGCGTGAAGGCCGAGGGCATTTGCAGCAAACGCAACTCCCTGCGCATGATTGCCCATTGAGGCGGCTATCACCTTTTTGCCTGATAATCCCCCCTTCCCCCCTTTAGTAAAGGGGGGTGAGGGGGGATTATTTTCATTTTGGATATTGATGAGCTTATTGAATGCGCCTCTCACCTTAAACGAGCCCGTCTTCTGAAGGTTTTCCGTCTTAAGATGCACCTCCGCATTAATAAGCCTGCTGAATGAGTTGGAGAAGATTAGAGGTGTCTTGTGGATGAAAGGCTGAATATTCTTAAGTGCCTCTTGAATGTCCTTTAGATTAACCATGGCTAAATTATAGCATAAGGAAAGAGTCAGGCATCCACCCGCATATTAATTCATGTTAAAATAAAACAATTTTATTTTGTGAGGTAAAATAATGCCAGTTATCGCAAAGACAACTTTATTGCTTATCCTTTCAAATGTATTCATGACATTTGCTTGGTATGCCCATCTGAAAAACCTTAACAACAAGGCATGGCATATAGCCGCGATGGCAAGCTGGAGCATAGCATCCGTTGAATACCTGCTTCAGGTTCCGGCAAACCGCATAGGATATACTGAGATGAACCTTTCACAGCTTAAGATACTTCAGGAAGTCGTAACACTCTCTGTCTTTATCCCTTTTGCGGTCTTTTACATGGACCAGCCTGTAAAACTGAATTACCTCTGGGCAGGACTCTGCCTCATGGGCGCGGTTTATTTTATATTTAAAAGCTGAAACACTTTTGATGGCATTTATTCCTGTTTACCCGCAAACTGCATACTGCTTTATTTTCTCAGCTCTTTTGCCTTTTATCCCCAAATCCTCAGTGCGGTAGATTTTTCTCTCACGCCTTGCCTCCAAAATCTTAGATACCGACTCAAGCCCGAGTCCTGGAACCCGGAGCAGCGCCTCTTTATCTGCGCTGTTGATTTTTATGGGATAAAATTCGGGATGAGTATCCGCCCATATCTGTTTCGGGTCTTTATCAAGACTCAGGTTGCCGTTTTTGTCAAAAACAATATCCTCATTTTTAAAGCCGTATCTGCGGATAAGAAAATCAGTCTGATACAGCCGGTGCTCACGCAAGAATATGTTTTGAGGATTTGAAAGCAACCGTTTCTCCCCCGGAATGTCAGGATGCCCCAGGCCCTTCTGATAAGCTGAAAAATAGACACGCTGGAATTTAAGCCTCCCGTATATGCCGAACATTGATTCTATAATCTCCGAGTCAGGCTCGTCCGATGCTCCCACAATAAACTGTGTAGTGCATTTAACCTTTGAAAACCTCTGAACCTGCATTGTGAGCCTTGCCATGAGCTTTAAGGGGCGGACGATATCATTGATATAATCCTTTTTATCTGAAAGCAGGTCAAAGCGTTTTTTACCCGGAGTTTCAATATTGAGCGATACTGCGCTTGCGAGTTTCATGGAATCCTCTATTGCTGCGTCCGAAGCCCCGGGAATGACTTTCAGATGAATGTAGCCCTTGAAATTATGCTTATATCTCAGAATGCGGGCAACCGCGTTTATCCTGTCCATCGTGTAATCGGGATTGCCGATGACGCCTGAACTCAAAAACAGCCCGAAAACTTTTTTCTTTCTCAAATATTCCATAAATACATTTGCCACTTCTTCGGGCCGGAGCATGCATCTGCGCACTTTGCTTTCAGACCGCAGGGGGCAATATTTACAGTCGTTTGAGCAGGCGTTGGAAAGAAGGGTCTTCAAAAGTATGGAATAACCGCCATTCGGAAGCGTTACAGGATAGAGCCATTTGCCGTCAAGCCCTCTTCTCCTGCGGTCATCCTTATTGCTGCCGCATGCGCAGGCAAGGTCATACTGCGAATCTTCAGAGAGGATTCTGAGCTTCTCTATTGTGTCCATGCAGAAATACCTGATGAATTATAACATGGATATTTATTTAATCTCATTTTTGTTACTGCGGGGAAAATTGACTTATGATATTATATGTGATAGCATAAGAATAAAATGAGCAAGATTGAAAAGCTGTTTGACAGGATTAAGAATAATCTGCAGAATGTGAGATTTGACGAAATTTGCAAAATGGCAGAGGCATTTGGTTTTAAGTATAAGGGCGGTAAGGGTAGTCACAGGGTATATAGCAAGAAGGGCGTTATTGAGATTCTGAATTTTCAAAATGTTCATGGCATGGCAAAACCTTATCAGGTCAGACAGTTTTTAAAGATTGTGGAAGACTACAATTTAACAATGAAGGAGGAAAAATAAGATGCTCTATCCGATAAAAGTATTCTACAGCGAAGAAGACAAGGGGTTTATAGCTACTGTTCCCGATCTTCCGGGCTGTTCTGCTTTTGGAGAAACCGAGGAAAATGCTATAAAGCAGGTAAAGATTGCAGAGGAGCTATGGCTTAAAACAGCAAGGAAGGAAAAAAGAAAAATACCAAAACCATCATCTGAAGATGTATACAGCGGGAAGATACTTGCAAGGACTCCGAAGTCTTTGCATAAGGAGCTGATGGAAAAAGCAAAGGAAGAAGGCGTAAGCCTCAATCAACTTGTGGTATACCTTCTGTCAAAGGGGGTAGGCAAAAGGAAGCCAGTTCAAAGGATAAAGTGACGCCTGCAGGCAAAAGGCTTTAGAAAATGTACCCGCCCCCTTTTATTTTTTGTATAGATTGGTATATTAGTTGTTGTGTTTAAATAAATTACAATTGGAGGTAACATGTCTAAAGAAAAAAGTCTATGTCTATCAAAGAATTCAAAAAAGAAATTGTGGGATTGCCAGATAATGCCGAAATAATTTTTGGTACAGGGGATTTATCATTCTATCGTGTTAAACGACGTGGTGATAGTCTTTATCAAATTGAATTTAATGAAGTATATGAAATAACCCTTGAGTAATTTAAATTGTAAAATTGTCTCGACACATTTTATAGATGTTCATTCCCCTGCCAGTTAGCCAGAGCGTGGGGAAAATGAAATGATTACTAAGGCATAAAATAATAAATAAAACTGGCGATAATCATGGGCATTCTTGATTGGCTTTTTCCAAAAAATAATCAGGATGAAGAATCGAAAGCGCCCAGCATTGCGCTCACATTTCGCGTAGAAAAAGTTGCGCCGCCGATATCTTACAATACTTTCTCATCCGAGATAGCGGGTGCTCCAGTAAGGGCGGAAGTTCCTTCTGAGGCGAAAACCAGATGCGACGAATTACTCCGAAAATCAAGCAGGACTGCCGATGAAGACGAATATCTGCATGATAATTACTGGGTAAATGTTTACTACAAGGGTGTCCGACATGGCTATCATGGTATTAATGATCTCTGGACTTATTCTGCTCGCGATCTCTCTGAGTTGCCTCTCATACATGAATGGATTTACTCGATATTGGGAAAGAAAAAGGCAGAGATAACTGGAGACTTAACTGCAGTAACAACAAGGGAAGAGAAAGGCACAATTTATGTTTATGGCACTTTCGGCTCTATTAATGTGCATTTGTCAGAATTTGATAACACAGGCAGTCAGTCTCGGAGGAGTTGAATCATTGATTTGTTTTCCTTCAGAGACTTCCCATGCAAAGATGTCTCCTGCCGACAGGAAAAAAGCAGGCATCAGCGAGACGCTCTTGAGACTTTCAGTGGGAATTGAGGACGGCGAGGATTTGATTCGAGACATAAAAACGGCACTTTTAAGGTAACAATAAATATGAAAGGAGAACTTAGAATGAACAAAAGCGAGATATTCGATTTCCTGAACGCCAAGCCAATTTTCCATCTGGCGACTGTCGAGGGGAATAAGCCGCATGTCCGCGGCATGATGATGTATAAGGCGGATGAAAACGGCATAGTCTTTCATACAGGAAAGATGAAAGACCTTCACAAGCAGTTAACCAAAAATCCGAATGTGGAGATGAGCTTTAATAACGGCAGCTTTGAAAACCTTATTCAGGTCAGGGTCAGCGGAACTGTTGAGCTTGTAGAAGATATTGAACTAAAGAAGGAGATTGTTGAAAGGCGCGAATTTTTAAAGCCCTTTATCGAACAATCGGGATATGAGCCTCTGGCAGTTTATCGGATGAAAAACGGCGTAGCTACAATCTGGACAATGAAGACCAATTTTTCGCCTAAGGAGTTTGTAGCGTTATACTAAGGATATTCTGAAATGGGCAAAGAACTTGAAAAATTAACGGTCGAAGAACTAAAGACAGAATTCAAGCGCCTCAAAGACAATCTCTGCGATATTGAGGATATACATGCATTCACTTTCGGGAAGACCTCGGTTCACATGGGCTCTGAAAAAGCGCAGAATATGCAAATTGAATTTGAAGAAGAGTGCAGACTGCTGAACGAGCGGATTGCGGATATTGAAAAAGAGATTAAAGCAAGAGAACCGAAGTGCGAGGGGAAGCATTAGACTTGCAAGCACGGACAATTCTTTGCTCTTGTATTAAACTTTAATAGGAGAATGTTATGAAAAGGCTCCCTCAACCTGAAGGAGCCTTTCCCATCTAATTACAGTTTAACTACATTGATTGCCTTGGGGCCTTTCGGGCCTTGTTCAGTATCAAAGCTGACCTTATCACCTTCAGCAAGGGATTTAAATCCATTGCCTTGGATTGACGTATGGTGGACAAATACATCGCTGCCGTCTTCGCTTGTGATAAAGCCGAAGCCTTTTGAGTCATTGAACCACTTTACTGTTCCATTAGCCATTTCTTTTACCTCCTTTTTTAAAACTCAAATCTCAGAAGGTCTCAACAAAAAAACCGCAAAGTCAAAAAGTCTTTGTGGTTTCATCAACTGCAAAAACTTCTAAAATTCTGCTGTTAGGCTAACATGTCCTCCAACGGTTAGTCAAGATAATAACAACTGTGTGTCAAGCCTTCAGTGCTTTTGTTGCTACTGGCGGATTTTGGGGGCGGGGATGTTCTATATATTTTCATTCCACCTTTTCAATATAATTCTTCCCCACGTTGAAAATCTGCACATTATTAATCAATTCCTGAAAATCCATATTTTCAACAATCTCCATAGCATTTTCTTCACTATCAGCCTTAACTTCAAGATGTCCTGCTAATTCAAAGTCTACAATAAATTTTGGCATAGAATTAGACCTCCACCATATCCTTCATTTAAGTTAATTTGTAGCGTCCTTTACTTAAGAACTCGATATAGCCCTTGTCTCTTAATATTTGCAACTGCTGACGAATTTTCGGGCGGATGAATCCGGGATATGTCCTCTGTTAGACCTTTTTTGTAGGCAATCCTAACCACGCCAAAGGAAGCTCATTAAATTTATAGTGGCAATTAACGCTATGAATATAATCCAACACATCTTTGTATTCAGGCTTTTTAAACCAATTATTTAACACATAGACATACTCTACTTTGATACCAAGCGACGATACGAGTTTTAAATACTGTTTGCGCTTGAAATCGCATGTTTGCAACTTTTCGTCAACCGATCCTGCAACCTGCTGATATTTGACTTCAATGCTTCATTTCATTTAAGGCTCTATAGAGCAATTTTGATAGCTTCTTCCTTTCACTAACCACATCCATACAGTATGCATGCCCATAAACCTCAATATGTTTTTCAAATACTTTTGTTAATTCTTCAGGATAACAATTATTTTTTGTCTCAGGGTATTTTTTCTTGAACATAATAATATTGCTTATTAGCTCTTCCGATATTTTTTTGAAATAAGGTTTAAATAACATTTACACTCCCTTTCTACAATCTAAGTCTTGATTCTATACTTATGAGTTCGCTTGTTTTTGAATGTAATTCGGCCACATTATCGTAGCTCCAAAAACCAACCCTTTTGCTGATAGGGTTAAATACCTGAGACGACAATTTTGCCTGAAATTCCCTCCTTCTGACCTCATCTGCGACTATGCAGAAGTTGGCATAAAAGTCCTGAAGCTCACCAAACTTACGTAAGGAGTTATGAATATCTGTGGAATGTTCGATTTCAAAAAAACTTACAGGCATGTTTCTCTCGTTAAACCACATCACATCAATAGTTCGCGCTGTACGAACTATCTCATCATAGCTAAACTTATATATATCGGAAACCGTTACAACCTCAGAAAGTTTTTTGCCAAGATAAAGCTTGTTTTTATCCTGATTGGGGACAAATGTTTTATACTTCTTTAAGTTTCCTATTTCTACGAGTAACCCTTGATAATAGCTGTGAGAGTATTCTTCCTCTTTTGCCTTTGGCTGGCTTTTAACCGGAAGAATTTCAGGTGGTAACTTGTCTTTATAGGATTTCAATGCCCACAAGCCTGGGCGTATCTTAAAGAAAAAACGCTCATCCTGAACAATACGGCGGATACTTGCAAATGGGGTTTTAGTATTCCAAACGCAAGCTTTAATTTTTAGTACCTCTTGATTTAAAAAGCCAAGGGTGGCATAACCACCATTGGCTTCCATAACCCTTATAACCGCTTCATACTGCTTCATTTCAAAACTATTTTAACAGAATAGAGGCAGTTTATGTAATTTGTCTTTGTTGAGAGACACCATTTTCCCTGCATGGCAACTAATACCTCCATTGGAGAGAAAATAAGGAGGATCGGCAAATATCATGTCAACGCTGTTCTCCCTTGCCCTATTAAGGATTTCAATGCAATTGCCTCTTAGAAGCCTTACTGAGAGATTAGGGTTGTCATAGTAGACATCGAAATACTTCTTGCCATTATTACCATAAGAGGCTGTTTCTTCAGAAATGTAGAAATTGAGCGAATTCTCTGAAAAGGAATAGGCTTTTGTCTTTTTTTCAGTTTTCGTCTTGGGCTTTGGCTTATTATTTGTTCTTTTTGGCATTGATTCCAACAAACAAATCACAAATTTTTATATTTAAGGCGTCTGCTAACTTCTTAATATTCTTAAGAGAGATATTTCTTGCTCCACGCTCAACACTTCCTATGTAAGTCCAGTGCAAACCACTGAATTCCGCCAGTTTTTCGCGTGACAGTTTTTGTTTGTTACGTATTTTCTTTAGGTTCTCGCCGAATTTTTTCTGAATGCTGTCCATGTCAATGATCTATTTAATACGATCTATGCTTTTACGTCCATAGACTATGAGTCTCATTTGGAACCTATAAAATGGAACGGTTTCTAAAGGCAGGGTTTGCGCTGAGGGAGGACATCATCAAAGTCCAGCACAATTGCCATGCAACCGGTTTCTGGAAGAAAAAATCGCAAGAGTACAATTTTCTCCTGATAATGCATAAGCATCTGTTTGTGTTTCAGAAAAAATAGCGCGGCCGCCGTTTCGCCTCAGGCGGATTATCGGGACGAGAATGAGCAATAGTTAGCCATATCCTGTCTGATAGTTAAATGATATAATTAAACAAATGGAACTGTGTCCTGTATGCCAAGAACAGACGGACAAGTGTGTGTGCTGTCCTGAATGTGGGCATGTCTGCCTCCTGGACATGGGGGAGCTATACTGTCCTGTGTGCAAGCCCGAGCCGAAAGAGATAATGCAGGCAACAGTGGAGAGCATTAAAAAAATTAGCAAGGGTTAAATAATACCTATGAGCCTCTTTAATAAATATGAAAACATAAAAGACCCTCTTGCATACAGGATGACTCCGAAGACCTTGGATGAGTATGCGGGGCAGGAGCATATTCTCGGAAAGGGAAAACTCCTGAGAAGGGCGATAGAGGCTGACAGGGTCATATCACTTATTCTTTACGGCCCGCCCGGTATAGGCAAGACAGCTCTGGCGCAGATTATCGCAAATAAGACAAATGCCCGCTTTGAGCGGCTGAATGCAGCGACAGTCGGGCTTGATGAGCTGAGACGGGTTATCAAAAAAGCAAGAGACGAAAAAAAGACAGGCACAAGGACCATACTCTTCCTTGATGAGATTCACAGATTCAACAAGCTCCAGCAGGATGCGCTTCTGCCTGATGTGGAAGAAGGGAACATTACGCTCATAGCGGCAACAGTGGAAAACCCGTTCTTCTATGTCAACTCCGCGCTTCTTTCAAGGAGTCAGGTGTTTGAGCTTAAACCCCTCCTGACCGAAGATATTCTTAAAATCCTGAACCGTGCATTAACCGATAAGGAAAGAGGACTTGGGAATTTAAACATCTCTCCTGAGAAGGGAAGCCTTGAGCATATTGCAAAGATGGCGGACGGAGATGCAAGAAAGGCGCTCTCTGCGCTTGAGATAGCTGCCTTAACAACACAGCCCGATGCAAACGAAAAGATAATAATTACGAAAGAGATTGCAGAGGAATCCATTCAGAAGAAGGCAGTTGTATATGACAAGAAAGGCGGCCAGCACTATGACACAATCTCCGCATTCATAAAGAGTATGAGAGGCTCTGACCCTGATGCGGCGATATATTACCTTGCAAAGATGCTGTATGCAGGCGAAGACCCGCGCTTTATAGCAAGGCGCATAGTCATCTGCGCCGCAGAGGATGTAGGGCTTAAAGACCCGATGGCGCTGGTTCTTGCCATATCGGCATTAAAGGCAATTGAGTTTGTAGGAATGCCTGAGGCGCGCATCCCGCTGGCAGAGGCAGTTATCTACATAGCCAATGCGCCCAAAGGTAATTCCGCTTACATGGCAATAGAGGAGGCGATGAAAGACATCGCTGAGGAAGAGACCATGGAAGTCCCCGACCATTTAAAAGGCAGTAATTATTCCGGCGCAAAAAAACTCGGTCATGGGATAGGCTATAAATATCCCCATGATTATCCTGAGGGCAAGGTAGAGCAGGAATATCTGCAAAAGAAAAAGAAATACTACAAACCGTAAACTACCCCGGAGGCCAGTGCATCTGCCTTCCGCCGAGGATATGAAGGTGAATATGAAATACAGTCTGCCCTGATTCAGGATTGCAGTTCATGACAAGCCTGAACCCTCTTTCAGCAATCCCCCTCTCTTTTGCAATCTTATTTGCAGCCTGAAACAGGCGGCCGAGAAGTCCGCTATCTTCCTCCTTGATATCAAGATTGGTTGCGATATGTTTTCTGGGTATGACTAAGGCATGAACAGGCGCCTGCGGATTTATGTCCTCAAAGGCTATGACAAATTTATCCTCGTAAATTATTTTTGCAGGTATTCTCTTATTTATAATCTCACAGAATATGCACCCCATAAAACCTCCGAATTATTTTTTTCAATTATAACATCTGATACCGGTCAATTTTCACAATAAACTCATTTCTCACTTGACAACAAAGGAATATATTTGTTATATTGAGCTGGCTCAATAATTTCCAAATTGAGGACAGCTTCCCTAAAAAAGGAAGAACATTGTTGAGATTAAGCTTTAAAATCAAACAGATTAACTGGCATGTAATTTGATTCCTAAGTTATTTTAGGGAAGAATCTTTTGAGAGGGGAGGTGAAAAAATGAAGAAATTCACGATAATCGCAGCTCTGATAATCGCAGTGGCATTTGCGGGCAGCGCAATGGCAGTTCCTCCGGGAAAAACCGCAGATTTCAAAGGCGGCGCCATGGGCAAAGTTACTTTTGACGGCAAGAAACATGCCGAAAAGGGCTTGAAATGTAACGACTGCCATACCAAGATTTTTCAGATGAAAAAAGGTTCAACAAAGATGAAGATGGCAGATATTAACGCGGGAAAGTTCTGCGGAACATGCCATGACGGCACAAAGGCTTTCAAGGCAAGTGATTCAGCAAATTGCAAAAAGTGTCACAAGAAAGTAGCAGCAGGCTATTAACCAAAAAACTCGGTAAAAATAAAAAGCCTCCCGAGATGCTCGGGAGGCTTTTTATTTTTGTATGCGAATTTATCTCAGATTTTTGTAAGCCAGGAAGCGTATTTCTTATTCTTCCCCTTCACACTGTCAAAGAATACAGACTGCAGCTTCTTTGTAATCCTGCCTGCCCTTCCTCCTCCGATTACTCTGCCGTCAACCTCTCTTATCGGAGTAATTTCTGCTGCTGTGCCTGTGAAAAACGCCTCATCCGCTATGTAGAGTTCATCCCTTGTGAACCGCTCTTCTATGACTTCAATCTTTTCATCACGCGCAATCTTCATTATGCTGGCTCTTGTAATACCCTCAAGTATTGAGGTCAACGGCGTTGTCTTAAGCCTGCCGTTTCTTACGATAAATATATTCTCGCCGCTCCCTTCAGATACATATCCCTCTGTGTCCAGCAGAAGCGCCTCGTCGTAACCGCATGAGATTGCCTCTTTCTTGGCAAGCTGCGAATTGATGTAATAGCCGCAGACCTTAGCCCTGCTCATCTGTGAGTTCACATGGTTCCTTATGAAGGACGACACCTTTACCCTTATGCCGTTTTTCAGTCCATCGTCTCCGAGATATGCGCCCCACGGCCATACACTGACGGCAATTCTCACAGGATTATCCTTGGGATATAAGCCCATGTCTCCGTATCCTATATATACCAAGGGCCTTATGTAGCATTCCTTAACCTTATTTATCTTAACTGTCTTGATTATCGCATCTTCAATCTCTCTCTTTGAATAAGGAATCTCAAGCATAAAAATATGGGCTGACTTAAAGAGGCGCTCAACATGTTCTTTGAGCCTGAAGATTGCGGGCCCGCCTTTTGTCTCATAACACCTTATGCCTTCAAAAACTCCAAGCCCGTAATGGAGGGTATGAGTCATCACATGCACATTGGCGTTATCCCAATCCACAAACCTGCCGTCCATCCAGATTTTTTCCGTCTTCTTTATCATAAGAGCTATTCTATAACAAACATAATTATAAATCCAGCGCAAAACCGGCTAAAAAATAATCAGTCAAGCCCTAATCCTTCAAATAGCATTACTATAACTGAATTTGATACCACCAAACCCTTTCTCGTAAGCCGCAAATAATCGCCTTCCATCTCAAGATGTCCGTCTTCAATTAATTCTCTGCAAACACAGGGCAGGTCCAGTCCAAGCTCTTTTGCCTTTGCAAGACTTATCCCTTCGGTCTTTCTTAAGCCGAGGAATATAAACTCCTTGATTGCGTCCTCACATTTTATCTCTGTTGTTTCTGTCTCAGGAATAATCCCTTTATTAAGGTCTTTTATGTACCTTCTAATATCATCTGTGTTCTTTGAGCGGAAGCCTCTGATAAAAGAGTGCGCTCCGGCTCCTGCGCCGATGTATTCTCCTCTATCCCAGTAGTTTAGATTGTGGAGACATCTGAACCGCGGCAGGGCAAAGTTTGATATTTCATAATGCTCATAGCCTTTGGATGCAAGATTGTCTATTGCATAGTTATACATGTCAAGAATCAAGTCCTCATCAGGCATTTTGATACTCCCAGAAAATCTTTCCGGCGTCATCTTACCCCCCTCTTGCTCCCCCTTACCAAGGGGGGGATGGGGGGGTGGTGAGTTTATCATTTCGTATAATGGCGTCCCTTTCTCAAGCGTAAGTTCATAAGAGGATATATGCGTGGGAGAAAGTTCAACTGCCTTTGATACAGTCTTTTTCCATGAATCAAGAGTCTGCCCCGGAATTCCGTATATCAGGTCTATTGAAAAATTATTAATGCCTGAGTTTTTTATTGCCTCTATAGCCTTCACTGCTTCGTCAGATGTGTGGATTCTTCCAAGGGTCTTTAATTCATCATCATTGAATGACTGGACTCCAATGCTTATTCTATTGACTCCAAGGGAAAGCATTGCATCTATCTTCGATTTATCAACAGTTCCCGGATTTGCCTCAACAGTAATCTCAGGAGAAGGCGACAAGGAATAATTGTTTTGCAGGCATGTAAAAAGCTGCTTGAAGCATTCATCAGGAAGAATTGTTGGCGTCCCTCCGCCAATGTATATTGTCTTTAATTCTCCTGCAAGCTCTTTTTTAAGAACCAGCTCTTTGCACAAGGCGTCTGTGTATGCCTTAGCAAGCGCTTCATTATAAGTCACAGACAAAAAATCGCAGTAAAGGCATTTTTTTATGCAGAAAGGGATGTGGATGTAAAGATAGCTTGACATATAATTAGAATAACATCACCAAAGACTGTTTTTTGTGTTATATTGTTCTTAATTATAGAAAAAAGCGAACTTCGCATGTTATATGTCAGGCAACGAAGTACAAACACATAACATGGAGAACATCCACATGGATAACGGAATACATTATTTGTCAATTCTCGCAGAAGAGTATAAGAGCTTACGCGACGAGAGTAAGCAAGCAAGTATTAATATGTTTGCTGCACTACGTTGGGGAGCTGCCGTTTTAGGTGTAGTTATTGCGGCGGGTTTTACTTAGTGGAATAAGCAACACGCCGTTGTTTTGTTAACCTTTTACATTGTAATCCCTCTCCTCTCCGCGATGGCGATGTTTCTCTGGTTAGGTGAGGCCGCTCGTTTCAAAAGAGTGGGTGATTACATTTGTTTGATTGGGTAGTGTAAACTTTCTTGTGTGAAAATGAAATAGGGTAAAAAAGGGGCGCACCTCCTATAAAATACTTTGTTACAGCCAGTAACAAAAATCAAAAGGAGGAGCACCCATGGAAATTAAGATTAGCGTACCAGAAGTCGTAAGTTTAATCAAAGAATTACAGGAGAATCCGTCAAGGATATTTGAGATGGCCACCATGAATGTACAAAAGGATGTAGGGGATTATTTGACGAACCTCATGAAAGCAGAACTGACGCATTATTTAGGGCGTGATGAATATGAGCGGAGCAAGGGCGAGGCAAATCATCGTAATGGCAGCTATCCCCGGGACTTCTGCATTAAAGGGATTGGAGAAGTAGCAGTAAATGTCCCGAGAGATCGGAAGGGGCAATATCAGACCCATGTATTGCCTCGCGGCAAGCGATATGAAGACAGGATAGCAGAGGATTTGTCAGTCATGTATCTGACAGGGATAAGCACCCGTGCGTTGTCCATGTTAAGCAGGAGGCTTATAGGGAGACAGATTTCCCACGAAGAAGTGAGCAAGGCAAACAGGGAATTGACGGAAGCGGTAGAGAAGTGGCGCAGTCGTGATTTATCCCGGGAAAAGATAAAGTACATATTTGTGGATGGGGTAATATTCAAGATGAGAGTAAAGGGCAGCATAGAAAATACTCCTGTGCTTGTTGCGATAGGAGTAGCAGAGGATGGCGCGAAATTAGTGCTGGGCCTGCAGAGCGGCGACAAAGAATCAGCTACGAACTGGAGGGAGTTTTTCAGGGATCTTAAAAGCAGAGGGCTTGATGGCGAATCGGTCAGGCTTGGGATTATGGACGGGCTTTCCGGCCTGGAGAAAGTATTTGAAGAAGAGTTTCGCAATGCGAATGTCCAGAGGTGTCAGGTACATGTGGCGCGGAATGTATTGGCGAAGGTTCCGAATAAGTTGAAAAAGACAGTAGCAGACGCTCTGAGATCCATATTCTATGCGTCTTCAAAGGAAAAGGCAGATGAATTCTATAAGAGCTTTTATACAAAGTGGGATAAAGAGATACCCTCAGCGGTGAAATCATTGACCCAGTCGATAGATGCCTGTTTGACGTTCTTTAAGTTCCCCAAAGAGGAATGGATATCATTACGGACAACGAATATCATTGAGCGGCTGAACAAGGAATTCAAGCGCAGAACGAAGCCTATGGAGATAGTAGCTGGAGAGAATGCCTGTTATAGGCTTCTTGCATTTATATCGTTAAAAATGGAGTTGAGTTGGAGATCAACTCCGACAGGAAAGGTGCGGCCCAATTTGCCCCTTTATCAAATTTACACAAAATAGTTGACAGTACCTTTGATTGAGCAGAAGGCAGGAATGATCCTTGACGTATTCAAGCAACAATATTTCCCCAAAGAGAAATGGGCACATTTGCAAGAACAAATAGAAGACAAAATCGCGATTTCCCATTCTTCACTTGACCTTAGTGATCCCCTTGCATGGGAACAGTGGCTTAAAGACAGGAAAGGAAAAGGTGCTACAGAAGGCCACTTGGCTTGGATTTACAAAATTAGGTTAGCCTTTTTCCCCTTGCTCATGCTTTTTTCATTCCTAACCGGCACCTATTATCTCTTAACTCATCCAAGATTTGTCCCCTCATGGCTTGCGCCGTTTGGCAGTTTCATTCCAGACACTAAAACTAATGCTCTGATTCTATTGCTATTATCGATCATAATTATTTTCGCTACAACCTTGATGGCATTTGTAATTGGCCGAAGGCTTGACGTTAAAACTGAACCGATTATCCGCAATCAATCGGAAAATAAGACATGATTTGATGGTTGGGCTTAAAAGAACATAAATAGGGTCAGGTCTTGCAATATAACATTATTGGGGAAATAACTGGGGACAGCGCCCGTTTAAATCGTTTCACGCATTTTAATACGGCAACCCCGCACCGCTGATTTATATCTATACGAGAAATTAATTAGGGACATAACCATCTTTCTTAAATGCGGTGAATGACTTGTGGTGATGATTTTAAATCTTATTAATAGTAAAATAGAAACAGCATGGGTTATGAAGCAAAGAAAACAGAACATTCAGGTTCCAAGAAAGGCTGTGGCGCTTATTGGGGACTAAAGGCAGACGCTAAAAAGCAGAGCAATCGCAAGCGTCGTGAGAAAGATAAAATATTGACCAAAGAAGTAAAAGGAGAATAACTATGGAAACCATAAAGTTTGTATACTGGCAGGACGGCAATCTGTGGTTAGGGCATTTGGAGGAATACCCGGATTATATGACACAAGGAGAGTCGTTAGAAGAATTAAAAGAGAATCTCAAAGATATTTATAACGATTTAAGCAGTGGCGCCATTCCATCACTTCACCTTCAACACCGCCAGAAACGCCTCCTGCGGAAGTTCTATCCTGCCAATCTGCTTCATCCTCTTTTTCCCCTCTTTCTGCTTCTCAAGGAGCTTTCTCTTACGGCTTATATCGCCGCCGTAGCACTTTGCAAGAACATCTTTCCTCAGCGCCCTCACGCTCTCACGCGCTATAATCTTGCTTCCTATTGCGGCCTGTATCACAACCTCATACATCTGCCTCGGTATAATCCCCCTCAGCTTTTCAGCAAGCTCCCTGCCTTTATAATATGACTTCTCCTTATGCACTATCAGGGAGAGGGCGTCAACAATCTCTGTGTTAATGAGGATGTTGAGCTTAACGAGGTCTGATTCCCTGAAGCCGATAAATTCATAATCCATTGAAGCATAACCCTTTGATATGGATTTTAACCTGTCGTAAAAATCCCATAAAATCTCATTCAGAGGCAGTTCATACTCAACCTTAATCTTGTCTTTCCCTATAAATATGAAATTCTTCTGTATCCCCCTTTTTTCCTGACAGAGGTCCAGAATGGGGCCTATGAAATCCTTTGGCACGAATATGGTCACAAGAACAAAAGGCTCCTCTATTATTTCGTAATTGTCAGGCAGCAGGGATGGGTTTTCAATATGGATAATTTCTCCGTCGCTCTTTGTTACCCTGTAAACAACTGTCGGAGCTGTGCTTAAGAGTGAAAGGTCAAACTCACGCTCAAGCCTTTCTTTTATTATTTCCATGTGAAGAAGTCCGAGAAAACCGCACCTGAACCCGAAGCCGAGCGCAAGCGAAGTCTCAGGCTCGTAATTAAAAGACGAATCGTTTAGTCTCAGTTTATTAAGCGCATCTCTCAGGTTGTCGTATTCGTGAGGTATTGTCGGATAAAGCCCGCAAAAGACCAGCGGCTTTATATCCTTATATCCGGGACACGGCTCCTGTGCCGGAGCATCCACATCAGTCATCGTGTCTCCAATCCTGGAGTCTGTTACGTTTTTTATCCCTGCAATTATATAGCCGACCTCGCCGGAGGAAAGTTCTTCTGAGGGCTGCATCTTGGGCGTGAAAATCCCCACCTGCGCTACCTCAAATTCATTCCCTGTTGCCATAAGTTTTATTTTCTTGCCTGCTCTTACCATCCCGTCAAAAACTCTTACGAGCACGATTACTCCCTGATAATTGTCAAACCAGGAATCAAATATTAACGCCTTGAGAGGCTTATCATCTTCTCCTGTTGGCGGCGGAATTTTCTTCACTATCGCCTCAAGAATCTCTTTTGTGCCTATGCCTTCCTTCGCGCTTGCGAGTATTGCTTCGGAACAGTCAAGCCCGATTGCATCTTCTATCTGCTCCTTTGTTTTTTCAGGCTCTGCCGCCGGCAGGTCTATTTTATTTATAACCGGAATCATCTCAAGGTTATGTTCCACTGCAAGATATGCGTTGGCCAGGGTCTGCGCCTCAACTCCCTGCGATGCGTCAACAACAAGAAGCGCGCCCTCGCAGGAGGCAAGGCTCCTTGACACCTCGTATGAAAAATCAACATGCCCGGGTGTGTCTATGAGATTGAGGATGTATTCCTTTCCGTCATCAGCCTTGTAGAGAAGACGCACTGAATGCGCTTTTATCGTGATGCCCCGTTCGCGCTCAATGTCCATTGAATCAAGAACCTGCGCCTGCATCTCTCTTGCGCTGAGCGCGCCTGTAAATTCAAGAAGCCTGTCTGCAAGGGTAGACTTCCCATGGTCTATATGAGCTATGATGGAAAAATTACGTATATCCTTTGGCATAGTCCTTCCGGGGATTAATCTGGAATTGTTTATTTTATCACAAAATGCGCATAAATGAATGCTGCTGGGAACTTTTACTGTGAAAGAGCAAACCGCCTTGACAAACAGATTAGGGATAATTTATAGTAGCACAATTAATAAAAAGGTAACACTATGGCGATATATGGATGAAAGACGACGCGTACGTAGGTATGTATTGGTGGAGTAGAGATAGCAAACATCTGTCTTGAAATAAACTGACATTTAATATTGACAAACAGATGTTTGCTTTTATAATATTTCTACACAAGTTGATTACAAAGGGCATTAAAAACAGGAGGTGATAAAACAACAGTATAGTTCTTAAACACTGATTTTAGATTGGCTGGATGTCAGGGAAGAGGAGTGCCACTTTAATGTGAATTCTCCCGCTGCCCCGCAGCCGTGAAGGGAACGAAAGCCCGATTAGAAGCCACTGTCAAATGAAGCGGTTTAAACCGTTTAAACAGTTCAAACAGTTTGAACCGTTAAGTTGATGGGAAGGCGGGTGAGTAGATATAAGTATAAGCCCTGAGCCGGAAAACCTGTTCAAGCCAAAGAGGTTCAGAGTTAAAAGTTCTGAGTTAAAGACCTGAACAAAGACTCTGAGCAAATCCAAAACATTTTCTCGAGGGAGGGAAAAATGAAAAGACTTTTATCTTTATTCAATCGCATCACGCATTATGCATCACGCATCACTGTTTTGCTTGCCTTTAGTCTTTCGCCTTTAGCCATCAGCCTACTTATCACTTCTGCATTTGCCGAAGAAAAAACTGCTTCAATGGAAGAAATCGTAGTCACTGCAACAAAGATTGAGGAACCAAAAAAGGATGTTCCTGCATCTGTCCAGATAATCACTCAGGAAGATATTAAAAACTCCACAGCAAAGGATGCAGGGGATTTGATTTCCGAGGCATCCATAGGTCATGTCCACAAATACCCCGGGGCGCTTACAGGCAGGATTGAGTTGAGGGGATTAACAACAGACCTCTTCAGTGATTTAAAAAGCAGGGTTCTTGTGCTTATCAACGGGCATCGTGCTGGAACTGTAAACCTCGCAAAAATACCAGTTGAGGACATTGAAAGGATAGAGATTGTCAAAGGCCCTGCCTCTGTTCTTTATGGCTCATCTGCAATGGGTGGTGTGATTAATATCATCACCAAGGAAGGTAAAGAGGGCTTTCATGGCTCTATTGGGGGTGAGATTGGCTCATGGGATTACTGGAGGACTCTGGCAGAACTGAATGGAAAGAAAGGCCTCTTTGATTTCTATCTTACTGCAAGCCGCTCTGCAAGGGGTGATTATAAGGCAAAGGATTATGGAAGGATTGAAAACACCGGTTATGATGATGAGACCGTATCTGCCCGTTTTGGCTACAGGCTTTTTGATAATCATCATATAACAGTCGGCTTTCAGCACTGGAGGGGATGGGAGATAGGATCCCCCGGTGCAAGGTATTCGCCGGATCCAGATAATTATTCCGATAAGGGAAGGGACGGCTTTGACATTGGATATAAAACAGAATCATTCAATGCAAAATATTATCTTATCAAAGACAGGGATGAATGGCATGGAGGCATGACAGTTGGTCCAGGAAATTCAAATATCTCCTTAACAGAGACGGACACACAGGGAGTGAGTCTTCAGAAGACATTCCCTATTGGCAACCACAGAGTAATCATTGGCGGCCAATGGGACAGGATAGAGGTTGATAGCTCAAGAAACACGGGCGCGCCTTACAATCCCAATTCAAAATATGACACTTACGGCGTATTCACAGAAGGACGGCTGAGTCTCCTCAACAAAAAACTCCTCTTAAGCGCAGGGCTTCGTTATGACTATTTTGAAAATGAAATACTGCCGACACCCGGCATCACGAGCCTTAAACCGAGGAAGGAAGACCTCGAGCATATTACTGGAAGGGGCGGACTTGTTTATAAGCTTACAGATTCAATCAGCCTTAAAGGTAATATCGGCACTGCCTTCCGCGCCCCTGCTCCCGATGAGCTTGCAACAGATTACACATCTTCATGGGGGGGGACGCATTATATCGGAAATCCGGGCCTAACGCCTGAAAAGAGCACATCCTATGATGCAGGGATTGAATATTCAACGGACTTATTCAAGGGCGGTTTAGCCTTCTTTCATACAGACTTCAAAGACAAGATATTGAGCTATTATGACAGCGCCCTTTCTGCCAAGACCTTCAAGAATGTTGACGGCGCTACCCTTCAGGGCATAGAGGCTAATGCCTCTTATGATGTGGGATTAGCCTTGGGGCTTAATATTTCTGTAGAGCCTTTTACCAATATTACCTATCACACAAGGTATTCAAGTAAAGATGACCTTGAGATCAGCAAATACGGAGAAACGCTCCTCTACACCCCAAAGTGGACTGGCGCCTTCGGGATCAGAACAGGAAAGGAAAAATGGGAGGCAAGGCTTATTGCAAATTACACAGGAGATGAAAAGGTGCAGGACTGGAATTTTAAATCGCCGACATACGGAAAGGCAATAGACAAGGGCGATTTTACCGTTGTCCATCTGAGAGGCTCATACAGACCTATTAAAAACCTTGAAATCAC
>Ga0210020_1000850_pt1 | contig 28484 bp, 25 predicted proteins | sample CryGeymeta201514_FD_183980 | JGI IMG/M metagenome (GOLD analysis project Ga0210020, IMG submission 183980) | Groundwater microbial communities from Crystal Geyser aquifers in Utah, USA - Crystal Geyser metaG 2015-14 (SPAdes) (version 2) | ecosystem: Environmental > Aquatic > Deep subsurface >... | reverse complement strand
CGCGGTCCCGGGTTTCGGCTTCGCCTCAACCCGGGCTACCCAAGGTGGCGTTGTGTGCGGTAAACCGCTGGGCCGTCGCGGGTTGCGCTGGTCGCTTGAACGACTACCCGGTCCCGGGTTTCGGCTTCGCCTCAACCCGGGCTACCCAAGGTGGCGTTGTGTGCGGTCACTCGCGTTACAACCAGCCACGCTGCGCCAATGACAACGCCGGGCCGTCACCGACGATGAAATGGTCGAGCACGCGCACGCCAATCAGATCCAGTGCGGCGCGTAGACGCTGGGTGATGGCGCGATCGGCGGCGCTGGGCTCGGCTACACCGCTGGGGTGGTTGTGGCCGATGATCACTGCTGCCGCGTTATGCGCCAGCGCGCGGCGCACCACTTCGCGCGGATGCACTTCGGCAGCATCGATGGTGCCGCGAAACAGCTCTTCAAAGGCCAGCGCGCGATGGCGGTTATCGAGAAACAGGCAGGCAAACACTTCGTGCGGCAGGCTGCGCAGGCGGCGGCTGAAGTAGGCGCCGGCGCTGGCCGGGTCGGTCAGGGCTTCGCCGCGTTCCAGCGCAGCAGCCAGATGGCGGGTGCCCAGTTCCAGCGCCGCCTTGAGCCGACACACGCTGGCCGGGCCAAGCCCGGGTTCGTTGATCAGGCTTTCATTGCTCTGATCGAGCAGCGCCCGCAACGAGCCAAAGCGCGTGATCAGTGCGCGGCCACAGGTGACCGCATCAGTGCCGCGCGAACCGGTGCCCAGAAAGATCGCCAGCAGTTCGGCGTCCGACAGGCTGTGGCTGCCACCGCGCAGCAAGCGCTCGCGCGGGCGTTCGTGTTCGGGCCAGTGGCGTATGCTCATGGCCGTTATCGTGCGCGTTGCCGAGCGCTGCGGATATCGGGCAAAAGCGCGGTATCGGGTAAGCTAGGCACTGATCCCGGGGTAGGAGTTTTCTGACGTGTGCTTGCGTGATGAGCGGGTTCTACTCGGCGTCAGTGGCGGTATCGCCGCGTACAAGGCAGCCGAATTGGTGCGGCGCCTGCGCGACGCCGGCGCGCAGGTGCGGGTGGTGATGACCGAGGGCGCCAAGCACTTCATCACACCGCTGACGTTGCAGGCACTGTCCGCCAACCCGGTGCGCGATTCACTGTGGGACGCCAGCGCCGAAGCGGCGATGGGCCATATCGAACTGGCGCGCTGGGCGACGCGCGTGCTGATCGCACCGGCCTCCGCCGACCTGCTCGCGCGGCTGGCACACGGCCATGGCGATGATCTACTCAGCACGCTGGTGTTGGCGAGCACCGCGCCGCTGGCGGTTGCACCAGCAATGAACCAGCAGATGTGGGCGCATCCGGCCACCCAAGCCAATATCGCCTTGTTGCGCAGTCGCGGGGTGCAGGTATTCGGCCCGGGCTCGGGGGATCAGGCCTGTGGCGAGGTGGGGCCCGGGCGCTTGCTCGAAGCGGCCGAACTGGTTGCGGCGCTGGCGGGCACAGTGCGCGGCCATGCCGTGCTCGCCGGCGTGCGCGTGCTGATCACCGCCGGCCCGACCTTTGAAGATATCGACCCGGTGCGTTTCATCGGCAATCGCAGCTCGGGCAAGATGGGCTTCGCGCTCGCCGCCGCCGCCACCGCGATGGGCGCCGAGGTCACTCTGGTCGCCGGGCCGGTGGCGCTGGCCACCCCAGCCGGCGTGCTACGCCAGGATGTGCGCAGCGCCGCGCAGATGCTGGCGGCGGTGATGGCCGCACTGCCGGGGCAACACATCTACATCGGCGCTGCCGCCGTCGCCGATTACACGCCAGCGCAAGTGGCCGACAAGAAAATCAAGAAAACCGCTGCCGACATGGCGGTGGCGCTGGCACGCACCACCGACATCCTGGCCACCGTTGCCGCCCGCTCGCCACGCCCATTCGTGGTTGGCTTTGCCGCCGAGACCCACGATCTGGAGCATTACGCGCGCGATAAATTGCAGCGCAAGGGCCTCGACCTGATCGCTGCCAATCAGGTCGGCTGTGCCGAGAGTGGCTTCGAGGCCGACTGCAACACCTTGCAGGTGTTCTGGGCCGATGGTGCCTGCACCTTGGGCCCGGACAGCAAAGTGGCGGTGGCGCAACAACTGCTCAGCCTGATCGCACAACGGCGTGCGCAGGCCGGCGCATGAACCAGCCGATCGAATTGCGCATTCTCGATCCGCGCATCGGCGCCGCGTTTGCGTTACCCGATTACGCCACCGCCGCGTCAGCCGGCATCGACCTGCGCGCCATGCCCGAACGCAGCGTGGAGCTTGCCCCCGGGGCGACGCAATTGCTGCCTACCGGCATCGCGATCCACATCGGCGACCCGGCTCTGTGCGCCGTGATCGTGCCGCGTTCCGGCCTTGGTCACCGCCATGGCATCGTGCTGGGTAATCTGGTTGGGCTGATCGATGCCGATTATCAGGGGCCGCTGCTGGTCAGTTGCTGGAACCGCAGCGATACCGCGTTTACCATCGAACCGGGTGATCGCATCGCGCAACTGGTGTTCGTACCGATCGTGCGAGCGCAATTTTCCATCGTCACCGCGTTTGCGCACAGCGCACGCGGTAGTGGTGGTTTCGGTCATACCGGGGTGCGCTGAGGACAGGCGATGAACACGCAAAAACTGCTGCTGGCGCTGTACGCGCGCTTCACCGGCGAAACCCGACACCGCTGGCTGCCGATATTGACGGTGCCGGTGTTTGCACTCGCTGCCCTGCTGGGCTGGGATGGCTGGCGGCAATCGCACGCCGAGGCAATCGGCGCCCAGTTGGCACAATTCAGTGCGCGAGCGACTGCCGATGTGCGTGCCGAACTCGACACCCTGAGCACGGCATTCGACAGTGCGCTGGCGGCACCCGAAGTGGGCGCAGCGCTGGCCGGCAACGACCCCAACACCGCCAGCCGGCTGGTGCGCACCGCGCTGCCGATCTTGAGCGATCTGAGCTTTCAATCCGCCAATCTGGATCCGATTTATCAGGGCAATCTGGCGGCATTCGGCTATGGCCGCCTGGCACTGATCGAAGCCGTGCTGGCCAGCGGCCGAACCCAAATTCTGGTGATCAAGCACGTTGGCCAACCGCGCCTGGCCATTGCCGCGCCGGTGCGCGACGGCGACGCGTTGGCGGCGATCGCGATCGGCATTGCACCGCTGGATGTGCTGAGCAAGGCGGTCGCCGGTTCCGTGCCGCCCGGTGGCTATATCGGCCTCAAGCAGGCGCGCTTTCTGGTCACCGAGATCGGCAACGTGTCGTTGGCGTACCTGTCCGAGGCCGGCGCACACGCGGTGCCCGATAGCGACATGCGGGTGGTGGCCACCGCGCCGGATGTCAATGTCGGTCTGCTCGAAGCCGGCACCTCGTATCCGGTGGCGGGCCTATTGTTGCTGGTCGGTTTTGGCGCGTTGCTGCTGATCCGGAAGATGCCCAGGAACACCGTCGAAGAAGCCGGGCCAACACTGGCTGAAGCCACCGCAGCGCTGACCCCCGATGATGCCAGTGAGGCCAAGCCACGCCCGCCGAAGGCGATCACACCGACGCTGCCGCTGGAACGCTCGATTTTCCGCGCCTACGACATTCGCGGCATCGTTGGGCAAACGCTCGACATGAGCATCGCACGGCTGATCGGCCGCGCGATCGGCTCGGCGATGCACGAAAAAGGCCTGCGCGAGATCGTGGTTGGCCGCGATGGCCGGTTATCCGGGGCGGACATGGCCAATGGCCTGATCGCTGGCCTGCGCACTGCCGGCTGCGAGGTCACCGACATTGGCCTGGCGCCCACGCCGGTGGTCTACTTTGCCGCGTTTCATCTGCGCGCGGGATCATGCGTGGCGGTCACCGGCAGCCACAACCCACCCGATTACAACGGCTTCAAGGTGGTGATTGACGGCGAAACCCTGTCCGGCGATGCCATTCAGGCGCTGTATGTGCGCATCGCCGAAGACCAGTTGTACGACGCGCCAACGCTGGGCCGGCTCGACAAGCGCGATGTCGCGGGCGATTACGTCGAGCGTATCGGCAACGACATCCAGCTTGAGCAGCGGCTATCGGTGGTGGTGGATGCCGGCAACGGCATCGCCGGCGCCATCGCGCCGCTGGTGCTGGAGTCGATCGGCTGCGATGTGGTGCCGCTGTACTGCGAGGTCGACGGCACGTTCCCCAATCACCACCCCGATCCCAGCGACCCGGAAAACCTCAGCGACCTGATCGATACCGTCAAGCGCATCAATGCCGACCTCGGCATTGCCTTCGATGGCGACGGCGACCGCCTGGGCGTGGTCACGCGCGATGGCGAAATCATTTACCCCGACCGCCTGCTGATGCTGTTCGCCGAAGATGTGCTGCTGCGCAACCCCGGCGCCTGCATTTTGTATGACGTCAAATGCACCGGCCGCCTTGCCGGGCATATTCTGCGCCATGGCGGCAGCCCGATCATGTGGCGTACCGGGCATTCGCTGATCAAGGCCAAAATGAAGGAAACCGAAGCCGAGCTGGCCGGCGAGATGAGCGGCCACTTCTTCTTCCGCGAACGCTGGTATGGCTTTGACGACGGCATCTATGCCGCTGCCCGGCTGCTGGAGATTCTCGCCGCACGTGGCGAACCGCCGGAAGCGGTATTCGCGCAAATCCCCAAGGGCACGAGCACGCCGGAGCTGAAGATCGCCATGGCCGAAGGCGAGAACTACGCTTTCGTCAGTACCTTTGTCGAGCGCGCGCAATTTGACGGTGCGCGGCTGAGCACCATCGATGGCGTACGTGCCGACTGGCCCGATGGCTGGGGCCTGCTGCGCGCTTCCAACACCACGCCGATACTGGTACTGCGTTTTGAAGGCGACACACCTGAAGCCCTGCAGCGCATCCAGAATGTGTTCCGCAGCCAGATTCTGGCGATCAATGCCAACCTCGACCTGCCGTTTTGAAACCACCGCAGCATGCAGGATGGATCGCGCGCAGCGAAGGCGGATTTCGCACCGCGAACGCTGTCGCGAAGCGACCGCAACGCATCACGTTCTGACACGCATGTCGCTGACGCACGAGGCACACCAACCGCGTCATCTCACCAATCGGTCGGTCGGTAATCCTTCAGAAACTGGCCCCACACGTGCTCGCCGCTGTTGAAGCCGGCGATAATCGGGTCAACGATGCGGGCGGCACCATCGAGAATGTCGAGCGGCGGATGGAAGCGCTCCTCGATGGTCTTGCGCGCGGCGATCTCGGCCGGGTCCTCATCGGTCACCCAGCCGGTATCGACGCTGTTCATGTGGATGCCGTCGTTGTGGTAATCGGTGGCGGCGGTGCGCGTCATCATGTTGAGCGCCGCCTTGGCCATGTTGGTGTGCGGGTGGCGGGTGGTCTTGAAGTTGCGATAGAACTGGCCTTCCACCGCCGACACGTTGACGATGTGTTTGTCGCGCTCGGGCGTGCGCAAAAGCAACGGCTTGAGCCGCGCGTTGATGATGAACGGCGCGATGGCGTTGACCAGTTGCACTTCCAGCAACTCCACCGACGGCACCTCCGCCAGTTGCAGGCGCCACGAGTTGCGCCCGCGCAGGTCGACCTGCTGCAAGTCCTGATCGAGCCGGCCCTCGGGGAACAGATGCGACTGTGCCAGAAACTCTTCCGGCAGCAAGCGCAGTTGCGACAGCTCGGCTGCACTGGGCACCGCGTGCGCCGTGCTGAGGGCGATGCCGGAACCAGCGGCCGCAGGCAGAATCTGCGCGCCACGCACGCCTGCGTATTCGCCCAGCAACTGCTGCACCTGCGCCGGCGCACTATGCAGCGCACTTTCGGCGGCCATCATGTGGGCGTAAAACTGCGCTGGCCGACGCACCGTCTGGCAGGCATTGTTGATGATGAAGTCGAGCCGTTCGTGGCGGCTCAGCAGTTGCTGGCAGAACGCTTCCACGCTCGGCGTGTGGCGCAGGTCGAGCCCGAATATCTGCAAGCGATCGTGCCACTGCGCGAAGTCCGGTTCCTTGGCGTAGCGCTCGGCACTATCGCGCGGAAAGCGGGTGGTGACGATCAGCTGCGCACCGGCGCGCAGCAATTTAAGCCCGGCCTGGTAGCCGATCTTGACACGGCCACCGGTAAGCAGCGCAACGCGGCCGCGCAGATCGGCCAGCTCGCCGCGTTTGGCGAAATTGAACTGCGCGCAGGCCGGACACAGCTGATCGTAGAAATGATGGATGCGCGTGTACTTTTGCTTGCACACGTAGCAGTGCTGCGGCTCCAGCGCTTCGCGGATCTCGGGGTCGTCACCGTGCACGCCGTGCGCTACCACCCCCTCGGGCGGAAAAACGTTGGCCGTGGTGAACACCGGCTTGCGCCGCAGCGCGCGGATGCCGGTGTGCTGCAACACGGCGTCGTCGCTGCGAATCTGCGCCTTGCAGCGCGCGCGCGCTGCGGCCTTGCGCTGCTTGCGGCGCTGCCCCGGGTCGGGGTTGTAGATCTGCCCAACACAGCGGTGCAGACGCTGCCGATCGGCATCCGACAACTGTTCCAGCAGCGTGCAATCGCCGGCCACGCGTTCAAGCACCGCCAGCGCCGCGCGCAGCTGCGCACCCACATCGGTATCATCCGGGTCCGCGGGCAACGAAGGCTTTTCGGTGATAGCCATGGGCAGGTTCGCGCTTACGCCAGCGCGTAACCAAACTGCTGGCGGAACTGCTCGGCGAACTGCGGGTAATCGAAACGCTGGTTCTGTGGCCCCAGGTGTTCGATCTTGAGCGTGCCCATCAGCGAGGCGATGCGGCCGACGGTGGCCATGTCCATGCCCTTGAGGAATCCGAAAATCAGGCCGGCACGATAGGCATCGCCGCAACCGGTGGGATCGACCACCCGCATCGCGGTGGCCGCTGGAATCAGCAACTCGCCTTTCTGGGTGTGAATCTCCGAGCCATTCGGGCCACGGGTGATGATGTAGCCTTGCGTCCGTTCGGCAATATCGCGTGTGCTCAGGCCGGTGCGTTCCTGCAACAGGCTCGATTCATAATCGTTGACGGTGACGTAGGTGGCCTGCTCGATCATCAGGCGCAGTTCCTCGCCGTTGTACAGCGGCATCGCCTGCCCGGGATCGAAAATGAACGGGATACCCAGCTCGGCGAACTCGCGTGAGTTTTGCAACATCGCCTCGTAACCATCCGGGCCAACGATGCCGAACTCGACCCCGGGTACATCGCGCACATGATTTTCGTACGAGCGCATCATCGCGCCCGGATGAAACGCGGTGATCTGGTTGTCATCCAGATCGGTGGTGATGAACGCCTGCGCGGTGAACAGATCGGGCAGCACCTTGACCCGATCCATGCAGATGCCACAGGCCTGAAAATGCTCGCGGTAGGGTTCGAAATCCTGGCCCACCGTCGCCATCGGCAGCGGATCGCCGCCCAGCAACTTCAGGTTGTAGGAAATGTTGCCAGCACAACCGCCGAACTCGCGGCGCATCCGTGGCACCAGAAACGACACATTCAGGATGTGCACCTTGTCGGGCAGAATGTGGTTCTTGAATTGATCCTGAAACACCATGATGGTGTCATAGGCGAGCGAGCCGCAGATCAGCGCTGACATCGGTTGCGTGTCCTCTCGGGGCGGTGCCCGCTTGCAAAAACGTTCATGTTACCGCGCCGGCCGCCTGATTGCCCATAACCGAGCGCGGCCACAGCGATAGCGCGAACACCTCGGCCAGTTGCTGCAAGCGGTCTTCGCTGCACTGCCGGCGGTGTTCGAACGACTGCCCGCTACAGCGATCCTCGCCACCCAAAAAGCGCGGCGCACACAACGCCAAACGCAGCGATAGGTTCCGCGCGATCCCGGCGGCACGAGTTGGCTGCGTGGCTAGGTCATGGCCACAGCATGCCGTTGCCGCAACGGCCCGCCTGTCAGCGATTGGCGTGTTGTGGTGCAGGAATATTCGGAAACGTGGGTGTCTCCGGGCTTTTCCGTCCCGGGGCTTTCCTCCGGGGATTTCCCCGCGGTAATCTGTATCTGGTTGTTATTGGTGCCCCACCATCGAAAGCCCACGCTGAAACTACTCTCGCGTCGCCCTTGCGATCCACTGTTAGCCATAGGTGTGTTTAATGCGTTTCGAGAATCTGAAGTACAATATCCAAACTAAGCTGAATAAAATTTTTGAAAATATGTCGCTAATCAACGCGAATTGTACTTGTACGACACCTAAACCGTTAATATCTTCAAGACGGAGTAGTAGGAATGAGTTAACAAAAAGAAACGCAATTGGATAGATTATCAAGTAAGTGTATGCTTCTCTCTTTCCATCCCTTGATCCGCGCCAAATTGTTAGTCCACAAAAGAACGAATATACACCAAAAACAAAGCCTGTAAAGGCGTTAATAGAGAGAGCGCCTGCCACATATTGATCAATTCCTGATCCAGGTTTGGATAGATCGATGGCATTACTCATGCCGCCTAGCGCGGCTAATGGGAAAATTATTGTCAATAAAACACAAAATAAAGTTAGCCAACCACCAACTTTTACTCGCTCATGAGACGACATGGAAATCCCCAGTATTTTTTCGCCGGATCGAAAGTCTTCACCGCGCGAACCACAAAATCGTGCTCCATCATTCGCTGTCGCCTAGCATTTCCCGCATATCATAACTCACCCTTTATACCCTAGTGTAGTGCCGACCCCAAGTGTCGCTTTCAAAGGGTATAGGAAATTCAAACGCCCTTTCCGGGTAGCTTCGCAGGTAGCCAGTGGTCGCGCAAGCGCCGGTTTGGGCGGTGTCGGCATGCTTGTTGCTGCGCGCGCAACGGGTTGCTAGGCTAGCGGGCTTACCCCCGCCAATCGTAAAACTCCCCATGTTCAAAAGCCTACGCGGTTTGTTCTCGTCCGACCTGTCCATTGATCTGGGCACGGCCAACACCCTGATCTATGTGCGTGGCCAGGGCATCGTGCTCAATGAGCCGTCGGTGGTGGCGATCCGCCAGGATCACAGCCGCGGCTCGGTGAAGTCGGTGGTGGCGGTTGGCATTGAAGCCAAGATGATGCTCGGCCGCACGCCGGGGCACATCACCACCATCCGGCCGCTGAAAGACGGCGTGATCGCCGATTTCACCACCACCGAGGAGATGCTCAAGTACTTCATCCGCAAGGTGCACAAGGCACGGCTGTTGCGGCCCAGCCCGCGGGTGCTGATTTGCGTTCCGTGCGGTTCGACCCAAGTCGAGCGGCGCGCGATCAAGGAATCGGCGGAAGAAGCCGGTGCCCGCGAGGTGTTCATCATCGAGGAACCGATGGCGGCGGCGATTGGTGCCGGCATCCCGGTGCACGAGGCGCGCGGGTCGATGGTGATCGACATCGGTGGCGGCACCTCCGAGGTGGCGGTGATTTCGCTCAATGGCGTGGTCTACTCGCAATCGGTGCGCATCGGCGGTGACCGCTTCGATGAAGCGATCATCAACTATGTCCGGCGCAGCCACGGCACCCTGATCGGTGAAGCCACCGCCGAGCGCATCAAGCTGCAGATCGGCTGCGCGTTCCCGCAGGCGGAAGTACTGGAGATCGAGGTTTCCGGGCGCAATCTGGCCGAAGGCGTGCCACGGATGATTTCGATCAACTCCAACGAAGTGCTCGAAGCCCTGCACGAGCCGCTGTCCGGCATCGTCAGCGCGGTCAAGCATGCGCTGGAGCAGACCCCGCCGGAATTGTGTGCCGATGTTGCCGAGCGCGGCATCGTGCTCACCGGTGGTGGTGCGTTGTTGCGCGATCTGGACAAGTTGATCTCGGAAGAAACCGGCCTGCACGTGCACATCGCCGACGACCCGCTCACCTGCGTGGCGCGCGGCGGCGGCCGCGCCCTGGAATTGATGGATATGCAGGGCAACGAGTTTTTTGCGGCGGAGTGATCGGCGCGGGTGCTTCACACTCCACAACATGAGTAGTTTGTGTCGCTGTCATCCAACTCCACACTGCGATTTTCCGAAACCCAGGCCAGCCCGCTGCGCCTGCTCGCTTACATGGCGCTGGCATTGGCGTTGATGACCGCCGATGTGCGCGGCGCGTGGCTGGCACAGGTGCGGCAACAGGCGGCACTGCTGGTCGGGCCGATGTACTGGCTGGCAGCGGCACCATCGCGGCTGTTGCGGTTTGCTGGCGAATCGTTGCAAGGCCGCGATCAACTGCACGGCGAAAACCAGCGCCTGCGCGATGCGTTGCTGCTGTCGCAGGCACGCGAACGGCGTCTGGCAGCGTTGGCCGATGAAAACCGGCGTCTGCGCGATCTGCTGGGTGGCACCCGTGGCATGCAGCTTGGGGTACGCCTGGCTTCGATCATCGACGTCGACCTCGACCCCGGCCGGCAACAGGTGGTGCTCGATTTGGGCGCCAACGATGGGGTAGCAGTGGGACAGGCGTTCATCGACGCCGATGGCCTGCTCGGTCAGGTCATTGCGCTGGCACCCGGCCACGCCACCGCCTTGCTGGTCACCGACCCCGATCACGCGGTGCCGGTGCAAGTGGTGCGCTCGGGATTGCGCGTGATCGCCTACGGCACCGGCGAGCGCGATCGTCTGGAAGTGCGCGACATCCCGCAAAGCGGCGACATCCGCGTCGGCGATGCGTTGATTACGTCCGGCATCGGCGGCAATTTCCCGGCCGGGTTTGCGGTCGGCACGGTCACCGCGCTGCGTCAGGACGAATCGCGTTTGTTCTCGCTTGCCGACCTCAAGCCTGCCGCCGCGGTAGCGCACGCGCATCAGGTGCTGTTGGTGTGGGCGCAGCGCGCTGCCGCCGAAGTGGGGCCACCGTCAACGGTCACGCCAGAGCGTGATTCCGGCGAGCCTGGCCAGCCATGAGCCGCGCCCGCTTTGCGTCGTCCGTGTTTTTGCTCAGCGCGTTGCTGGCGTTGCTGCTGGGCCTTGTTGCGCTGCCTGATTGGGCTGCGCCATTGCGGCCGTTCTGGCTAGCGCTGGTGCTGGTGTATTGGCTGCTTGAAGCGCCCGACCATGTCGGCCTGGGTGCCGCTTTCGTGCTCGGCATGGCTGCTGATCTGGTGTTCGGCACGTTGTTGGGCGAGCACGCATTGCGCTTGCTTGTGCTCGCCTTCATCGTGCAGCGGTTTCGTCCGCGGTTGCGGTTTTTCCGGATTGGGCAGCAAGCACTGGCGGTGTGTGCGCTGCTGATCAACGACCGCATCGTCAGCGTTGCGATCCGCGTGTTTCTCGGTGAGGGTCTGCCGCCACCGGCATTTTGGTACTCGCCGATCAGTGGCCTGCTGTTGTGGCCGTTTGTGGTAATCGCAATCGATCTGGCGCGCCAGCGCGGGCGCCACGCCACATGATCGGCGCCGGCCGCACCCTGCGCGATGCTTTCGCGGAAACATCGCTGTTCCGTCGCCGCGCCGCGTTGGGCTTCGTGGTTGCCGCGTTGGCAACGTTGCTGCTGGCTGGCTGGTATTTTCGCCTGCAAGTGGTCGACCACGCCATGTACAGCACGCGCTCGGACGCCAACCGGATCAAGGCGCGTCCGATCGCACCCGCGCGTGGGCTGATCTACGACCGTAACGGCCGCTTGCTGGCCGACAATGTGCCGGCGTACCGGCTGGAACTGGTGCCCGAACAAGTACCCGATATCTCGGCCATGCTGGCGGCGGTGTCCGAGGTCATCGCGCTCAGTGGCGATGATCGGCAGCGCTTTGCATCGGCGCTTCAGGCCAGCCGGCGTTTTTTGCCGGTGCCGCTCAAGTTGCGCCTGAGCGAAGCCGAGGTGGCGCGCTTTGCGGTCAACCGCTATCGTTTCCCCGGCGTTGATGTCACCCCGTACCTGACCCGGCGCTACCCCTATGGAGAGCTGTTTGCGCATGTGGTGGGCTATGTCGGACGGCGCGACGCCAACGATTTGAAAGCACTCGACGACAGCCGCTACGCGGCGCTCTCGCACAGCGGCAAAACCGGGATCGAGCGCTATTACGAGAACCGCTTGCGCGGTGAAATGGGTTACGAGGAGGTCGAGCAGAACGCGCGTGGCCGCGACCTGCGGGTGATCCGGCGCACCCCGGCGAAGCCCGGATCGGACCTCTATCTGGGCATCGATGCCCGCCTGCAAGCCGCCACCACCTCCGCGTTTGGCGAGCATCACGGCGCGGCCGTGGTGCTCGACCCGCGCACTGGCGAAGTGCTGGCCATGGTCAGCCTGCCCAGCTTCGATCCCAACCCGTTTGTCGGTGGCATTTCGTTCACCGAGTATGCCGCGCTCAACGCCTCGCCGTCGCGGCCATTGTTCAACCGGGTGTTGCTTGGTGGTTACGAGCCCGGCTCGACGATCAAGCCACTGCTGGCGCTGATTGGTCTGGAGCTGGGTGTGCGCAAGCCATCGGACACCGTACTGTCCACCGGCGCTTACACGCTGCCCGGGCAGGCGCGCGAATACCGCGACTGGAAACGCGGCGGCCATGGCCGCATCGATCTGCGCGAATCGCTGGCGCAATCGGTGAACACCTACTACTACACGCTGGCTAGCGATCTTGGCATCGATCGCATCAGCACGCAGATGGCACGTTTTGGCTTTGGCGCAATCACCGGCATCGATCTGATCGGCGAGTTGCCCGGCATCCTGCCGTCACGCGAATGGAAGCAGGCGGCACGCAATGAAGCCTGGTTCCCGGGCGAAACCGTGATCACCGGCATCGGCCAGGGTTACTGGGTGACCACGCCGCTGCAACTGGCGCAGGGGGTGGCAATCATCGCCAGCGGCGGCATCAAGCATCGCCCGCATCTGCTGCGCGCCACCCGCAGCGGTTTCGCCAATGCCGTGGTGCCCGAGCTGATCCGGCCGGGTGAGCGCATGGTGGCCGATGCCGCGAATCTGGCCGCCGTGCGCGAAGGCATGGAGGCGGTGATGCATTCACCCACCGGCAGTGCACGTGCCGCAGCGGTTGGCAGCCGCTATCGGTTTGCCGGGAAAACCGGCACCGCGCAGCGCGTTACCCGGGTTGGCGATCGCGCAATCAAGCTCGATGACCTGCCCTTCAACCTGCGTCATCGCGCCTTGTTTGTCGGCTTTGCACCGGCCGATTCGCCGCGCATCGCATTGGCGCTGGTGGTGGAAAGCGGCGGCGCTGGCTCATTGGCTGCCGCACCGATTGCGCGCAAGATTTTCGATGCCTGGCTACTCGACGAGGGCCAACCGCCATGAGTGCACGCTGGTTTTCGCTGCGCCGCTTGCCCGAGCGGATGGCACGTGCGCTGGATCTGCCGCTACTGCTCGCCCTGCTGGCGGTGATGGCGATTGGCATTGCCGTGCTGCACAGCGCCAGTGGCGAACGCGCCGATCTGCTGATTGCGCAGGCACTGCGTTTCGCCCTCGGCGTTGCCGCGATGCTGCTGATCGCGCAGATACCACCGGCGCGGATGCGGGTGTGGACGCCGTGGATTTACGCTGGCACCGTGCTGCTGTTGCTGCTGGTACCGCTATTTGGCTCCGGACGTAGTGGCCGGCACTGGTTGAATCTGGGGTTTTTCTATTTACAGCCGGCGGAATTGCTGAAGCTCTCGGTGCCGATGATGGTGGCCTGGATCATCCAACGCCAGCCGCTGCCACCGGGCTGGCGGGTGGCCGCGTTGTCGGCCATCGGCCTCGGCATCCCGACCCTGATGATCGCGGCGCAACCGGATTTGGGCACCGCGGTGCCGGTCGCCGCCAGTGGCGTGTTGGTGATTTTTCTCGCCGGTTTTGCGTGGTGGCGCATCGCCCTGCTCGGCAGCAGTGCGCTTGCACTGGCTCCGTTCGGCTGGATGCTGCTCAAGGATTATCAGCGTGCGCGTCTGCTCACCTTCATCAATCCCGAGGCCGACCCGCTCGGCACCGGCTGGAACATCATGCAATCGAAGGTTGCGGTCGGCTCCGGCGGCCTGCTTGGCAAAGGCTGGGGCAATGGCAGTCAGGCACATCTGGATTTTTTGCCCGAGCAGACTACCGATTTCATCTTTGCGGTGCTGTCCGAAGAGTTCGGCTGGCTTGGTGTGTGTACCGTGCTGGCGCTGTATCTGTTTATCCTCGCACGCTGCCTGTGGATCGCCGCGCAGGCGCGCGACAGTTATTCGCGGCTGCTGGCCGGGGCGCTGGCGCTGACCTTTTTTGTCTATGTGTTCGTCAATGGCGGCATGATCTCCGGCTTGTTGCCGGTGGTCGGCGTGCCGATGCCGTTGCTGAGCTACGGCGGCACCTCGGCGGTGTCTCTGTTGGCTGGCTTCGGGGTGGTGATGTCGGTACACGCGCACCGCAAGCTGATGGGGCCGGGATAACCGCCGTTGTTTCGATGGCACCTGAACAAGCGATGTGGCAGATGCCGGTTGGCGTGGCGCAACATGGTAGATTTTCACCACTGACCGGGAGAGTGTGGGTGCGAATCGCATTGGGATCATTGCTGCTGCTGTGCGCCGGCAGCGGCCTTGCGCAAGACGAGCGGGCGGCATTTGTGGCGCAAACGGCGCACGATTTTGCGCTGGAGAATGCCCAGATCGAAGCCGGGCTGGCCGCGGCCAGCTACCAGCAGGAGATCATTGATGCCATCACGCGGCCGGCGGAGGGCAAGCCGTGGAGCGCGTACCGGCCGATTTTTCTCACCGCAGCGCGGATTGCCGACGGCCGTGCCTTCATGGCCGAACATCAGGCCGCGCTGGCGGCAGTGCAGGCCGATACCGGCGTGCCGGCACAGATCATCGTCGCGATTCTTGGCATCGAAACCAACTACGGGCGCAATCGCGGCCGCTACCGCGTGCTCGATGCGCTGTATACCCTGGGCTTTCATTACCCGCCGCGGCAGGCGTTTTTCCGCAAGGAGCTGGGCGAGCTGTTTGCCCTCGCCAACGAGGAAGCGCTGGATCTGAATACCCTGCAAGGCAGCTATGCCGGCGCCATGGGCTGGGGCCAGTTCATGCCGTCGAGTTATCGGCGTTACGCCCGCGACGGCGATGGTGATGGCAAGCGCGATCTGTTTGCCTCGTTGCCCGATGTGTTCGCCTCGGTGGCCAATTATTTCATTGCCCATCACTGGCAGCCTGGGCAGCCCGTGGTGGTGCGCGCCGACGCTGCTGCAATCGCGGTGCCGCCAGAGCAAGCCTCCTACGAGCCCGGATTTACCCTGGCGGAGCTGGCAAACAGCGGCTTTCGTCCGCGTACCGCCGTCGGCCACGACCTGCCCGCCAGCCTGATCGCGCTCGAGGGCAGCGATGGCCCGGAATACTGGCTGGGCTTCGCCAACTTCTACAGCATTACCCGCTATAACCGCTCACCGATGTATGCGATGGCGGTCTATCAGTTATCGCAGGAGCTGGCGGTTGCTGCACCGATGGTGGCACCGTGAGTGCAGCGCGCGCGCTGCTGGTGCTGGCGATGCTGGCATTGGCGGCCTGCGGCAGCGCACCCAGGCGCACCCAGGTACCCGCCGAGGGCGCGCCTGCGCCGAGTGGTGGCGGCCTGTACGCGCCGCATATCGCCGATGGTGGGCCGCCGGTACCACCCGACATCAACGCCATTGCGGAGCCCACACCGCAGGCCGAGCCGCTGTCGCGTTACGGCAATCGCTCGCCGTACACGGTGTTGGGCCGCAGTTATCGGGTGCTGCCCAGTGCGCACGGCTACCGCGAACGCGGAACGGCGTCGTGGTACGGCACCAAGTTTCACGGGCGGGCGACTTCGAGCCTTGAGCCCTACGACATGTACCGGTTCAGCGCCGCGCACAAAAGTCTGCCGCTGCCCAGCTATGTGCGGGTAACCAATCTCGACAACGGCCGCAGCGTGGTGGTGCGGGTCAATGATCGTGGTCCGTTTCACGGTGATCGCCTGATCGACCTGTCGTACGCCGCCGCCGTAAAACTTGGCGTGCACGTCAAGGGCACTGCGTCGGTGGAGGTGGTGGCGCTCGACCCGGATGATCTGGCGTCCGAGCCGCTGCAATCGAGCGACCTGCCCACCGCCACACCGCTCGATCCGAACGCGCCGGTGTACCTGCAAGTAGGCAGCTTCGCCGATCGCGACAATGCCCACCGCGTGCATCGTCGCCTGCGCGATTCCGGTATTGCCGAGGCGCGCATCGTTCGCGCCCACGTCAACGGCCAGTCGCTGTGGCGGGTGCGCGCCGGCCCGGTGACTGGTCTGGCTGCCGTGCAGTCGCTCCGCCAACGTTTGCAGGCAATCGGTTTTCCGTACCCGCAACTGATGCATCCATGACCCCCACACACCGCCCGATTACCCACGAAGGATTTCGATGAAGGTTTACCCTGCTATTTTCGCGTCGCTGTGGCTGTCGTTCGCCACCCTGGCGCTCGCGCAGACACCATTGCCCGCGCCCGCGCCGCAGCCCACCATGCAGCCAGCGCCCACGCCACCACCGCCGTCGATCACCGGCAGCGCCTGGCTGTTGCTGGATTACGCTACCGGCCAAGTGCTGGCCGGCGACAACATCGACGCTCGCGTTGAGCCCGCCAGCATCACCAAAGTGATGACTTCCTACGTTGCCGCGGCCGAACTCAAGGCGGGCAAGATCAGCGCCGATGATCGGGTAACGATCAGCGAATTTGCCTGGCGCAGCGGTGGTGCCGGCACCGATGGCAGCACCAGCTTTCTGCCGCTCGGCAGCCAGGTGAAGTTCGATGACTTGCTGCACGGCATGATTGTGCAATCCGGCAACGATGCTTCCATCGCCATCGCCGAGCACGTTGCCGGCAGCGAGCAAGCCTTTGCCGCGCTGATGAACCAGTATGCGCAGCGCCTGGGCATGGCCGGCAGTCATTTCGTCAACGCGCATGGTTTGTCCGACAGCGAGCATTACAGCACGGCACACGACATCGCGCTGTTGTCGCAAGCCTTGATCCGCGATTTCCCCGACGAATACGCCTACTACAAGCTCAAAGAGTTCACCTTCAACAACATCCGTCAACACAACCGCAACAGCCTGTTGTGGCGCGACGCCAGTGTCGATGGCATCAAGACCGGCCACCATTCCGGTGCCGGCTATTGCCTTGCCAGCTCCGCGCTGCGCGATCAGCAGCGGCTGATTTCGGTGGTGATGGGCTCATCCAGCGAAAAACAACGAGCCGATGACAGCCTGGCGCTGCTGAACTGGGGCTTTCGTTTTTTTGAAACCCACATCCTGTATGCGGCGGCAGCACCGGTTGCCGACGTGAAGCTGTGGAAAGGCGAGTCCGACACCGTGGTGCTCGGGCTTGTCGCGCCGCTGCGGATCACCCTGCCGCGCGGCCGCTACGACGACCTCAAGCCGAGCATGGATATTCCCGCACAACTGCTGGCGCCGATCAGCAAGGGCCAAAATATCGGCACGCTGCGCGTCAGCCTCGACGACAAGGTGCTGGTGGAACGCCCGCTGGTGGCACTCGATGACATCGCCGAAGGTGGCCTGTTCAAGCGCCTCAACGACGGTTTCTGGTTGTGGTGGGAAGCGGACTGAACCGTCGAAACCAGGCCGTGGTCAATTCAGCGCGACGGTTTTTTTGCACGAGCAACCGTGTTGTCCACCGATGCGAGCCAGCGCTTTTGTGGGAGCCGGCCTGCCGGCGAACGAACTGGCGAAAGCACTTCGCGCGCAGGCGCGCTCCGACCAGCGGCGAACGTCTGCAGCGCACCTTGTGCGCGACCGACCGAACGCCACCGTGCGTGATCAGGCGCCGCGGTGGCGCAAGCGGCGCGCCACGCTGTGCCGCGACACCACCGCGTACACCACGCCAAAAGCAAAACCACTCAGATGCGCCCACCAGGCCACTGCGCCAAACGCCGGACCGACAAAGGTGAACAGGCCCTGCAGCAGTGCCCAGATGCCGATCAATACCAACGCTGGCGCGCGCACAAATTGCAGGTACAGACCAAGCGGCAACAACACCCCCAGCGAAGCGCGCGGAAACAGCGCCACGTAGGCGCCGATCACCGCCGAGATGGCGCCACTGGCGCCGACGATGACGCGATTGGGCGAGTCCATCAGGGCACCAGCCGCCAGGTTCGACAAGGCGCCGCCGACCATGAACAGCAACACGAAACGCCAGGAACCCATCGCGCGCTCGCTTGGCAGCCCGAAAATCATCAGAAACAGCATATTGCCAAGCACATGCACCCAACCGGCGTGCACAAACAGCGCACTGATCAGGCTGACCGCGCGGCCACCCTGCACGGCATCGACCCATTGCTGCAACGAACCGGGCAGCGCGCCGGAAAGCGTGCCCCAACGCAACAACGCGGCGCCGTGTGCACCCGGCTGTTGCAGGCTGACCAGCCACACGAACACCGCCATGGTAACCAACACCAGTAGTGGCGTCGCCCAACGCACTTCGCGGCGCCTTCGCGAGGGCACCTCGACAAACATCAGGGCCGCGCCACCAGCACGCGTCGCCCGTGCAGGTCCAGGATCACACCGGCACGGGTAATTTCGGTCAGCACCACACCATCGCCGAGCAGCGCCCCCTCGGCCACGCGATGGCCATCGATGATGGCAAAACGTTGCGCCGGCTGCGCGGCAAACACGTGCATGGTGATACGCAGCGCCGGCAAGCCCTGGCGCTCGGCTGCTGGCAGCGCTGCCAAGTGCAGCGGTGGCGGCTGCATCGCCGGCGCCGGCTCAGTGGCAGACGTCGGTGCGGGCTCGGTGCGGGGTGCAGGCGGCATGGCCTGCGTTGCTGCGGGTGGCTGCGCCGCCGGCATCGCGCTGGCCGGCAAGCTCGGTTTCACTGTTGCCACGGGGGTCGGCAAGGTGGCCGCCGGCCGGCCACTGATCGCGCCACTTTCGACCAGCGCCGGGGGCGCCGGCAATTGCGGGCGAGTGCTCGGCGGTGGCGCGGGCGCGGCAAGCGGGGCGATGTTGGCCGGTACCGCAGCTTCGCGGTGTTGGCCGCGTTGCCCGAGCCACCACGCCAGCGCCGCCACCAGCAGCAACGCCAGCCCATAGCCAAGCCGGCGCCAACCCCGGTTGCTGGTGATTGGCAGCGCCGCCATCGGGCTGAGCAGCGTCGGTGCCTGGCCCAGACGACGCTCGGCTTCGGATTTGCGCAAGGCTTGCAGGATCAGGCTCATCGCTCAATCCAGGCGCGTGCGCAGTTGTGGGCCGTGGGGGTCGGCAGCAATCAACGCCAGCAGTGTCTCCTGCCCGACGATGCCGTCGGCCAGCAAGCCGTAGCGCGCCTGCGTTCGCTTCACCGCCAGCAGCAGCTCGGCATCGAACAACGCCGGCCCGACAACATCCGGATCGCGGTCTGCCTGCACCTGTGCGCGCAGCCAATCCACCGCCGCGCCGCTATCGCCCAGGCGCAACGGCAACGCGACGAACGCCGGCGCCCGCCAGATACTGATGAACTCGCCATTCCAATGCTGCTCCAGCACCAAGCGATCAAGCTCGATCCGCTCGCCAGCCAACCACAAGCGTGCGCGCACCGCATCCACCCCGAGCAGCAATGCCCACGCATCGCTGCCGTCGGCGCTGAGGTGCAGCAGGGCCGGACGCCCCAACAGCGCCAACTTGCTCAGATTGGCGTTGCCGCGCAGGCAGAACACGCCGCTGCTGAGCACCGCCGGGCAACGGCTGGCAGTAGCGGCATCGATGGCCTCGGCGCGTACCGACCACAGCGCCAGCAGGCGGTTGAACGCGAACAGCAGCGACGGGCCAGCCTGCGCGATGCGTCCGCGCAGCGCTGCCGCGTCCAGCGTCAGCGGCGCCACTGATGGCGGCTTCACGGCGACCTCGGCAACCGGCCGTGCCGGGCTGGGCGATGGCGCCGGCGGTTGGCGGCCGGGCAACAGCCACAGCAACAACGCCGCCAATGCGAGTGTCAATGCACCCACCAGCAACGCCGGTGGCGGCGAATAACGCCGGATCCGGGTACTCAACGCTTCGCCGGCCGCGCGCTCCACCAGCCGCTCGCCAATTTGCGCCTGATCGTTGGCATAACCGGCCAGCAGGGCGCGGTCGGCAATCACATTGATCAGCCGCGGCACCCCGCCGGAGCGCTCGTGCAGGCGCCGCAATGCCAGTTTGGTGAACGGAAATCGCGTCACCCCGGCCACCGCCAGACGATGGCGCACATACAGCTCGGTTTCCTCGCTCGACAGCGGCGTGAGGTGGTAGCGCGCGGTGATCCGCTGCGCCAACTGGCGCAATTCTGGGCGTTCCAGCAAATCACGCAGCTCCGGTTGGCCCAGAAGCACGATCTGCAAGAGCTTCTGGGTCGGCGTTTCCAGATTGGTCAGCAGGCGCACCTGCTCCAGCGCCAGGCGCGACAATTCCTGCGCCTCGTCGATGATCAGCACCACCCGCTGCCCTTCGGCGTAGGCCTTGAGCAGATGCGCGTTCAACACATCGAGCAGGCGCTTGAGGCTGCCGTGCCGACCGCTCAGGTCCAGATGCAGCTCCTCGCCGATGGTTTCCAGCAACTCGATTGGCGACAGGTGCGGGTTGAGCACCAGCGCCACCTGAGTGTTTTCCGGCAACTGCTCCAGCAGCAGCCGGCTGAGCGTGGTCTTGCCGGTGCCGACTTCGCCGGTGAGTTGCACAAAGCCGCCGCTGCCACCTTGGCTGATGCCATACAGCAGATGCGCCAAGGCATCGCGATGGCGCTCGGACAGGTACACGAAGCGCGGATCCGGCGTGATCGAGAACGGCGGCTCCTTCAGGCCGTAGAACTCGAGATACATGCGAGGCTCACTGGCGGGCGGGTGGGATAGGGTGCCATGAAATGCCGACAAACGCGCGCGATGCCGGCAAATCAATACGCCTGATCGTTGTCCAGACGCTTGAGCGCGGCCAGCGCCTCGTTGAAAGCGCGCGACTCGGCGTCTTCGAACGAACCGGCCAGCCGGGCAATATCACCAGGCACCTTGGGCGGCTCCGGCTCGATGATGCCAAGCCCGCGCTTGAGCGCGAACAACAGCACATCGTGGATTGGCCAATCGCGTTCGCGCGCTAACTCCTTGATTCGCTCAACCATGCCGGCGTCAACGTCGCGTAGAAGGATATCGGCCATTACATTCCCAGTTTGACATCCCCCAGTAACGCAAAGCTTAACGCGATCGCGTCAGGACGCAAGCGCACCCATTTTTGCACGACGGTGCAACCACGCCAGCAGCAGCAAGGTGGGCAGGATCGACACCGCGCTGACGCTGAAAAAACCGACGTAGCCCCACGCCTCCACCATGAAGCCGGATACGCCGCCGATCAGCTTGCCCGGCAGATTGGCCAGCGCGCTGAGCAAGGCGTACTGAGTCGCCGTGAAATTGCGATTGGTCAGCCCCGACATGAACGCGACCAGCACCACGCCGGCGAAACCCTGGCTGAAGTTGTCGCCGGAAATAGTCAGCACGAACGCCCACAGTTCGCCGGGATGAAACGCCATCAGGATAAACAGCAGATTCGACAGCGCCACCGCCACCGCCGCCACCAACAGACTGCGGTAGTGGCCCCAGGCCGACACCGCGAACGCGCCGGCAAAGCCGCCTGCGATGCCGATCCACACGCCGTACAGCTTCGACACGTTGGCGATATCGGCCTTGCTGAAACCGGTATCAAGATAAAACGGCCCGGCCAGCACGCCGAGCATCTGGTCGGGCAGCTTGTACAAGCCCACGAAGGCCAGCAGTGCCAGTGCCAACAGCCAGCCGAAGCGGCGAAAGAACGCCACGAACGGGCCGATCATGAACGCCAGTAGCGGTTCGTTGCGCAGTGGCACGGTTTCGGCGGGTTCACGCGCCAGCACCGTCGCCAGCAATGCCGGCAACAGCATCAGCGCCATCACCAGATAGGCCACCCGCCAGCCCCATGCCTCGGCCGCGTACAGGGCGCCGGCACCACCGACGATCAGGCCGATGCGATAGCCCAGGCTGTAGGTGGCCGCCAGCGTGCCCTGCTGATCGAGCGGCGCGATCTCGATGCGATACGCATCCACCACGGTGTCCTGGGTGGCGCCGGCAAAAGCCGTGATTGCCAGCAACAGCACGAACCCGGTCAGCGCCGTGGTGTCCAAGCCGAGCATTGCCAAGCCGACGAGCCCGCCCAGCAACAGCAGTTGCGCGGCCAACAGCCAGCCGCGGCGTCGCCCGAGCTGCGCCAGGCCGGGTATCTGCCAGCGATCCAGCAACGGCGCCCACAGGAACTTGAATACGTAGAAAAACCCGGTGTAGGCGACCAACCCGATCGCCCCCAGTGACATCCCGCGTTCGCGCAGCCAGATCGACAGCGTCGGCCCAACCAGCAAAAACGGCAGGCCGCAGGCAAAGCCCATCACCAACACGGTGCGCGCCTCGGGCTGCGCAAACGTCAGTGCCCAGTGACGCAACCGCTTGCCGATCACACCAACTCCAGTGCATACGGCGCATGATCGGAAAACCGTGGTTCGCGGTGGATCGCGCAATCACGCAGGCGTTCGCGCAGCGATGGGGTAACCATCTGGTAGTCGATCCGCCAGCCCACGTTGTTGGCGCGCGCCTGCCCGCGCTGTGACCACCAGGTGTAATCCTCGGCTTCGGGGCGCAAGTGCCGGTAACTGTCCAGCCAGCCATCGGCGTTGATCAGACCATCGAGCCACGCTCGCTCTTCGGGCAGGCAGCCGGAGTTTTTCTGGTTGGAGGCCCAGTTGCGAATGTCCTTGCGCGTGTGCACGATGTTCCAGTCGCCACAGATCACGTAATCGCGGCCACTGTGCAGCCATTGCCGAAAGATCGGTGCGATCCAGTCCATCACCGCGAACTTGAACGCCTGCCGCTCCGGCCCGGACGAGCCGGACGGCACGTACAGCGAGACCACGCTGAGGTTGCCGAAACGCGCCTCGATGTAGCGGCCTTCGTCATCGAACGCCGCCCAGCCCAAGGTATCGCGGATTTCATCGGGCTCGCGGCGGGCGTAGATCGCCACCCCGCTGTAGCCCTTGCGGGTGATCGCGTCCTTGTAAAACGCGCGGTAGCCTTCTGCTTGCAACGCCGGTTCGCGCAACTGATGCTCCTGCGCCTTGGTCTCCTGCACGCACAGCACATCGGCATCATGCTGCGCAAACCAGTCGAAGAACCCCTTGCGCGCGGCCGAGCGCAAGCCATTGGCATTGAACGTGGTGATTTTCACGGGCGGCTACGGGAATGAATGAACAGGCCGCATTGTGAAGCATCCCGGGCCGATGCGGCGCGCATGGAGCCTTTCGCGCGTCGGTCATCGCAACCGAGTGGCTGCCATTCGCCATAAAGGCACCCCCGGCCACAGCGGAGCGGTCCCGAGCGCGCTTGCACGAGACGCCTGCTCGGTCGCCACCGTCTGCCACGTTGAGGCTGAGGACATCGCCAAGAACTTTCGCCAAGCCCACGCCATCGCCTGGGCGAAAGCTCGGGAAAGCTCGGGAGGAAAGCTCGAAAAGCTCAAAAGCTCGGGACACCCAAGATTCCGTCCCAAAGCCCTGAATAAAGCCCGGACCCCCGAAAATCCGAAAGTTCGTCCATCCGAAATTGTGGGTGTCCCGCATTGCTGCGTTGCTCCGTTGCTGCCGGTGTCCCGCGTTGCTGCCGCAGCGTCAAGAAACCCGATCGCACGCCAGCGGAAGTCTCGGTGCGGGGCTGGGCCACCGAGCCCGACGAAGACGCGCAAGCACACTCGATCCGCGACTACTCCGATCACGCGCTGCTCGACTTCGAAGTGCTCAAGCACTAACCCGCATTTCTCGCACCGGACAGCCGGCGATGCACCGCGCGAGGCGGCTGGCGCTCACCCGAACGGCGCCACCCCGACCCAGCGCGCATGCAGTTGGAAGGCAAAGCCAGCCCAGGCGGCAGCGCCGATGGCCACCGCCATTGCGGTATTCGACACGCGTACGCCGGCTGCCGCGCCCGGTGCCGGTTCGCGTCGGCGTGCCGCGCGGAAGTCGAGGATTGCCCACGCCAGGAAACTGCCGAATAGCACCACTCCGGGCAACCAGCCGTTCACCAGCAGGTGCGCCAGCGCCCACAGCTTCACCGCCAGCACCATCGGATGGCGCAGCCGGGCCTTGATGTGGTTGCGTGGTACGTAGGCCGCCGCCAACAGAATGAACGCCAGCAGGGTGAGCGGCCCCACCGCAGGGCGCAGGCCGGTCGGTGGCGTCCACAGCAACAGCGGCTGCACCGCCTTGGCTTCGCCGTAGCCCCAGATGACGAGCACGAACGCAGCGATGGAGAGCAGGCTGACCGCAGTCTTCCAGGCGCCGACCCCCCAGGCCGCGATGCGCGCCTCGCGCCAAGCCGACGCGAAGATACGGAACGAGTGCAGGCCGAGGAAAACCACCAAGCCACAAACAAGGTAGATCATATCGCCCCCAAAAAACGGCACGCGCCACCGGTGTCGACGCAGCATACCCAATTCCGCGAAACAGGGGGCATATGCAAGGACACCGGGATATCCAACGATCGATCGGGGCCGACCCCGAGAGGCACTTGCTTTAGCGTCGCAGGTCGGCTCAAGGCCCGAAGGGCTGGAGCCGACACGCTGAGGGTGTCCTAGATTTTGTGTAAACGGGCCACTGGCAGGAGACTGCCCCAAAGCCCGGAGACACCATGAACAAGCGCAAGCACGAAGTATCCGACGAACTGCTGTCCAGCCTGATGGCGAACTACAAGAAGCCTGAGGACCTGATCGGCGAGAACGGTCTGCTCAAGCAGTTGACCAAGCTGTTGCTAGAGAAGGCGCTCGACGCCGAGATGACCGAGCACCTGGGCCATGGCCGCCATGCAAAACGGGGTGTCGCGCCAGCGCAACGCCATCACGCGACACCCCGGCAAATGTCACATCGTTGCCTCGCCGGCGTCAGCCAACGGTCAAATACGACGAGCACCCTGTTCCGGCGCTGGCAGCACGTGCCATGCGCGCATGTTCGGGGGGTCGTCGCCGATGTGTCGACACGGCACCCGATCCGAGTCGCCACTTAACAAGGAGCCGCCAATGAAACTCGCCCTGCAACCCCTTTCGGGCCTTGTCTTGCTTGCCATCGCGCCGGCCGTGCTGGCCGGCACCGCGCCGTACTTCAACCCGCTCACGCAATCCACCGCGGTCGCAACCGCCAACCACATCAACGAGCAGTTGTCGCCGTGGCAGGCACCCGCCGGGATGAGCCAGATCAATCTGACCAGCCTTTCCGAAATCGAGGCCAGTCCAGGCCAGTCGATTGTGCGCGTGCCGGGTTTGGGTAGGGTTGCCACGATGATCGACATGCTGGCATTCGATCCCTCGGGGCGTTACCTGTTCATGCCGCACGAAACCGCGTTTGGTGCCGGGCTCAGCCGCTTGGACCTGCACGAAAACAAATCCGAAATCCTGCTGGCTGGCGACCTGGGTGCCAGCGACCCGGTCACCAACGGCTTTTGTGTGGTCGATGGCATTACCCCGGGTCAGGTGTCCACCGCCTGCCCAGCATGGGACTTCGATTACGGCGCGTTCGATCCGGCACGATGGACCCCCAATGGCACCGTCTGGGTGGCCGAGGAGTGGTCCGGTCTTGGTCGCGTCATCGAGATCCTCGATCCCACCGGCGCTGCGCCTGCCGACCCAACCGCGCGACCCGAGCTGTACGGCTCGCATTATCGCGAAATCACCACCATCGCCAACGTCGCGCACGAGGGCATCAATTTCAGCCGTCGCTTCCACAATCAGGTTGTCTACTACGTCGACGAATGGAACTCGGGTTCCATCTATGCGCTGGTATTGAAGCAACCGGGTGACTACCTCGGTGGTGGCCAGACCTTTGTTCTGCGTGTCGACGATTTTCTGGCGTCCGGTGGCGAAGCCGGTGCCGATTGGAACCAGGGCGGCAACGCAGATGCCCGTCGCTTCGGCTTGGCTACGTGGGTACCGGTGACCAACAGCAACGGTCAGGCGCTGCCCGGCGTCCCCAACCCGTTCCGTGACGGCATCAGCGCCGATCCGGCGACGAACCCGAACGCGCGTGGCGGCCGAGCGGCAGCCGATGCCGTTGGCGGCACCCCGTTTGGGCGGCCTGAAGATGTTGAAGTCGGTACCCTGGCCAATTTTCATGAAGTGGTTTATGTAACGCTCACTTCCGAACGACGGGTGATCTCGATCGAAATTCTCGGCGGCGGCAAGGCGATGGTGCGTGAACTGGTCAGCGATGCCGATACGCCCAAGAATGTCGGATTCCCCAGCACGACCGCGGTGATGAACTCACCCGACAATCTTGCGCAAGATGCTCTTGGCAACATCTACGTGGTCGAGGATTCGCCCAACAGCGGAAATGTGGGCGGTGATGTGTGGTTTGTCCGCGACACCGACAACAACGGCGTGGCGGAGTCGCTCGACCATTTCATGAGCTTGCAGGTGGCGGGTTCCGAATCGACCGGCATGGTCTTCGATCCGATCAATCCCGGGCGCTTCGTCATTTCAGTCCAGCACCCCGCCAGCACCGACCTTGAGGCGGTCCCGAATGGAATCGGTGATGCGATCTGGGAGTTCAACATTTTTGACGCCGTGCCACCGCCGTGCAAGGCACTCAGCGATTTCAATGCCTGTGAAGACAGCGCCGCTGGCAGCTTCCTGAAGTCTTTCGCGGGACAGCTTGAGGCAGCGCGCAAGGCCCCGGCGGATCCCGCTCGCAAGGCCGCGATGCGTGATCGTGACTATTTCATCGTGCCGCGGCCGAAAACCCGCCGGACGTTGCCGCAAAGCGGCGTCTGAACAGGTATTTGAAGGGCATGTCGTGCCACTCAGGTGCGCGATGATCGAGCAGGGCGGCAGACTCCGCCGCCCTGTCTTTGTGCAAGCCGTCTGCCAGCGGCAGGCGGCTTGTGCAGCAAAGGATGGACCTCGCTCACGGTTACCCACAGCAATCATTGACGGTAGACAACACTGAACCGCCCTCGAATGTGCGGCGCGCATCCACCGCGCGTGGCCATCTCCGGCGCCGGCGCGGGTATACACTCGCGCCACAATCCACCGTTGGAGATGCCATCATGCGCAATGCCTTGTTGCTGATCGCCCTTGGCTTTGGCGTGAGCCTGGCCCAGGCACAAGCGCCTGTCGAACCGGGCGACGCACCCGAAGCGAGCAAAACCGACGCCGACGCCGCGGCGGGCACTACAACACCCGAACGGCTCGTTGAGCGCCATTGCATCCGCAACACCGGCACCCGAATGAAGGCGCGCGACAAACACGGCTGCATCGCCAACGCCCCCGGTCGCAGTTACAACCGCGACGATATCGAGCGTACCGGTGAAACCGACGTTGCCAGCGCGCTGCGTCGGCTCGATCCGAGCATCAGCCGCGGTAATTGATCACCGCGGCAATTGATCCCGACGGGGCGCTTCAGCGCCCGGGCGGGCCGTGATCCTTGTCACGGCCCTTGCCGTTTCCGGGGCCATGGCCTTTCCCTGTTCGGCCTTTGGATTTGCCCAGATCGGCCTTCATGGCGTGAAACGCGGACGAGCCGGGCTTGATCCCGAGCCGCTTGGCGATGACGCCCCAGCCCTGGCCATGGTCGTGCTCCCAGATATCGAGCACCTCGCGACACGGACGGTGGCTGTAATGCGCCAGCGCACAGGCGTAATAGACGTCGCCCGGCGGCCAGCGGCGATCGGCCACGTATTCGCGAACCAATACGCGCGGTGCGCCATAGCTCACCGCCACTTCATCGACGAAGCCGTCGAGATTGCCCGCGGCGTAGACGTTGAAATCACCCAGTTGGGCATCCACCCAGACATCGCCACTGTTCGGGCTGAAGCCGAACGCGTAATGCTCCTGCGCACTGAGCGGGCCGCACAACAACAGTGCGCCCAGGAAAAGGGGTGCGATTGAGAGTCGGATATTCATTCGGGTTGCCTCCAGCGATGAGCCGCGGCGCGCAGTGTGCGCCAATGGGGTGAATCGGCGCTGAAATCGCGGTGCGGGCGGCACATACTGTGCACGCGATTTTTGGAGATCATTATCCGCCCGCTCATGCAAGCGACACTCTGGCTCGCCGTGTATCTGTCCTTGGTCATGGTGCCGCTGGTTCTCGCCCATTGGCCGCCGCAAGCCGGCGCGGCGGGTTTTGGCTGGGATTTTGCGATGGCCCTGGGTTACGCCGGGGTGGCGATGATGGGTGTGCAGTTTGTGCTCACCGCCCGCTTCAAGCGTGCCTGCGCGCCGTTCGGTATCGATGTGATTTATTTCTTTCATCGCTATCTGGCGCTGGTAATGCTGGTGTTGATCGCCTTGCATGCGCTGATCGCGACCGGACTCGATCCGGGCGCGGTCGGGCTGCTCGATCCGCGCCACGCAGTACCGGCGATCAGCATTGGCCGACTGGCGTTGCTTCTGATCGCGGTGTTGCTGATCAGCTCGCTGTGGCGCAAACGCATCGGCATCGACTACGATCGCTGGCGGCGCGTGCACGCCGTGCTGGCGATACTGGCGCTGCTTCTGGCGGTTGGCCACGTCGATATGGCGGCGCGCATGCTCAACAGCCCCGGCAAGCGGCTGGCCTGGACCTTGCTATCGCTGGCATGGCTGGGTTTGATTGTGCATG
>Ga0210020_1000846_pt1 | contig 28628 bp, 26 predicted proteins | sample CryGeymeta201514_FD_183980 | JGI IMG/M metagenome (GOLD analysis project Ga0210020, IMG submission 183980) | Groundwater microbial communities from Crystal Geyser aquifers in Utah, USA - Crystal Geyser metaG 2015-14 (SPAdes) (version 2) | ecosystem: Environmental > Aquatic > Deep subsurface >... | reverse complement strand
TAGAATACAGTATTTATATAACACTGGCATTGTTGATGTTTCGCATAGGTACTCAAAAATGTATGTGGTTCGTCCACAATTTTTTATTACTTTAATCACATTGCTTCGTAACGCCGCCATGAAATCGCTTAAATACAAAGCAGAGCTATCTTTAATTAAAAATCAAAACATTGATATTACTACATTTGAAAACGACGTAAATAATTGGAAGACTGGTTGGTTGAGCTCAATTACCTTCGCCGGAAAGAAGCATGTTGAGGCAGTAGAACAGATAAACAAAGCCATTAAGGATTTAGAAAAGGTCCGCGATGCACTCACTTTATCAGACAAACATTTATTGGCTGCAGAAAACAAGATGGACGATTTGACCATTAAAAGACTAACGCGAGGTAACCCTACAATGATAGCTAAATTCGCGGAAGTTACCAATACTAAGAAATGAGTACAAAAGTTATACTTGAATAAAAATTGTATTCAATAGCACTTTAGCCTTGTATAATAGTGAAGTATTAAACCTTCCTGATTATTTTAAAATCAAAGTACTGTCCTGAAATTCTACGGCCTCTTTAATTTCCTCATCCCTTAGGTTTAAGCCATCTGGAACAACAATTAATGAATCATCATTATCATTTAGTCTATGTACAACTGCTATACATAGCCCCTCAGCGCTATTAACCGGTTCATTAACACCCAAGAAATATGCATCTATACCTTCTCCATCTGGTGCAATCGTATTTGGAATATAGCCATAATTAACGAAGTAATAAAATCTATGCTCGGGATGACTTGAACCCAGAGGCCTATCAATTATCAATTTTACCTTTTTACCAAGGTATTCTTTTGCTTGCTCAAGACTTTCGCCCTTGTGTTCATGCGTCATTTAGTGGTTTCCCAATCCACGTACAAAGGTAATCTCTATGTACTAAATGTACATCCTCTGGTAGTTTGGGGTCTTGTGGAAACACTTCACCATTGTATGTATCTTTTGGACAATATGGATCTTTTACAAACAACGATCTTTCACCGGTTTTGTGTAAATTATAAAGATATGACCTTGACGCACAACCTGCGCGACATGATTCTATCAAGCCGCAATCTGCACAACCAGGAACAACTTCTGGGTGAGTGTTTCTCCTTCTAAAACTTTTAAACTGAGGTGATCTAACGATATCGAATAAATTGTCCTTTGTAAGGTCACCTGTTTTGTAATCATGCAAATAAACACATGGAGAAACAGGAATTTGACCATCAGGAGTAATTGAATGAATTCTAAATGAAGTTCTACCACAAGGACAGCCTTTTGCATGTTCAAAATTAGTAACAGTTGCAAGAGGTGGTTCTCCTAAATCTACAGGACTACACAAACTCATCAAAAGTGAAAAGCCTTTATAAAATTGTTCGGGAGGCAATGCTGTATCCATGTGTTTGGCTTCAACTGGTTTAAGAGTATTAATTCTAATATTGGCATCATATTTTTTAGCTATATCAACCAAAGCTCTAATGCGATCCTCGGTAAAGTTCCAGTTCATAGCACACATAATAATCGTGTGGTCTAAATCATATTCCTGACAAATTTCTAACGATCTGACAGCCTGTTTAAATAGATCTGCCCCTCTATTTTTATTATGCTCAGCTTCATATGGTGAATCAAAGCTTACATCTACGTCGTTTAATTTTCGGACAGTGTCTTTATGATCTTTTTCCAGATTAATCAGAGTTATTCCGGAGGTGGTTAAACCTACTCTAATTCCCCGATCAACTAATTGGTCAACTATGTATGGCAAAAGAGTAGCTTTAAGATCCAATCCGTTAGTAAAAATTGGTTCATTTCCACCGAGGTTTACGGTTTCTACACCATTTAATGCTAATTGACCCACGACTCTATCAATAATTTCAGTTGTCATGTTCATTCCCTTTTCTCTTGCAGACATCGAATAACAATGAGAACACCTATAAGGACAATCGTTACCCAAAGTCCAACCTATATTTCGAATATCAATTGCCACTTCGTCAAGTTCTTCGTGTTCTATTGGACCAATATTGCCTTGATAATGCAATTTTGGATCTGTCATTGATAATGGTGTTGGATTTTCTGTCATATTTTAGTTAATAAATGGATTTTCATCGGCGTCATAGACTAGCCCTGTTTTTTCATAGGCTCCCAAGACTTTTTTCTCGAAATCTACATACCAGGTCTTCGAGCTATCAATTTTTGCTTGCGTATATTCTACCACTTGAGCTTCTGTCAAACCCTCTTCTACAAGATCAAGCGCTTCACGCATAAAGTCTAGATCTTTTTCCCTAAGCTCGATACAAAGTGGATGAAAAAGTTCTAGTTCGGCCGGCTCCAATGCTTTAGGCGCCGAGATTGCATCAATTGTCATATCGTACGTTCTAATATGACTTTTGTGCCACAACTTCATCGCTTTATAAACTTTTCTAGCTTCAGAATCCTGAACCTCGTATGTATTATTTCCTAATCCTTTGTCATCTTCCTTAAGTAACTTTTTATTTGCGAGTAATTTTGTAAAAGGAGTTCCATCAGCCGCGTACATTTCTGTAAAGGTTCCTTTTGATATTGTCCAAACATATTTACGCATAAAATCATAATTTTCTTCTAATTCTTGCATTGTTGTACCATGATCAAAAAGTATATGTCCTGCTTGAACATAGATTCCGTACTTTTTAAATATTTCTAAAGCTTGTTTATTTTGTTCAGAATTTGCTGATTTTCCCATTCTTTTTAACGCAGAGTCTGAAGCGTTTTCGATACCGCACGAGAAAGCAAAGAAGCCGGCTCTTTTTAATTCTCGTATTACACCATCAGTGACACGATCTGCTCTAATCGAGCTTCTCAGTCTGATGTTCAGACCTCTGCCTTGGATTTCATCAGCTAAAGACGTACACCAAGCCTTATCTCTGGGAGGTTCTATAAAACTATCATCAATAACTTTGAAATATTTTGAGCCTTGTTTATTCAATATGTCCAATTCATCTACAAAATTCTTAATAGACCTTTGTCTCCATTGGGGACCTTCTGACAACTTTTGGAAAGCAACTATGGAACAGAAAACACAGTGTGCCTGACACCCCCTAGCAGAAGCAATATGTACAGCAGATCGCCTTTTAATTGTTATGTCCATAGTTTCCCGACTCGGGAAAGATATTTCGTCAATGTTCAATTTGAGAGGTCTTGTGGGGTTATGTCGTACTTCGCCGTTGTCCATGTAACTAATTCCTTGGATTTGAGGCAGGGCGGGTGTGCCTTTTGTAAAATACGAAAACAAGTCTAGTATCGTTTCCTCGGCTTCACCCCTTACTACAATATCGAATCCAGCCTTTAAAAATTCTTCTGACTCAAATGTTGGGCCATAACCACCAACAACTAAGGGGACATCTAAACCCGATTGTCTTACCAGATTTGCGACTTCCATTGTTCTTTCCATGTTGGAGCGATAGCAAGAAAAACCTAAAAATGTTTTAGGTGGATTTTTTAATATCTCTGAAGCCAAATCATGTGAACTTAGACCATTTAACCAACCGTCTACTATTTGAACGGACTGGCCGTTTTCTCTTAGTGCCGAGGCTAAATAGCCGAGACCTAAATTTTCCTCCGCTGTTCTGTGGGTAATTGGCGGGGGTGTAGCCAGTGTCACGTCAGGCCTATAAAGTTCCAACATAAGCGGAAGTCTAGCACAAATAGGCAAAAATGTCTAAATATCAAAGACCGATAGTAGACATAATCATGCACAAATGCAGTTAAATCTTGCACGTATAGTATATAATGCTTCTCATGACCGAAAATCTAGTAAGAATGGCATTTATGGAAGGCCCGCAAGGTGCTGGAAAAACCAGTGCAACAGAATTTGCAACTTCACTTGGTTATAAACCTGTAAGAGGGATTCCGACTGGAGAAAAACTCATCAAAAACACCACGAGTCAAAATTGGCATCAAAGTTTGGCCATTTTGGAAGAACTAGCAAATAGAGGAGAGGCTTTTGTTTCAGACAGATCGTTCTGGTCTCTGGTAGTCTTTAAGATGAGAAAAAGGCCGGAATTGGCAGATTCATTTTACGAATTAGGAAGTCAAATGTTCAAAGGAAGAATCAATGGAATTGATCATAAAGTTATAGTTATTTTGGCCGAACCTCAAACTTGTATTTCGAGAGCAAATCCCGATAGCCCAGTTGCAATTACTGATATTGCAGAGTCCGAAAATGAAATCAAAACTTACAAGGAGTTGATGGTTAGATTAAAAGATGATGGTTTTAAAGCGTTTTCTATATATAACGAGGGTATAAGCAAGGATGAGTTCTTTGGTCACATCACCTCGCTTTTAAAGTAAAAATGTCGTATTATTGTTCAAATGAGCAATGCAAAAGATTTTCTAGGAAAAAAAGTGGAAGTTGTTATTGATCGACCTTTAGGGTCAAAACATCCTAAACATGGTTTTACGTACGAAGTTAATTACGGATATATCCCAGACACAAAATCTCCAGATAGTGAAGAGTTAGACGCATATTATTTAGGTATTGATAAGCCTATTGAAAAATCAAATGGTGTTTGCATTGCTGTAATCCACAGAACAGACGATGATGACGACAAACTGGTTGTTGTTCCCGAGGGAGTAGATATTGACAATGAGAAGATTGAGAAATTAGTAGAGTTTCAGGAAAAATGGTTCAAACACAAAATCTATAGAGATTAACCTTCAAAGAACTCTGATGCGGCAATAGATAAACCCGCTACCACACTTGTAAAAACGTTGTCGTCCTCAATCTTGGTTTGGAAATTAGATTTAAGAATATTGTCGATAAATCTGTTGTTAGAAGATCCTCCTACTTTTAAAACAGCGTCTACTTCTTCGGGTTTGAGCTGGGCTCTATTTAAACACTCCTCAATACATGTTTGAATATCAGTTCGTCTATTTGCCACCATATTTTCAAATTCCTTCCTTGTGATTGGGTCATTGATGTGAATATCTTTAAAATCATACTTTACTCTTGTAGAGTTGTACGAAGCTAAAGCAATTTTGGCTTGTTCTACACTTTGTAGTATTGCAAAGACTTGTTGTTCCTGAATTAATGTTGTTAATCGTTTTATAGCTTCAGGGTCAGTACAATCCCGTGTTACTTCTCTCAAAAACCCAAACATTTCACTTTTTCTAAGTTGATCAACCAAATGCCATTCAGAAATTTCATTAAAAATGTGAGCCGGCATAGGAAGTCTTTTTTCACCCCACTTAACATCTTTTCTGTCAAGTACCCATTTTTTTGTAATAACTTTCTAAGTACATTTTCGGTGGGCATTTAAGAACAGAGTGGATTCTTTCATTATTATGGTACCAGATTAATTTTGATATTTCTTCAATTAATTCAGCAATATCATAAAACCGGTTAATATCGGCAAGTTGAACTTTAAAATGACTGTAAAAAGATTCCTGATAACTATTCTCCCAAGGAGAGGATTTATTGCTCATGGAAATATTAATGCCAATGGTTTGGCAAAAACCAAGGTAAACCTGACTGTCGTATTCGCTTCCTTGATCGGAATGCAAAATGCTTGGTTTGGGATTGCTAGTAAGGGCATTTTCCAATGCTCCTAAAACCAGTTCCTTATTATGCCTGTTTGAAAGATTAAAACCAACAATGTTTCTCCCGTAAATATCAATAATCGTTGACAGATACAAAAATCTTCCCTGCCATTTAAGGTAGGTAAAATCAGAAGCCCAGACCAAGTTTGGTTTATCGACAACAGCAATATCTTTTATTAAGTTTTGGTATTTTGAATTTGGCTTGTTAATATCCTTTTTCTTTATTAGTCCTTTTCTCCTCCGGCGGTAAGGTTTTAGGTTGTATTTTTTCATTACTCTAAGGATTCTTTTTTTATTCATCTTTAAGGCAAGAGCAATCCGTTTATGGCCGTAATCAGGATTACTATCCATTATTGTTTCAATTAGGCCTTTAACTTCAAGGTCAATACTCTCGCGTTTTGCCTTGTAATACAGGGAAGAAACAGAAACTCCCAACTTTTGGGCAACTTCCTTTTTGGTTAATTTAACTTTATTTGCCACCATTATCCTTTCTCTTTTTTTTAAGCTCGAAGGTTACTTCTCCTATTAGTCTCATTAATTCATCGTTTTGTCTTTTTAATCTGTTTATTTCCAAAACAGAACCATCCTGTTTAATTCCTCCCTTCAACCAGTTGTAAACAGATTTGACATTGACTCCATATTCGGAGGCAATTTGAGAAACCGGCTTCCCTGAAGTTTTTATCTTTTCGACAACTTCTTCTTTTAACTCCTTGGGGTAAAACTTTCCTGTACTCATAAACTTATCCTTTCTTAAAAAACTAAATATTTAATTAATTTTAGTTAGAAAGTGATTACAGTTTAAGGGGTACTTGCCCATCCGAAAAAATTAAGGTAACGTCTTGCAAAAATATCTTTGTCTAAATCATTACCTCCCAGCATGATTCCATGCGAGGCTAAGACTTGGGAATTAAGAGAATTCTGGCTAATTCTTTCAGAGGGGCGCAGTTCTAATACACAAGTATCTAACGTACCTCCTCCAAAATCAAAAACAAAAACATTTCTTGATTTTGAGTTTGGCCTAGATCGTTCGTAATATAATGCGGCGGCGATAGGTTCTAAAACGAATTGAACAGAACTAAATCCAGCCAATTTAGCAGCTTCTTCAAGCCGATTTTGAGCTAATGTATCTTTTTGAGTGTCTGGAGAAAATTCTACAGGTCTTCCCAAGACGACGTTTTCAGAATAACTCCGAAGCTGGCTTTCCGCTTTTTGCCTCAAGTTCGAAATAACAAAAGAGGCCATTTCCTCTACGCCAAAAAATTTAATTGGCAATGCCCCTTCGGTATCCCTTCTTGTTGATCTAAGAGAAATTCCTTCAGAGTAATCAAGTGGAAGGCCCGGTTTGATCGACGGGACAAAATGAAAAGTATCAGTCTTTGCCTCTGGGTCTGTAAAATCAGAAAGAGAATCGAAACCAGTACTATAATAACCATCTGCTCTTATAAAAATTGATGACGGCTGACTTTGTCTACCTTTCTCTATCTCTAAAATCCTTGTTTTTCCGTCCTGAACAACACCGACTGACGAATTACTTGTTCCAAAATCAATGCCTAGATTGAGTCTTTCTGCCATAGATGGGAATTTTATGGTATATAATAAAAATGTGCAAACGGGACTAGGTAAGGATCAAAAGCTTCTGGTTGGTTCATTTTACAAAGTTAAGACTAAAAAGAACTTGGCTTTATTTATCCAAGACCATACTTCACTCTTGTAATAAAGCGAAGTGTTTTGTGAAGAAAAATTGAGGACACTGCTGTGTTAAGAAATTTAGAGAGTTTGAATTTGGAATCGGCCAATTTCCACCATTTTAGCCGATTCTGTTTTTTTGTTCCCGTGTTTGTTTTGTTCTTGGCGCTTTGCGCGAAGCGCATTTCCGCCGACCACGCGCGAAAAGGGAAAAAAAGAAAAGCGCGGGGGCGAAAAACACGGAACGCCCCCCGGAACGAGCAATCCTACTTAAAAGAGTTTGTGTTGAGGCGAGCAGAAAGGCGAAGCCTTAAATGTTTTCTTCTGCGAGCCGAGGAAGATACTCTAAATAAGGATATAAGTTAGCGGAAACATTGGCAAGGCCGCCCATAGGGGGCCCTAGCAAGTGCAGAGGGGGCAGCGCCAACTCCTTTCTGGGGTGGGTGGGATATGAAACAGGATAACAGAATCAATATCAAAAACAGAAAACTAAAAGTCTATTCCTGTTATCTTTTCTGGCGAAAATTTTGTACAATAGGGTAATACCTGATTTTAGCCACTAAAATAAGTAATCTTTCCCAGTAAACGATCAACTTGTTTTTCTGTCTCCATGTTTCGGTAATTATACCGCCAAACATACTCCCCAAGAAAGAGGAAAAGGTATTTCCTCCTGACTCCTCCTTTAGCCGCTAATTTTCTTTTAAGATAACCCCAGAACCCTTCTAGACCATTAATGTGATTTTTCCCTCGGGCGTATTCCTTTTCCCCGTGTTCGATTGTTCGATGAACATAACCCTTAGCCGCTAATCCCGTATATGCTCTCCAAGTATCGGAACAAATCCTTGATCCGGTCTTGACCTTTTTGGTGATGATCGGCAGAAAATCAACCGCCTCCGTATCTTCTACCAATTTAGCAAATACCTTGCCCTGACGTGTTAAGATACCAAAGACCGGCTGTTTGGTTGTCCCAAAACCCCGTTTACTTTGAGCCTCCTTTCTTAACTGGCTTTTCCTCTTGTTTTTCTTCTGTCCGCCTAGGTAAGTTTCGTCTACCTCTACCGTTCCTGAGAATATCCCCGGAACGTCCTTGGCCATTATCCTTCGAGTTGCTGTGACTGCTTTCTCTACCGAGTAATGGCTGATTCCTGTCTGCTGGCAAATGGTTTTGATGCTATGTCCCAGCAAAAACCAAAAGAGAATCTTTTTCCACTGATTCCTTTTTAACCGCAATCCCGCCAGTTTTGGCTTCCATTCGTAAAGGCATTTTTTACACCGCTTTTTATTCCGTCTGACGGCATAAAGTTTTCTGTTCCCGCATCTAGGGCAAGAATATCCCATCATAACGCCCAATTCTAACATAGTTAGTGGCTGTTTTCAGGGATTACCCATTAATAAAAACTAAATTGATATTTTTTGGCTAAACCAGCAAAATCTTTTCGATCAAAAGTTAGAAACTTATTGATTTCCTCAAACTCCATTACGACCAAACTACTACAATCAACAAAACTAATATTTTTCTTTTCAATTTCTTTGAAAATTTCCCAAGTGGAATTGTTCAGATGTGTACCTATATGAACAATTTGCAGCTGTTTATCTTCTAAAAGATGTTTTCCTAAAGTAATAGCAGCTTTTCTATTTACTCTTTGAGACAAAACAGTCACTATCTCAAGAAATATATAATTAGAAATAACCAGAAGAGGTTTTTCTTTTTGAATTGTTTGGCTTTTGGCAATCGCCTCTTTATACAGAGTATCTTGAGGATTAAACAGAGCCACAAAAAAGTTTGCGTCAACAAAAATTCTGTTATTTGCCGCCACCATAAAGATATTTATCAATATTAGAGGCTAAATCTTTAGGACCTTTAGTTTTGAGTTTTTTAGCTTTTGCGGCTAAAGAAAGAAGCCAGCCCCCGATATCTTTACTTTCTGGTGTTTTCGCTAGTTTGTTCATTAATCTCTCTTCAACCAATCTTCTTATAGTTTCGGATAGGGAAATATTTTCTTCTACCGCTATTGTTTTTAACACTCTTAGCTGTTTTTCCGGTAAATATATTTGAGTCCTCAACATAATTTATGTATACATCATGATGTCGGATTTGTCAAGAAGCAATTTTGGACTAAGTAAACCTACCAATTTTTCCCCGAAACTGCTTTAAAAATTCCTTTTTATTGGCATAAAAAAGAAACCATTTGATCACATCCCAGGGATCGACAACAGCCGAGGTGGAAACCTCGCAAATGCTCCAACAAGTACATTTCTTTATTTTCTCCCTGATCTTTTTAGCCTTATTTCCAGCCAAAATCTCCTTTAAAGATTGTTTTTTAATATTTCCAAAAGACTCAGATCTTAAAACACAAGGCCGAACTTCACCGTAAGGATCAATAACCAGAGAGGTCCAACCAGAATAACAGGGCAATTTCCTTTTTCTTTTACCTTCTAACTGTAAACGCAAGTTATCCAAATAATAATCGCCGCGGAAACTTTTCAAAGACTGAATGACTGATTTTTTCGCTCTTTCGCTCAAACCACCTTTTTCTTTCTTGTTGTAATATTCACCGACGTCAGCCAAAAAACAGGAAAATTCCGCCCCTTCTCTCTCTACAATTTCTTTTACCTTAAGAATCTCGTTAAAGTTATTCTCCTGAATTGTCATTCCACAACTAATTTCCCTAACACCTGCTTTTCTAGCTAAAGAAATTGTTTTTAATACTTTCTCATAAGCTCCCTTGATACCCCTAATTTTATCGTGAGTCTCGGAAATCCCATCCAAGGAAACAGCTAAGGTAATTTCCGGATAGAATTTGATAATTTCATCCAAAGATTGGGCAATTTTTTCAGGGGTAAGTCCATTTGACTGCAAACCGATTGATACCCAAGGCAACGCATGACGAACTGACTTGACTAAATCCACCAAATCATTTCTTAAAAATGGTTCGCCGCCGGCAATGCCAAGATGTTTTAAATCCGATAGCCAATCTTTATTGTTCTGAAAAAATTTTTCATAATCTTTAAGGGATAATTCGTCTTTTAATTTTAGAGGCTGATTAAGATATCTTTTCCAGTTATCACACATTTGGCAACGGCCATTACAAAGATAAGTGAAGGAAAGATTGATATACCAAGGCTTGACCGGCAGTAAAAATAACCTTTTAACTTTAAAGTTAAAAGAGAAGAAAAATCTCTTAAATGCAAGGCAAAGAAAGTTCAACATTGGGTTAAATTTAAATTCTAATGGTACAATTATACTTCGTATAATACTTTCGTATTATAGTCCTTTCTCCGTGGCATGTACCAATCTGCAGTACCACCCGTATCACTCGTGGTGTGTGAAGGCTAAAGACAAATCCACTATGCACGTACATCACGAATTTGTCAGATCCTTCCTCAATCTACCGGAGGTGGGAACGTATCTAATCCTAAGGGTGTAAGGCTAGGGTGTGAAGTCGTAAGTGAATTGGTCTATTTTAGAAACCCATAAATAGGTCTTGACAAACAACCTTTATATTGGTAAAATCTTCGCATGAACACTATTTCAATTTCGCAACTAAAAACCAACCCCAATAGAGCAATTATTAACGCCTTTGATTATCCGTTGGCTGTTCAAGTCAGGAACAAAACTAAGGCTTACCTTCTTGGCAACGAACTCTATGAGAAAATCATCACCTATCTTGAAAATCATCTCGATAAAGCCGAGGTTAGAGAGACAGATTTTACCAAAGGCCGAGATTTTGAGAAGGTAGCCGAAGAATTAGGATTATGAGAGTAATTATATCTCCCCGGGCAGAAAAACAGCTGAAAAAGATTCCCAAAATAGATCAAATTGCCGTTGTTAAGAAAATAAGGCAAATTAGAGACGAAAGGATTCCCGAGCAAACAGAAAAATTAAAAGGTTTTCCTGATATCTTTCGAACAAGGGTCGGCGATTATCGAATTGTTTTCAAAAGAAACTCTAAAGATATCTATATTGTTTTAATCCACCACCGTAGAGATGTTTACCGTCTCTTAAACCAGCTTCTTCGGTAAAACTTGAACAACTCAAAACTATCGATAAATATTCTTCCAGAACACTTACCGAGTGGTATTCGGATATACCCATCGCGTCAGACGCGACTCAAAATGCCATTGGCAAAATTACAAATCAAAGGATTTTGGGTATATAATTGGGCAGGCTTAAATTGCATGAAACTAGTTTCCATCATTATCGTCACCCGTAACCGGCAAGAAGAAGTTTTGGCTTGCTTAAAATCGGTCTTGGGAATGAATTATCCGAACTTCGAAATTATCTTGGTTGACAATGCTTCGAGCGACAATACCATAAAAGAAGTCAAAACAAAATTTCCCAAAGTAAAAATTGTTAAATCGGAAAAAAATTTGGGCGCTTGTGGTGGAAAAAATTTAGGAGAAAAACAAGCAAAAGGAGAACACCTGTTTTTTCTTGATTCGGACACAATTGTTGATAAAGAACTTCTCTCTGAAATGGTCAAAATCGCCGAATCTGAGGCTAAAATCGGCATGGTTTGCCCGAAAATGTATTTCTTTGACAAGAAAAATGTTATCTGGTATGCCGGAGCCAGTGTTAATTTACTGACCAGCCAAGCAAAAAATTTCGGCTGTAATGAAAAGGATGTTGGACAGTATAACCAAATAAGGGAAACTTTTTTTGCCCCAACTGCTTATTTAGTCAAAAGAATGGTAGCAGAAAAACTTAAAGGCCACGGAGAAATGTTTTTTATGGGATATGTTGATTCTGACTATGGTTACCGAACTAAAGAGGCGGGTTTTAAGGTGGTTTTCTGTCCGAAAGCTGTTCTTTGGCATCGACTTGGCCAAGAAGAAAATACCAAATCAATAAGGGCTTTGGGTTACAATTTGCCTTTGCGGCCTTATTACTTTGCTAGAAACAGGGTTGTTTTTATGAAAATCCATGCACCTTGGGTCAATTTTTTAATCTTCATCTCTTTCTTTTTCCCGCTAATGACAATTTATATTGCCTATAAAATCATAGTTTTTAGGGGCGGTTGGAAATTCCTCAGGCCCCACCTAGAAGGAAGCCTTGACGGCTTAAAATATGCTCTTGGAGGGAAAATAGAAAACCGCTGGGTTTAATTTAACAAGTCGGGCAACAACCTGGCTTTTTATAAGCTTCAAAACTAGCTGCCACTGTCGGATTAACTGTCCGTAAAGACTCCAGACCTTTTGTGCGGATATCTGTGGACTTTACGATTCCATTTACTGCTACTGTTGGTAACCAAGCTTCAACTTCCGCCGCCACCTTTTCCGCGTCTTCGGCCGATCCCCCGGCTTTCATTACTCCACCAGTAATCTTGCCTCGATCAAAATCTTCTAGACTACCGTCTTTTTTCTGAACTTTATACAATTTCTTCACCTCCTTTCTCATGGAAAGAAACCAAGGGTTTCTTTCCAAAAATCTTCCTTTAATGTATCTTGCGAGATCTTCATTAAATCGCCTCGCAAGATAATTACTAATCTTTTCCATAACCTCACGTTTCTTGCCGAAAGTAAAATTCCTATGGATTTTCTCAACTTAGAGTAACACAACGAGGAGTAAAGAGGAAGAAGAAAAAACTTAGAGGTAGATTACCACCTAAAGTGAGAAAACGCTTTATTGCTTTCTGCCATTCGGTGAGTATCTTCTTTTTTCTTAATCGCCCCACCAATGTTATTATAGGCATCCAAAAGTTCGGCCGTGAGTTTATCCGCAAAGGTATGGTATTCCTTGTTTGGTCTTTTAAGTGCTGCCTGGATAACCCAACGAATTGCCAAAGATTCTTTTCGCTCTCCTTTTACTGGCGCAGGCACCTGATAGGCAGCGCCACCAACTCTTCGGGAACGGACTTCCATTTGCGGTTTAACGTTTTCAATTGCTTGTCGAAAAACCAAAAGACCGTCTTGGTTTAGTTTTTCTTTAATTTTTGAAAGCGCTTCGTAGACATTTTTCTGGGCAGCAGACTTTTTGCCATTACGCATTGATCGGTTGATGAATTTTGCCAACAAAACATCTCCAAACACTGGGTCTGGTAAAGCTTCTCTTTTTTTTACTGAACCTGATCTTGCCATTTTTTTAAATTTTTAAACTATGCTGTTGGGGCGGCGGCGGGCGTTGCTTTGATTGCGCCTCCTTCTTTTTTAGTTCCATACCGGGAACGACTACTTTGACGACCAACGACGCCACTAGTATCAAACTTACCGCGAACAATATGGTATTTAACCCCCGGTAAATCCCGAACTCTTCCACCCCTGACTAAAACAATCGCATGCTCAGATAACTCATGACCAATTCCTTGAATATAGGTAGTAACTTCCTGTTTGTTGGACAATCTAACCCTGGCTACCTTACGCAAAGCAGAATTCGGTTTTTTCGGCGTCATTGTTTTGACCAAAGTAACCACTCCTCGTTTTTGAGGATTAACTGATTCAAACATCCGTCGTGTCCTTGAATTAAAGGAGCGCCGCATGGCGGTTGCTTTATTTTTCTTGGGAAGTTTCTTTCTCCCCTTACGAACTAGTTGTGAAATTGTCGGCATGTTTTCAATAAAATTCCAAATACTAAATTCTAAACTCTAAACAAATCCAAATTTTCTAAATTTAAAGTTCAAAAAATGTTTTAGTAATTTGAATTTTGGATTTTGATATTATTTAGGATTTAGGGTTTTAAATTTAGGATTTTCAAAATATAGGTTCTAATTTTACCAAATTTAACCTGATCTATCAAGTCTTAAGTACTGCCCGCTCAGGAGAAACCGGAATGAGACGACCAATGATCACGTTTTCTTTAAGCCCCAAAAGAAAATCCTCCTTGCCCATCATTGCGGCATCGGCAAGAACATTGCTGGTTTCCTGGAAAGAAGCAGCAGAAAGCCAAGACTCGGTATATAAAGCCGCTTGCTTAATCCCCATAATTATTTGTTCCGCAGAAGCAATGGTCCCTTTATTTTTCTTGGTCAATTCATTTTCTTCTTCAAATTTTTGTTTCGTCACCGCTTCCCCAGGCAAGAAAACCGTGCTCCCGGGGTTTTTAATCCTTACGTTCTGACTAATCATTCTAATTACTACCTCAAAATGGCGATCATTAATAGGAATTCCTTGAGATTCGTAAACTGTTTGAATTTCATTAACTAAATAGTTTTGTGCCTCACGCAAACCTCTAACCGCCAAAATATTTCTGACGTCAAGTGCTCCTGAAGACAATTGAGTTCCCGAAAAAACTTCTTCGTTATCACTAACTTTCAAGGTACTAGTTATAGGGATAAGATATTCTCTTTTTTCGCCTTCTTTGTTTTTTATCCTCACTCGATAATCACTCTCCTCAGTAATCACTTCTACCTTACCATTTATTTCCGCCAGAGGAGAAACCGTTTTTGGTATCCTTACCTCCAGAAGTTCTGTCACCCGAGGTAAACCTTGAGTCACATCGAGACCAACAATTCCCGCCTGGTGTTTGGTCTTTAAAGTTAGCTGCGTTCCCGGCTCTCCGATTGACTGAGCAGCCAAAACCCCGACCGGTACGCCTAAGGTAACCATCTTTCGGTCGGCAAAATCCCAACCATAACATTTGATACAAACTCCATGTTTCGCCTTACAAGTTAAAGGTGAGCGAATAGTGACTTCCTTTACCTCGCTTTCCTCGAGAAGTTTTACTTTTCCTTCATCAATTTCCACTCCTCTCTTAAACAAAACTTTCTTTGTTTTTGGATCAGTTACTGGTTCCGCCAAGATTCGACCCAAAACTCGGGCAGCAAACATTTTTCCCCGAGGACCCTCTTTGGCAATGATAATACCTTCCTTGGTTCCACAGTCTTCCTCCCTGATAATTGCTTCATGAGAGACATCAACCAACTTTCTGGTCAAATAACCAGCGTCAGAAGTTTTCAAGGCAGTATCGGTCAAACCTTTTCTTGAACCTCTCGTAGTGGTTACATATTCGAAAACCGAAAGGCCTTCCCTAAAGTTACTTTTTGTTGGTAAATCCACAATCCTTCCCATAGGGTCAACTACCAGTCCTCTCATTGCTGAAATCTGTTTAATAGTATCTCTGGAAACGCGACCAACTTTGGCATCAATGACCAACTTAATTGGATTGGTCTCGCCAATAATCTTCCACGTCTTTTCCGCCAATTCTTCGGTTGTTTCCATCCAGATTTCTCTGATTAACCTTTTCTCTTCTTCTAGGGTAATCAACCCCTGACGATATGTTTCTTCAATCTCTGCCACTTTCTTATTAGCAGCTTCGATAACCGCGCCTTTTTCCGGACTTATTTCGCAGTCCCGAATTGACAAAGAAACCCCAGAAACAGTCCCGCCCTGGAAACCCAGATTTTTCAAATTATCAATCAGGGCAACAACCTCCTCGTGGTCACATTGTTTAAGAGCCTTAGTAAAAAGCTCTTTGATGATACTTTGTTTGACACTGGTATTAATAAACCTCAACTTCTCCGGCAATGCCTCATTGAAAAAAATTCTTCCCACCGAAGTTTCTATCACTTCTCCGCTCTCAATTTCCACCTTAATCGGTTCCCTCAGCTTTATCTCCTTGATCTGATAAAGAGAAACAGCTTCTTCTAGTGAATAAATTTTTTCCTTGACTTTCAAGGTTGGATCCAAAGAAGTCAAATAATAAATACCCAAAGCCATTTCTTTTCTATCAGGAGCATTGATCGGTGTTCCGTCCGCCGGTCTCAACAATTTATGATCCGGCATCATTAGCTCAATCGCCTCTTGCCTTGCTTTTTGGGAAAGGGGAACATGAACTGCCATTTGGTCTCCGTCGAAGTCTGCGTTGTATCCTTGACAAACGCAGGGGTGGATGCGGATGGCACTCCCTTCAATTAAAATTGGATAAAAAGCTTGAATTCCCAATTTGTGCAGGGTAGGGGCACGATTTAAAAGCACTGGGTGTGCTTTTGTAATTTCCTCCAAAATATCAAAAACTTCTGGAGGACGTCTTTCTAAAACATTTTTGGCATTCTTAACATTAGGGGCAATTCCCCTAACAATCATTTCTCTTAGCACAAATGGCTTGAACATTTCCAAAGCCATTTCTTTTGGCAAACCACATTCCCTTAAATTCAATTCCGGACCAACAACAATAACCGAACGGCCAGAGTAATCAACTCTCTTTCCTAATAAATTCTGTCTGAACCTTCCTTGCTTACCACGCAGCATATCAGAAAGTGAGCGTAAAGCAGGAGTCTTCCGAACAGTTTTTCTATCCCGGGTACTCTTGTTTGAGTCAATCAATGAATCAACCGCCTCTTGTAACATTCTTTTCTCGTTGCGCAAAATAATGTCTGGCGCTCCCAGTTCGATTAAGTGTTTTAAACGATTGTTGCGGTTAATAACTCTCCGGTAAAGATCATTAAGGTCGCTCGTGGCGAATCTGCCGCCGGTTAGTTGCACCATTGGCCGCAAATCAGGCGGAAGAACTGGCAAAACTGTTAAGACAAGACCAGATGCGTGTTGTTTAGAACGAACCATTCCTTCCACTATTCTTAATCTTTTAACCGCCTTTATGTGTCTTTGGCCGGATGATGTTTCCGCTTCTTTCTTTAGCTCGGAGGCTAAGCGCGACAAATTAATCTTTTTAAGAACCTCAAGAATTGTTTCTGCTCCCATACCAACTTTAAAGAAGGAGGCGGCCCCCATTTCTTTCAAACGAAAATAGTCTTCTTCAGAAATGGTTGTCAATTCCCTCAAACCTTTAACTTTATCCACTAAAACACCGAGCTCTTCTCCAAGCCGCGTCATTTCAGTAACTTCTCTGTCCTCCGCCCATCTCTCCTTTTGTTTCTTGCCTAATTCCAACTCCTTCTCTGCCAGGGCCCGAGCTTCTTTATCTTTGATTTTTTCCCTTAAAGATTCTTTCTCCTCCCTGTATTCCTTCTCTATTTCCTCTTTCTTTTTAGCCATCATTTCCTTAACTTGTTCTTCCTTTTCCTTGTAGGCTTCTCCTAAGGCGGAAACCGCGAGTGAGCGTTTTTCATTTTCTACTTCCGTCACTAAATATTGGGCAAAATAAACCACTGCTTCTAAACTTTTAGCAGGAATGTTCAAAAGAAGTGAAAGCCTCGAAGGCGTTCCTCGAAAATACCAAACATGGGCAACGGGAGTCGCTAAATTAATATGGCCCATTCTTTCTCTTCTAACTTTAGAAAGAGTAACTTCAACACCGCATTTGTCGCAAACAATTCCACGATAACGGATTCTTTTATACTTTCCGCAATAACACTCCCAATCCTTGGTTGGTCCAAAGATCTTTTCACAAAAAAGTCCATCCTTTTCTGGTTTTAATGTTCGGTAATTAATCGTCTCTGGCTTGGTTACCTCCCCATGGGACCAGGCACGAATCTCTTCCGGTGAAGCAATCTTAATCAATAGTGATTTAAAGTCGGCAATTCCTTTAATCATGTTGTCCTCCTTCCTCCCTACCTTCTATGTTTTTTTCTTTCGAACCAACTTCACTTTCCTCAACCTTGTCCATTCCTAAAACCTTAGTAAACTCGCTTGTCTCTTCCACCAACTGGTTCTCTTCCTTCGCAGTCTCCTCTCTTTTTTCCACCACTCCCTCGGGAATAATATCTAAACCCAGAGCCTTCAGTTCATTAACAAGAACATTAAAAGACTCAGGGACCGAGGCTTCAGGGATATCTAAACCTTTAACAATTGCTTCGAAAGCTTTAGCTCTACCAATAACATCATCGCTTTTGATCGTCAACATTTCCTGAAGCACATGGGCCACCTGGTGAGCCTCTAAGGCCCAAACCTCCATTTCTCCTAATCGTTGACCTCCCATTTGGGCTTTTCCTCCGAGCGGTTGCTGGGTTACCAATGAGTAAGGCCCTGTTGAGCGAGCATGAGTTTTATCTTCAACCATATGGATCAGTTTCATTACATAAGCAACCCCTACTGTCACCTCTTGATCCATCGGCTCACCCGTCTTACCGTCGTAAAGTTTAACTTTGCCTGAAATAGGAATTCCTGCTTTTTTCATTTCTTCTTCCATTCTTGCCTCGGAGAACTCTTCAAAGACAGGAATGGCGACTTTGTATCCCAATTTCTTCGCTGCCCAGCCAAGATGCGCCTCCAACAACTGACCTAAATTCATTCTTGCCAGAACCGAAAGAGGAGAAATAATAACATCTACCGGGGTACCATCTTCTAGGTAGGGCATATTTTCCACGGGAACAACCTTAGAAATAACTCCCTTATTACCATGCCGACCAGCCAGTTTATCTCCCTCGGTAATTTTTCGAACCTGAGCAACTTTAATCTTAATCACCTTATTAACTCCTGGTTCTAGTTCATCATTTTTTTCTCTGTCCAAAATTTGTACCCCGACAACAGTTCCCCTCTCGCCGTGAGGCACTCTCAAGGAAGTGTCGCGAACTTCTCTCGCTTTCTCCCCGAAAATTGCCCGCAGAAGTCTTTCCTCAGCCGAAAGCTCAGTCTCCCCTTTGGGAGCAATTTTCCCTACTAAAATATCATTGGGGCCTACCTCCGCCCCGACAACTATAATGCCGTCTTCAGCCAAATTAGCCAAATCATGCTCACTCACATTGGGAATATCTCTGGTTAATTCCTCGGGGCCTAGTTTTGTATCAACTACTTGGGCCTCATATTCTTCGATCGAAATTGAGGTAAACACATCTTCCTTTGTGAGCCTTTCTGAGATAACAATGGCATCTTCATAACCCAACCCTTCAATTTGGCAGTAGGCAATCAGTAAATTTTTTCCTAATGCCAGCTCTCCGCCTTCCGCGGCTGGTCCATCGATAATAATGTCTCCCTTCCTAACCTTTTGCCCGATCTCCACCAAAGGTTTCTGAGAATAACAAGTCCCCACGGGACTAGTTCTTTGAAATTTGATAACTTTGTATGTCTCTTCCCATCCCTCCCGGGAGTAATTATCTTCCAGGATCTTTTCCTTGGTTTTAGTCTCTGTGCGGATAACCACTTTCGTCGCATCCACATAAATCACCTTACCATTATTCCTTGCTTTAATCACCATTCCCATTGCCCCAGCAACTTCTCCTTCCATGCCTGTCCCGATAATCGGTGCCTCAGGTTGCAAAAGCGGAACCGCCTGACATTGCATATGTGTTCCCATCAAGGCTCGGTTAGGTTCGTCATTAGCCAAAAAAGGAATCAGCGACGCTGAAGTACCAACAATCTGTTGAGGGCAAACGTCAATAAAATCAACTTTCTCAACCGGGACTTCTAAAAATTCACCTTTATAACGAGCGGGTACCCAATCGCTTTTGATAAAACCCAAGTTATCAATATCAATCCGAGAGTGGGTAATATAATGATTTCTTTCCTCGTCTGACTGAAGATATTTAATCTCGTTGGTAATTTTTATCTTTGTCTGACCATTCTTTTTAATTTTCTCCAGCTTAAAGTATGGGGCCTCTAAAAACCCGTATTCATTCACTCGGCAATATAAAGACAAATAAGTCACTAGTCCAATATTGGGTCCTTCAGGCGAACGAACCGGACAAATACGACTATATTGAGAGGCATTAATATCTCTAATTGAAAAGGAGGCTCTCTCTCGCGTAATTCCTCCTTGTCCCATAACCGACAGTCTCCGCAGGTTATCCAGTTCTGAAAGTGGATTTGTCTGGTCAAGGATTTGTGATAGCTGTCCCTGCCGATAAAATTCGTTTATCGCCGAAATAAGCGGTCTGGCATTGATGAGAGCAGAAGGTTGAAACCTTTCGTCGGTACTCATTAAGGCCATCCTTTCTTTAATCATTCTCTCCAGCCGTAGAAGTCCGACTTTAACAGCAGTTTGCAACACTAATTCTCCTACTCTTCTTACCCGACGATTAGCTAAATTGTCAATATCATCTACTTCGCCATTGCCGTTTTGTAAATTAACAAGGTAGGCCACAACACTAATCAAATCTTGAACTTTCAAGGTCCAATTTTCCACAGTATTGGGAAAATCAAGCCCTAACCTTTTGTTAATCTTATAGCGGCCAACCTTACTAATGTCATATCTCCGATTGCTCCAAAAAAGATTCTTAAGGAATTCGTAAGCGTTTTCCAAGATTGCTGGTTCTCCGGGCCGGAGTTTCTTATAAAGCTCTATTGACGCTTCTTCTTTGGTTTTTGTCGGATCATATTTAATTGTTTTCTCCAAAAAAGAGCGGCCTTTTTCGTCAAGCGAGGCAAAGGCCTTCATAATTTCCTCATCAGTCGACAAGCCAAAAGCCCGCAGAAGAACCGTAACCGGAAACTTCCTTCTCCGATCAACTCTTACAGAAATAACATCATTCCTTCCCACCAAAAACTCGAGCCATGATCCTTTCATGGGTCGGATTTCTGCCATATAGAGAGTTCTCCCTGTATGAGGATCCACTTCACCACTAAAGTAAGCACCAGGAGCACGAACAATTTGAGTAATAACACACCTTTCAATTCCATTAATAACAAATGTCCCTCTGGGGGTCATCTCTGGGATATCACCTAAAAAGACTTCTTGTTCAATTGATTTACCGGACTGTTTGTTAAGAAGGCGAACTTTGACTTTTAAGGGGCGCTCGTAAGAAAGGCTTTTCTTTTCAGCCTCTTCAATGGTTCGATGAGATTCCTCCAGTGAATAATCCAAAAATTCCAACTGCCAATTTTTACCCGCAAAATCTTCAATCGGGGAGATCTCGTTCAAAGCCTCGCCCAAGCCTGTTTTTTTAAACCACTCCCAAGATTCCAACTGAACCAGCGTCAAATCAAGTTTAGGCAGAACAGAATAAGCTTTTCCCCAATTGACACGCTCGGTTCTTTTTGTTTTCATTATCTTTGGTGATATTATGGGCTAAATAGGTTGTATTTTATACCAAAATACCAAGGCAAAAAATATCGCCAAAATTTTTCTTCTTTTGGCGATGCAAAAGAAACGGACACAATCGGTCCGTTACAACCTACATTCAAGTTAGGCTTATTTTAAAGGAGAACCTTTTCTTTGTCAACAAGCAACTTGTCGGCAGAGAATTACTTGAGGTATTTTTCTTTGTTATCGCTTTGTTCTTTGTCGGTCTTGGCGTAATGGATTACCCCATTTTTATCAGAAAGGTAGTACCAATAAGGAGACTGCGTCGGACTTAAGACGGCTTTGATAGAAGATAATCCCGGATTACAAATCGGGCCAGGAGGAAGACCATGATAAATGTAAGTATTATAAGTCGATTTTATTTGCAAATCGCCGGCAGTCAGCTCTCGCGGCCACCAGTCACAAGGCGATTTAAGAATAAGCAAAGCTTGATTTTTCAAAATAGAACATTTTTGTGAGGCAACCGCATATTGAACAGTCGCATCAACCTGCAATGGCCAATCATTCTCTAGTCTTTTAAGTAAGATACCGGCAACAAGTGCTCTGTCTTGAGGTGTTTTTGCTTCCCGTTCGACTAAAGAAGCAAGAGTTAAGACAAAATCTTGATTTTTACCAGAAGCAGTCAACTCATTTTTCAAACCATCAATAACCTTTTTCTGAAAATTCTTCCTGATTATTTTTAAGATAGCTGCTTGGGTCGATGATTTAGGAAATAAGTAGGAATCGGGAAAAAGTTGACCTTCTAATTTGTTTGTTTCAATTTCTTTCTCCCAATTTTCGGGGTTAATGGCAAAGCCCTCTTTTATTAAAAGCTCGCCTATTTGTTCTGCTCTCAGACCTTCCACTATCGTCAACCAGCGATCAGCTGCTCCTTTGGTTAAAATACTCGCAATTTCGGGTGTTGTCATTGAGCGAGACAAATAATAACTGCCTGCTTTAATTTTCTTGGCAATGCCGGCCACAACTACCCAAACCTTAAAAGACAATTGGTTTTTGATTAGGCCTTGCTCTTTTAATTTGGCGGTAATCTCAGAAACACCCTCTCCTTTGTCAATCACAAAAACGATTGTTTCCTTGTTCGACCCCTCCACTGATTGCAACCCTCCCTTCCACCACAAAAGAAATCCTAGAATAAAAGCTAGGAAAAAATAAGTGCTGAAAATAGCAAAGAAAGACTTCTTTTTCACCCGACTGTCTTAGACTTCTTCAAACAATGCCCGGCGATATTTTTTCGTTGTTTTATCGAAGATGTATATCCGACCACACTTACAAATTACTTTCTCTGACCCGTTTTTACTCTCTTGCCTTTTCGCTTTTTCCAAAGGCATTCCACAACCGACACATTGTCCGCGGGAAAGTAACCAAGCTTGAACTGGAGCAATAATATTTTTAATCATCGTTGTCTCTCCCTTCTAAATAATATTGTAACATAATTGCCGCCGCAACTGCATCTTCCTTCTCTTTCCGCAACTTTCTTTTCCTTCCACTAATAATCAAGAGCTGCTGTGCGTCCTGTGTCGTCAGAGTCTCATCAAAAAACTCCACTCTCACCCCTGTTTCTTTCTTTAATCCTGCCCCAAACTCTTTTATCTCCACGTCCATCTTTCCACCAGGCACCCCAATAACAATCTTTTCTATCGCGTTTTCCGCCAATAACTTTGAACTTTGAACTTTGAACTTTGAACTTGTTAAAACTTGCAGAGGTTCTGCAAGTTTTAACACTGTATCACCAACAGCAATCCCCATCTTAGTCCTTCCATAGTCAATCCCTAAGATTTTCATATCTTTGTTAACCTCGCTCTTACGATCAACCTTCTCATGTAGGTGCCCGGAGGAACGCAAGTAATTAAAGTCAAATATGAATCATCATACCGCTGAGCTAAAATCGAAATGTCAGTGGGGGAAACTTCAATCATTTGCTCGATGACATATTTATACCTAACTTGGTTAAAATCAACTAAAATTTCGTCTTTGGGTCTTAACGTCGGCAAGGTAGAAAAAATTGTCATATAATTTTTGGGGTTATAAAACTGCGGCAAGACTGAGTGGCCGAAAATTACCGTATTTCCAAACCTACCTGGAGCAGCTGTTCCGGGATATTGGATCAAACTGCTTTTAAGATCATCACCTAAAGTGACCTTAGCATTTTCTATCCCCAACTTTGGGATCGACAAGGTATAAAGGTTTGTTTGGCTTTCGTCAAAAATTACATTCTCTTCCGGAAACCAATTACTCGCTTTGGTTAGATCCAAAAGATCAACTTGTGTTCCCAAGGTCTTTGTGGAATCGCTACCTTCTTGGCTAGAAACTGCGCCAAAAGATTGGGCAATCGCTGCTTCTGTATTAGGACTAACAAAAGAGGTAGAAAATCTTGGCGAAACTAAAAGCTGGTATGTAATAATCGGGTAGGCAGCATTGGCAAGGAAGAAAAGACCCAAAACAACCAAAAGCCCCGCCATTACCTTCGGACTAAATTTCCATTCTCTTGTTTTTCTTGCCGCCGGTAGTCGTTTGACATATCGATAAAGTGCCATTCTTAAATCGCTTCAACTCTTACAGTAATATTTTTCCCCTCGAGAGGAAAAAATTTCAAGAGGGAAAAGATTTTTGGTTGAAAGAAAATTTCTATGCCCGCCACGCTAGATAAGGTTCTTAAATAGGTTTCCCCTTGAGAAAATCTCTTCGCTTTCAGCTCTTGTGTTACTTTATCAACGTCAATATTCGGCAAAAAATCTTCCTCGACTAAAGCTTTATATATTCCCTTACTTTTGTCTTTAATCGAGAAGCTCTCTTCACTTTTGGCTGGTTGCTTTTGATATCCTTCTTGAATCAGAGGCAAAACAAGTTTGTCCACCAAAATTTTTAAATCGTCTTCTTTAAAGTACAAAGCGGAAAAGACATATTTTCCTTCCACCGAAAGAGTTGGGATTTCATCTCCTACTTCGCCATCAAAGTGGTCTACTTTACTCTTCAACTGAGTTGAATCTTCCAACAAATGATCGCCCGCAGATATTTTCGATTCGATTTCTTCGCTGGCTTTCCTCTCCAACTCTTTGGCAATCTCTTTCCCTAAAGAATCTCTGTCTTCTTTAGAAACTGCTTGAATTTCTCGACTAGTTCCACCGGAAAAAGCGGTTAAATTCTTTACTAAAAATGAAGAGGATGAAGAAGGAAGTGATTCCAAGGAGAGAGTTGAATTTGCCGCGATATTATATTGGCTGCCGATGTCGGCTGCTTCCGCAGAGACTTTTTTCTCCCCCCATTTATCAATCGGAGGAGTAGCATTAAAGTCGGTTGTTTTAGCGGGAACAATTGCTTCGGAAGAGATGATAAATTTTAATCCTCCCGTTCCTTTGAAACCAGTTCCTTTGATTAAGGTTTTCGATTTGTCTGTCCCGTTATAAATAGAAATTTCTCCCTTGGCTTTGTCTCCAACTGTCTTTTTCCCTTTTACTCCCGAGGATTTCTCCCCAGAAACTTCAACAGAAATTTCCCGCCCAGGTAAAATCATTTTCTCGCTGTCAACGGCGTTTTCTTTTGCCGAGACAGTAAATTCAAACTCTTTCTCGATTTTCTGTGCTTGAACAACAAGTTTAACCTCTGATTTTGCTATTTTTGTAAATATCAAAAAAGTTGTCCCCAGAAGTGCAACCACCGCCACCACAACGATCAAAAAGCCTTTTTTAAAGAAAAATACCAGAAAATTTTTTAACCGGCTAAGAAATACTTTTATACCCAAAGAAAATCTAAATTTTCTAAAACGAGGGTTTTGGGAAAACGCTTTTGGTTGCGGCATTGCTTCTTTGTTTTGCTCTGTCTTTTCTAATCCTTTTTGTTCCCCCTCCTCCGCAAATTCTTCTTTTGTCTCTTCTTTTGCTGTTTCTTTAGGGGCAGCAACCAACAAAATATCCTCTCCTTTAATAAAACCAAAATTCTCTTCCACGACCTTGCTTTCTTCCAAAGGAATTTCTTTTGTTTCTGGTGTAGGGGGAGATATTTGTCTTTCCTCTTCTCCAAGCTCATGGCTTCCTGCCAAAACAACCGAGGCCATCTCGAAGTTTTCTTTAGCAATTTCTACTTTAGGTAATTGCAAGAAACCAACTTTCTTACCATTATCGGGCGCAACCCAAGGATAAGAAATCAAAGTTTGTCTTGCTTCTTCCAAAGCTTCTCCTCCCAAAAGCATAATTCTTGCCGGAAGGGATCCCTCAAGGTTAAAACGCAGTAACCCTTCTTCTAAATCTAAAGCAAGACTGTTACTTCGGCCAACAATCTTACTTCCTAAGAATTTTCCTTGAAGAATCAAAGATACCGTAATCTCACCTTCGCCGATACTGACGAGAATAAGACTGGAGTTCCCTCCTTCTTCTTTTTTCAAAAAGTGAGCAATCGCTTCCGGAGTTACCACAAATCCTAAGGGTTTAAGTAAAAGCTTTTTGCAAACCGTCTGTAAAATTTCTAACTTTTCTCTTCTGATTGCTTGGCCCTCAACCCAAAACTCGGGCAACCCCAAAATTACCTTAGTTGGTTGTTTGCCTAAAATATCAGGTAAATTTGCAATCGCCGAAGCGATTGAAGCATCGGCAGCAACAACTGCCTCCTCTGCGCTCCCTCCACCCCAGCTTTCCCAGGAACCATAAGCCAAACCTTGCCCTCCCTCGGCAGAAAAATTCCAAATCCCAGCCTGGACTCGTTTTTCGTCAATAACCAAACTCAGGAAATATTCTCCTGAAACCAAAGTATTTTTCTCCTTTGGATTAATTTTGTCTAAAATTTGACCTAAGGGCAGCATTTTATTTAGTTAAAAGTTTAAAGTGCAAAGTTCAAAATTAATTGGTTTTAAAACTTTGAACTGATAACTGTAACTTTTAACTTTTCACTTTGAATTTTAAACTTAGCGTCGCATATATGCGACGCTTGCCGGCTCCGCAGGATTCTTCTTTAATTATTTTAACCTTCCCGATCTCTCCTGTCGAATTTACGTGTGGTCCTCCGCAGACTTCCATTGAATAATTATCAATACTGTAGACCTTCACTTGCTCGCCGTATTTTTGTTCAAAAAAAGCTAACGCGCCTTTCTTTCTTGCCTCTTCTAAACTCATAGTTTCCATTTTTACCGCTAGATTCTCTTTTATTTTTTCATTTACCAAATCTTCTACTTTCTTGATCTGTTCATTGGTCAATTTTTCTGGATAAGTAAAATCAAATCTTAATCTCTCCGCCGTAATGTTACTGCCAACCTGATGAACTTGATCGCCTAAAACATCACGCAAGGCCTGATGTAATAGGTGAGTGGCTGTATGATATTTTGTCGCAATTTCTGAATGGTCTTGTAAACCACCCTTAAACATTCCCGACGAAGCAGTGCGTGATAATTCTTGGTGTTTCCTAAATTCAGATCTAAATTCATCTTCGTTAATAATTTGTCCTTTCTCTTCAGCCAACTCCCTAGTTACTTCTAAAGGAAATCCATAAGTTTGATAGAGATCAAAAGCAATTTTGCCAGTAATGGTCGTGTATTTTTCAATTTCTTTAAAACCTCTCTCAATAGTACTTCTGAACTTACGAATCTCTAGGCTAACCTCCATTGCTATTTCCTCAGAATTAGTTTCCTTAAAATAGTTTGGGTAAATACTGATAATAATCTGAACTAATGACTTAAAATCCTTACTATCAAAATCTTTATTTATTGAAAATGCCTTGGAAGCAGATCTTCGCAGCAGCCTTCTTAAGATATATCCCTGCAGTTTGTTAGATGGTCTCACTCCATCTGAAATCAGAAAAACTGATGCTTTAAGATGGTCAGCAATTATTCTTAGAGATCTTGTTATTTCGTTATTTGAGTTGTATTTAACTTTCAGCCTGAGTTCTAATTGCTCAATTATCGGCCAAAAGAGCTCCGTCCGATAATCATCGAAGTGGCCATCAAGTACCGCGAGCGTCCTTTCCACTCCCATCCCAGTATCAATGTTTCTTTGTTTCAAGGGCACAAAATTTCCCTCAGCAGTTTTGTTATACATCATAAAAACGTCATTCCAGATCTCAATGTATTTGCCGCAAGAACATCCTGGTCGGCAATCACTGCCACATTTTTGTTTCCCGGTGTCGTAGAACATTTCCGAATCCGGGCCACAAGGTCCTGTTCCTCCTGCCAGTCCCCACCAATTGTCTTCTTTCCCTAAAAAATAAATCCGCTGCCTAGGAATCCCAACTTTTTGCCACAACAAAGCAGTTTCTTCATCTTTCGGAGCATCACTGTCTCCGACAAAACAAGTAATAAAAATCTTTTCCGCCGGGATATTCAAAATCTTGGTTAAAAATTCAAAACTCGCCTGAATTATTTCTTCTTTCCAATAATCTCCTAAAGACCAATTACCCATCATTTCAAAAAAAGTGTGGTGATAAGTGTCACCAACAGATTCGATATCGCCGGTACGAAGGCATTTTTGTACACTGCACAATCTTTTTCCCAAAGGATGAGGCTCACCTAAAAGATAAGGGACTAAAGGATGCATACCGGCAGAAATAAAGAGAGTGGTCGGATCGTTCTCGGGAATCAATGAAGCACTTGGAATTTCTTTATGTCCTTTTTCTACAAAAAAATTGATAAATTTCTCCCGAAGTTCTCTTGCAGTCATTACCTTTGCAGTATAAACAAATCGAATCTAAACGGCAAATTTTTAAACGGTTTTATCCGACAATTTTTTTAACTTCTTGTCAAAAGTCGTCAATTTTCCTGAAATATCTTTACTCACACAATAAACCCAGCAATCAATATAAGCAAGACTTCCGGAGGAATAAAGAGAAAGACTGTCCAAAACAATCTTTTTCCGAGGGTTAACAATCCATTCCTGAGAAACTAACTCTTGCAGTTGAGAGGCGATTTCTTCTTTTTTAACTTTGTAAAACGAGGAAAGTAACCAAACAGCTTCGGCGGCAACAATCTCATCCAAATAAATTTTTACTTTGCCTTTTTGCGCCGAAAAAAATATTTCTTTTGCTTTCAAAGATAATTGCGGGTGGTCGGCGCGAAGAAATCTGATCAGAACATTTGTGTCTATGCAAACCAGCTTACTCATTTCAAACCGTATTTTCTGGCTAATATTTTGCCGGATTTTTCGCGGACAACTTCAAGGTCGGTATATTTTCCTTTAGACTTGAGCGAACCGTAAAGCCGTTCAACCGCGTTTTTTGGCACAATTTTAACCAGCACTTGCTTTTCATCAATAAAGACCTTACTAAAATATACTTTGTCGCCTACTTTGACACCCAACGCCCGCCGAATTTCTTCCGGAATGGTTACCTGTCCCTTAGTAGTTACCGTAGTCAAACCGTTCATAGTAATGATATTAAATTAAAGTAATACTTTTGTCAAGTAGTAATACCCATTCCCTAAGGGTAAAGGGTAAATTACTCTTCAATCAGCCCTAAACAAAAAAACGCCATGGCGTCAAATTGTTTACAAGATTATTTAGAAAAGAGGCAAATTACTTTTTCACC